>JAEEGI010022849.1_pt1 | contig 12326 bp, 8 predicted proteins | sample 8958751 | NCBI WGS metagenome assembly JAEEGI01 (sample SAMN16246545, study PRJNA631951) | gut metagenome | biome: gut microbiome; feature: rumen; material: KS-attached | host: Bos | place: Iran: Karaj | collected 2018-10 | reverse complement strand
CGATTTGCGGAATCTGCAGGTAAACGCCTATGCGTCCGAGCGAATCGACCTTTACCGGCACCGCCAGAGTGTCTGTTCCGCGCACTGCGAGCGCCTCCACCGTCGAGCCGGCGCAGGAAGCGAGCACCTCGCGCGCATCTTGAATGAACGACACGCTCTGGCCGTTGAAAGAAAACACCCGGTCACCCGACTGCAGTCCGCAAAGGGCGTTGCCCGATTCCGTGCTGAGCGAATCGACCACGAACGGCACAGCCAGGTCGAACATGCCCTCGCTTGTGAGCACCTTGCTGATGTATGATTGGTCGATGTACAGGTCAAGCGTGTCGGAGCCGCGCAGAAGCTTGGCGTTACGGACGTCGCGGCGTGCAAGGTCGGCCTGCAGCATGCCGAAGTTCTCGGGCTCATATCCGTCGAAGCTGATAATATGGTCGCCGAGGCGGAATCCCATCTCGCTGGCCAGCTCGTTGGGTGCTATCTGTGCGTCTTTGTTGCTGATGAACACCTCGCCCCAGATGCCTGCAATGAGGCAGTACATAAGGATGGCGAAGATGAAGTTGTTCAGCACTCCTCCGGCCATAACCAAAAGCCGCTGCCAGGCAGGCTTGGTGCGGAATTCCCAGCTCTGCGGCTCCCGCTTGAGCTGCTCCAGGTCCATAGACTCGTCCACCATTCCGGCAATCTTGCAATAGCCGCCGAAAGGTATCCAGCCTATGCCGAACTCGGTCTCGCCCCAGTGCCAGCGTGCCAGCGCCTTGCCGCCTGCGTCGAAGAACAGATAAAACTTCTCGACCCGGATTCCAAAAATCCGGGCCCACATGAAATGCCCCAGCTCGTGCACTATGATGAGCAGCGAGAGGGCGAGTATTACCTGAAGGGTTTTAACTAATGCAACCATTTGCTATCCTTGCGACTTCGGCGTTCGTCTCGAATATATCTTCGATGGACGGATCTGCTACAAAATTCAAGCCGCGAAGACATTTTTCGTTGATTCTCGAAATGTCATAGAATCCTATGAGCCCTTTGAGGTAGGCGGCGACTGCCACCTCGTTGGCTGCATTAAGGGCGCAGGGTGCATTGCCGCCGCGTTCGATGGCCTCATAGGCCAGCCTCAGATTGGGGAAACGGTCTGTGTCGGGCGACTCGAAATTCAGACTGCCGAGAGTCTTAAAATCGAGCCGTTTGCAGCCCACATCCAGCCTTGCGGGGAACGAGAGCGCCAGGCCTATGGGCACTCTCATATCGGGGCTGCCCAGCTGGGCTATCACCGCGCCGTCTTCAAACTCTACCATGGAATGGATAATGGACTCCGGATGAACTACCACGTTGATGTCACGGGGCTGGACGTCGAAGAGCCAGCGGGCCTCGATCAGCTCGAAGCCTTTGTTCATCAGGGTAGCGGAATCGATGGTGACCTTGGCTCCCATATCCCAGTTAGGATGCTTGAGGGCGTCGGCGGCGGTGGCTCCCTCTATCCGCTGGCGCTCCCAGGTGCGGAAAGGGCCGCCGGAAGCGGTGAGGTGGATTTTGTGAATCGTATTGCCCTGGGCTCCCAGCAGGCACTGGAAGATGGCGGAATGCTCTGAATCGACGGGCAGGATCACTGCGCCGTTCTCGCGCATGGTGCGCATTACGATGGATCCTGCTGCAACAAGCGTCTCTTTATTGGCGAGAGCCACTATCTTGCCCGCCTTGAGCGCTTCAAGCGTGGGGCGCAGGCCGCTGAAGCCCACCATGGCACCAACCACTATGTCCACGCTCTCCGAACGCACCAGCGAGCACAGGCTTCCGACACCGGTCCACGCTTTGGAGTCGCTGTCCTTGAGCAGTTCGCAGAGCTTGGGATAGCGGGCCTCGTTGCATATGACCACATTGTTTACGTCAAACTCAAGTGCCTGGGCTGCAAGCAGTTCAACATTGCTGCCGGCAGAAATCATCTCTACCTCGAAAAGGTCGCGGTGCTGCCGCACAACGTCGAGGGTCTGGGTGCCTATCGAGCCGGTGGAGCCCAGAATTGCTATCCTGCGTTTACTCATTTTCGCTTACAAGCAGGCTGTCGATGTTTATGGTGGTGTCGCCCGACAAGACCCTGGAGAGATTCTCGGAGTAGAGCTTCCAGCGGGTCAGGGCGCTCTCAAGAGAGTCGATCTTGATGGCGTTGTCAACTGCCTGGCGGCGGAAGTGCGCGTCGGGGTAGCCGGGTATGGTGGTGCGCAGCGGGGTAAGGGCAATCAGGGCGTAGAGGCTTCCCAGCACCACCACGAAGGCCGTGATACCGGTAAGTACCATGCCGAGGCGGGTAAAGCGCAGCGAGCGCACCTCCCTGTGGGTGGAGTCCTCGGTGACAGTGAGGCGATATACCTTGTTGAGTTTGTTTTTACCCATATTATTCGTACTTTTGTGGTTCATGGACAGGATAATCGGAATTGACTATGGCAGGGCGCGGGTAGGGCTCGCTCAGAGCGACCCGCTTGGTATCTTTGCCTCTCCGCTTGAAACTGTCCCTGCTGCAAAGATAATAGATTATCTTCAAAAATACGCCCTTGGGGAGACTATATCCAAGTTTGTCGTGGGCTATCCCCTCAATCTTGACGGATCCCACGCCGAGGCCGCGGCCGATGTGGACGTTTTTCTCGCTCAGTTGGCAAAGGCCTTTCCGGATGTGCCTGTGGCACTTGAGGACGAGCGCTTTACCTCTGTGCTGGCACACAGGGCAATGATCGAGGGCGGAATGAAAAAGAGCGAAAGGCGCAACAAGATGTCGGTAGACAAAATAAGCGCCGCCATTATATTACAAGCATATTTGGACAAGAAACAATGATCCAGCCTATTTACCTCTACGGTTCGGAAGTGCTTCGCCAGAAGGCTGCCGAGGCCGATCTGACCAAGAAGGAAGAGCTGTCGGCGCTTATCGTCGACCTTAAAGATACACTCGAGCGTTCCGAGGGCTGCGGGCTTGCAGCCCCCCAGATAGGTGTAAGCCTGCGCGTGGTAATAGTTGACGGCGACGTGATGCAGGATGTATATCCATACCTTAAAGGTTTCAAACGCACCATCATAAATCCCCAGATATTGGAAGAAAGCGCTTCGCAGTGCGAATACGAAGAGGGCTGCCTGAGCGTGCCCGGCGTGTATTGCAATGTGCGGCGTCCTGAAAGCATCAAACTGCGCTACTGGGGCGAGGATTTCCAGGAACATACCGAGGTGTTCGACAAATTTGCCGCCCGCATGATCCAGCACGAACTCTCCCACCTCGACGGAGTGCTTTTCACCGACCTTGTGGCTCCCATACGCCGCAAAATGATTGGAAAGAAACTCATCAACATCTCCCACGGCAAAGTCGCCACGCGTTATAACGCAAAAATAAAGTAGATCCTCGGCAATCAGGGGCAGACGCTGGTTGCCGAGGGTGAAGCATTGTTATAAAGAACTTTGGTCCCGAGGGAAATGACAAGTTCCCCCGGGACCAAAGCATTTCATTGATAATCAACAACTACATACTGTCATTCAGAGATTGTATCTAGTTGATTGTTCCTGAGTTATTAGGACAGATCCATAAGGCGTACTCATTAGGATCTTCAGGCTTTAAAATGGAATTAACAAGTACTGACCCACCTATAGTAGTACTGCTTATTGCCTGTGAATTAAAGCCGGCAACAGCTCCGGCATTGACTCCATTAACACTTCCGTTTATGGTGTTTCCACTAATGAGGCGAGCTTTGTCCATTTTCCCAAACAAGCCACCCGCTCCTGAAAACTCAACAGATTCGGTCTCGTTAGAAATGGTTCCGTTATTGATATTCCCCGTGATGTCTGAACCTCCTGCGGCTGAATTTACGTGACCGATGATACCTCCAACATAGCAGAACGGATTAGTGCTAGATTGATTCTTTGCTGAAATATCTGCATTGTTAGTATTTCCAGTGATAATGGTAGTTGATCCTGGGATGCCAATTATTCCACCAATATTGCACTTATTATTATGGCCACTTACGTCAGATTTAATGTTAACGGATATTGTTCCCTTTGATGTTGTGGAACAATTGATGACTTTTGGGCCTGTGTTTTCGGTATTACCGGCTATGCCTCCAACGCCTTGCCAGAAATTGGCAGCCTTTTTTGTTTGAGTCAATTTAATTGGACCGTCATTAACACATCCATTGGCTATGGCCGAATTGTGAATAGTGCCGCTGATACCACCCAAACGAGTAACCTGGTAGTGTTCACAGTCAACAAGGCCATGATTCTTGCAACCTGACAATTCACCATTTCTGATCAAACCGGTTATGCCGCCGATGTATAGATTGCCGGTGTTGGCCTCGTCTTTGAGTGTAATCGAACCATGGTTCTCGCACTCTGCAAATGTTGATTTATTGGTGTAATCGACAGCGGCATTGCCCGCAATACCACCAATGTATGAATTTGCAGTTAAACCCGAGACCTCATAATCGATGCCACCATAGTTAATACACTTGTTCAACTCGGATCCGCCGTAAACCCCTGAACTTATTCCTCCCAGATGAACAACGTAGGGGTTCTTACAGGTAATATCCCCCTTGTTGACGACATTGTCCAGTTTCACAGGTATGTCCATTCGGCCAATTATTCCACCCATATTAGATGCAGCAGCAGCAGTAGTGGCCTTGTTCGAAACTGAACCATAGTTAGTACAATTCTCGATGGTAACGGTAATTGTGGTCGGTAAGTTATCTGAATTCAAAGGGGCAATAACCCCAATAAGACCACCCAGACGAGTTTTAACTGTAGATCCGGCAGCAAGCTCCACAGGAATGAAACTGGTTACGTTGCTGAGTTTTGCGTTCTCATATACGCGGACAATTAGGCCGGCATAAAACCAAGAGGTGCTGGTTCCGGAATTGCTTAAAACTATCTTGCTGACATTATCGTATGTAACCCCATCATTTGAGCCAAAGCAAATGTCTTTGACCGTACCATATAAGTTTACTATAAAACTGGAGTTGGAACTGCCGGAATATTGAAAATTATAAATATTTTTATTATTTCCATTAAAAACTCCGGCGAAGTTCTTAGGCGTCCAATTGATGTCCGCCATATCAAGATTTTCTAAAATATTGACGGTGCTTGTAAAACTGGCACTCCAACCAGATGCGCAGTTCTTCAGTTGTTCCGGAGTGCTGATGTTGTACTCCCAATCGCCGATGGCGGTGTCTTTGATGTAGATTTGGGCCTGTCCCTGCTGGAATGTGACGGAGGTGGCGGAGCGGAAGCCTGTGTAACCGTCGCTCTCACGGAGCATGCCAACCTTAAGCGGGGCTGATGTGCCGGGAAGAACTGCGATATAATAGTCGGTAGCATCTAAGACGCCTTCGGCTGCGGAGAGTGTGATCTTGGCGGCTGGTACGGTGGCCGAGGTTACCGTACCGTTGTCAGCGCATACTACGGTACCAGCCAGGCCGGTGCCTTCAAGAGTGATTGCTGACATCCCTTCCTGTGTGAGCCCGACCTTGACGAGGGCGCAGACTTGCTCAAAGGTCAGCAGTCCGTCTTCGCTGCACGTTGCCACTGATACCATGGCGTTTGGATCGACCACACCACCGGAGGGAATGGTCTGCTCTGAAGGAACAGAAACGCTTATTGCCGATGCTGTCTTGTCAGTAACGGCGGAGAAGGGATAAACAGCTTTGAAGCTGGTTTTGGCAAAAGATTCGTCGGGGGTGATTTCGCCCTCGAAAACAGCAGTGGCGCCGTCAACACTGGTAGCCGCGAAATCGCACCACTCGGTCCCGTCCCAAACAGCGATGTGGTCATCGGCCGACCATTTTATATCGACGGTAGATTCGCCTTCTTGAACGGAGGCTTTGGTGCCGATGCCGGCCGTAAAGCTCATGTGTACCTTCCCTGTGGGGACTTGTTCCTGTCCGGGATTGATAACGTCTTCGGTTTTGAGTTCCTTGTTGCAGGAAATGCAGAAGAGCGCTGTCAGCGCTGTCGATGCAATAATGACGATTTTCTTCATGGCTGTGTCCTCCTATTCTCCTTCTCCCCAAAAATCATCATCCCAATTTTTGTTGAAGCCTTTGGCCTCGGCGTTGCGCGAACTGACATCCAGAATGGATCTGTTCATTTCCACTTTTAGTTCCCTGGTGCTTGGGGACTCGTAAGTGAGAGTGGTTAACTTAATGTTGATCATACTATTGCGGTTTATAAATCGTCTGCTTGAACCAATGTGAACCAAACACACTTAATATACATTCGGAAACGCAAAAACACCTAGTCTGTTATATGATGTTTTTTCTTTTCCATTATTGATTGGGTGTTTTTAGGCTTAGGCTTGTATATTTATTGATGATTGATAATTACAATTCATATGCGTAAAACTTACATCCACCCCGAAGCCTGCGAATTTGAGGCCGGGTATCTATTCGCTTTGGCGGCCAGCCCCAATGAGAGTGAAGGCTCTTTGGAGGGTTTTGAGAATGAATTTACTGATATTCAATGGTAGAAGGAGGATCGATCATGAAAAAGATTATTGCACTTTCAGCCATTGCTCTGGCGCTTCTTGCCTGCAACAAAGAGATTGCAGAAAAGCAGATTGCTACCCCCAGCGAGGGATTGATGACAATTTCCGCAACAACCGAGGACCTTTCGAAAGTGGTCCTGGATATGAATGCGGAAGTTAACCTCACGTGGGCTGATACCGACGTGATAACCGTATATGACGGCAGTGCCGCCAATCCTTTTACAATCAAATCAAATTCGGGCGCAAGCGCCGTATTCGAGGGAACCTGCGATACTGCAGCCTCTATGCTGTACGCAGTGTATCCTGCTGCAGCGTACGCAGAGCCGGCAGCAGACGCTATCAAGGTCGTGGTTCCCGCTACGCAGACCATCCCCGACGGTGGCTGCGTCGATGCTGACGCGCTGGTGGCAGTAGGCTATGCGGCTCCCGGCCAGCCAATGGCATTCAAGCAAGTGTGTGCTTTGCTCAAGCTGACGGTGACAGGCTCCGACATCATGGAAATTGTCATCCGCGGCAAGGGCCTAGCCGGAACAGCGGCTGTCAATGCCGACGGTACCATCAATGCTTCCGGTGCCTCCCTGACCGATGAGATTACCCTTCACACAGCTGCCGGGATGTTCGTTCCCGGAGATTATTTTGTGGCGGTAGCACCGGGCACTACTCCAGCGGGAGCATTCTCAATTAACTATAACACTGTTTCAGCGACCGCTTCCAAGACCGCTTCTTCTGAGGTGAACTTCGTGCGTGCTAAGGGACTTGATGCCGGGCCTCTTACCGGCTTCTCCAAGACGGTGGTTATCACCACCATGGCGGAATTGTTCAACTGGAACGCGAGCCGCAGCACCGCGGACATCGAGGATGTCAAGATTGGCGCCGACATCGATATGGAGGGAGAGCCCTGGACTCCCAAGGATTTCACCGGAACCTTCGACGGCCAGGGGCATAAGCTTTATAACCTTAACGTTAACCGCCCCTCAAACGCTTGCTTCTTCAATACTGTTAACGGCATTGTCAAAGATGTGGTTTTCGGCTCCTCTAATGGAACTTCTTATGACGGAAGCAGTGCAATAGTTCAGGATAATCCCGAGGACGACGGTGCCAGCTGGCGCTATGCAGGCGTAGTGACCCGTCTTTCCGAAGGCTCTGTGCTGGAGAATGTTAAGAATTTTGCCCCTGTGACCGTTGCCTCCACATCTTTGAGCAAGACGCGCGTGGGAGGACTTGTTGGAGTCGTTGCCGGTGCAGCAACTATAAAGAATTGCGCAAACAATGGTACTGTGTCTAACCTCGCTGTGAATGCCGCTGCAGCAGGCACACTTGGAGGAATTGTGGGTAGGGCGGATGCAGCAGTGACCATAACCGATACGGATAACAATGGTGATGTTCTGGCTGTTGGCGAAAGTGTTACACATGCTGCCGGAATACTCGCATCCGATGCGGGTTCATCAGTGCTGACTGGGTGCAAAAACACCGGGAGCATCGTTTTCAGTTCTACGGGCACCAACGTTCTGGCTAACAGTATTGGAGGTATAGTTGGCGAGTCTGTAGGAACGAGCGTTACCCGCTGTACAAACAGCGGTGCAATTAATAATACATACAATGGAGAAAGTAAGATCGGCGGCATAATCGGAAGGGTGAATGGAGCGAATCCAGTGTCCGTCATAGAGTGCGAGAATGCAGCTACAGGCACGATTATCTACAACCCCGAAGGCGCTAGCAAACGTGCTTTCTTAGGAGGAATAGTGGGCAACAGCCCTGGCGGTTTTACTGGCGCGATTACCATTAAAGATTGTATCAACCGTGCACCTATCACCGGAGAGAACGAGCAGATTGCTGCCATAGGCGGTATAGTAGGCTTTCTGAATGGCACTGGTGTGGTTACGCTCAAATCGTGTTCGAACTTCGGCGAGATGAATAACGCCAACGGGGCCGCAAAGAATGGTACGAGTGCTGCAGAAGCTTTTATTGCCGGTATTGCCGGCTATCTGAGCACCAGCCTTGCCGCCGGTTCGTCTATTGACGGGTGCGTCAACCGAGGAGCCGTCAAGACGGTCAACCGCAATATTAAGAGCATGGGCGGAATTGTTTCAATATTCCAGACTTCCAACGCCGTGGTTCTCAAAGATTGCGACAATTATGGCTCCGTTACTAAAAACGTGCTTGCGCGTCCTACATGTGCGGCTGATTATAATGATAATACATGGTATCATTCAATAGCTGGTATAGCTGGTAAAGTCAATCTGGGAGAGGGCTCGTCCATTGAGTCATGCATCAACCATTCCGGTGCAAATGTATGGGTTAATACTGCCGGTGGTGGAGCGCAGGTCCGTATGGCAGGTATTACCGGTTACGTTGTAAAATGCCCTAAGATTGCGTCTTGTTCCAATGAGGCGGACATTACTTACGATAATAATGCTACGGGAGGATCTTATATCGCAATTGGTGGCGTTTCCGGACATGTATATGCTACACCGGTCTTCGATGCTTGTTCCAACAGCGGTGCGATCATCTCGAACCGTACCCAGGTGAACCGTATCGGAGGTGTCATCGGTTCGGTTAATAATACAGCTGTTACAAACTGTAAAAACACGGGTTCAGTAACATTGAACTGTGAGGTGCAGACCGCCAACTGGCAGAGTGCCGGCGGAATAGCCGGATTTGCCGAAGGCTCTGGCGACACGGCTCTTGATTTCAGTGGAAACATTAATCATGGCGCTGTGGTGGCTAAAATGAATACTACAAATGACAGAGTAGCTGTCGGTGGTATAGTTGGAATGCCATATACAGCTTTCAATGTCGTGAACAATCGAAATGAGGGATCCGTGTATGGGGTGAACAGTGTCAGCAATGGAGCCTGCTATGTGGGCGGAATTCTGGGTCAGGAGAAAGAATCTGGTAATGTGTCGGCAATATCCGGTAACAAGAACTATGGTAGTGTAGAGAACGCTACCGTAGGCTCAACTAAGGCATTTGCCGGCGGTCTCTTCGGAACCTTCGGCTTGGCCGCCAGTGCGGACGGCTATTCGTACGGCCCGGTTAAGGGCTCTTCTGCCGGTGCCGTCGCCGGTATCAATACCGCTACTATCTCCGCTACCCTATGCGACGCGGTAACCGTGAATGGCGTGACCAAGGCGGCTGCTTCTGACGAGGGTGCCTGGCTCTGCCCGTCCAATACCGGTACCATTACTCCTACATACGTTGCTCACAGCAGTAGCGAGTAAGGCGCATGTTCAAGGGTCGGTCTTCGGGCCGGCCCTTTTGATATTATCAGCATCTGATGTCTCCCGTGTGCAAAACGGCCCATCCTGCCCCCTCGGCCTAAAGTAGATTGACACAGCCGGCGGTCGCCGAAGGCACTTTGTCCACAAAACGGGCGCTTTTTGAGGACGAAGGTTCAAAAATGATTATATTTGTAAGTTGTCGATCACGTAATTGATATGAAACTGCAACCTCTAGCACTAGTTGTGGCAGTATTGCCGGTAATCTTCTCCTGCTCGCGGGAAGCCGGAATGGAGCAGCCGACCCAAACCCGGGCCGACCTGGTCGAAATCACCCTTCAAGCCACAGGGGAGAGTCCCGCCGACTCCAAAGCCACCCTTGAATTCCCCTCCGTTAAGTGGCAAGACTCCGACCAGATCGCCATCTTTGACGGCACGGCCAAAAATATCTTCAGCATTCCCGAAGGCGGCAACCACGGCACTTCTGCAAGCTTCTCCGGCACAGTGACGGAAGGCGCCGCCGAGCTTTACGCGGTAAGTCCGGCTGCCGCCGGCACTGCGCTCGCCGGCAGCCAGCTGACTGTCAATATCCCCTCCGTGCAAAGCATCCCCTCAGGGCTCACGGCCGCTCCCGAGGCCCTTGTGTGCGTTGCCAAGGCGCAGCAGGGGACGCTTCAGTTCCGTAATGTGGTTTCGCTCATAAAGATCAGTATATCAGTCGAAAACGTTACATCAGCCATAATCAGCGGAACCAATTTGTCCGGCTCGGCCAGAGTGAACTCCGACGGCACGCTCGCCCAGCCGCTCAAGACCTCCGGAACCATTGAACTCAAGCCTTCCGCCGCTACATTCACTCCCGGGGACTATTATGCCGCCGTCTTGCCCGGCAGTACGCCACCCGGAGGCTTCTCCATAGCTCTCATCCGCTCCGATGGTCTATCCTGCACCCGCACTTCCACCCGCACCCAGACCTTCACGCGCAACGGCTGCAAGTCTGTAGGCGACATAAGCTCTGCCGCGGCGTGGAGCAATATCATCTATACAAAGGCACAGCTCTATACCTGGAACGATACCCGCGACCCTTCCGATGCCACCGACACCCCCATACTCGGCGCCGATATAGACATGGAAATGACCCCGTGGACCCCAAAGAACTTTGCGGGTACTTTTGACGGCCGCGGCCACAAGCTCTACAACATCAACGTAAGCACAAATAACTACGCAGGATTCCTCCGCGAGCTCACCGGAGGCGCTTCGGTCAAAGACCTCGTTATCGGCAGCTCCGACGGCGTTATCTACGATGGCCAGAGCATCATAAAGCATAGCAAGTCAGCCAATAACTACACCTGGTACTACGCCGGAGCTATAGCCAAGGTGTCCGGGACAAGTACGGTCAGCAACGTCACCAATTTCGCCACTGTGGAAGTAGCGTCCGATGCTACGGGAAAAACCCGCACAGGCGGAATTGTGGGCAATTGGAACAGCACCGGCACCATAAAAGGTTGCACCAATTATGGCGCGGTACGTAACAACGCCGCAACAACCGGCCAGACAAGCCAGTCGGACGCCACTCCCAACGGCAGCCTCGTCGGCGGAGTGCTCGGCTTTTTCGATGTGCGTTCAACCATCGAAGACTGCTCTAACTACGGCTCCGTCACCACAGTTAACCCCGGTGTGTCCGCCATAGGCGGCGTGGTGGGTTATGACGGACGCGGCTCCACCGTCAAGGACTGCACAAACGGCGGGCAAGTCAAGCATCAGGCAAAAACACTGGTCTCCGATACGGCGGTTGGCGGCGTTATAGCTTACGCCCAGGGCACATCCAGCACGTACGGATCCGTACGGACCTGCTCCAACGGAGGAGCGGTATCAGCTGGCGGAAACGACAAGATAATAAGAGTTGGCGGCGTGAGCGGCTACACCGATTACTACAATGTGAGCGGATGCTCCAATAGCGGCGCCATTGGTTATTCCAACTCTTCTGCCACCACCCAGTACATCGCCATAGCGGGCATCTGCGCCCATACCTACCACGGCTGTATCATCAGCTCCTGCACCAACCAGGGCCCCATAAGCTCCGATAAACCGCAGGTCAACCGCGTCGGAGGCATAGTGGGTACACTTAATTCCAGCGCCACCCGCAATTGTACCAATAAGGGCTCCGTCACGCTTGACAATTCGGCAAAGGTCATTACCAACTGGGAGTCGGTAGGCGGCATTGCAGGTTTTGCCGAGGGCGAAACCGGAATACGTGAGATTACGGACTGTACCAACGAGGGCTCCGTGACGGCCGTTGTCAATACTACCGGACGCGATACTCCGGGGCGCGTTGCCGCCGGAGGAATAGTCGGCTCGCCCCATACTGCATATGCCGTGACGAACAATATCAACAAGGGCGATGTATCTCTGCAAAACAAGCATGCAAGCACTCCTTACGCTTATGCGGGAGGTATCTTCGGATTTGACGCAGCCTCCACCAGCGGCTCTTCAGTAGCGTCTAACCACAATTATGGCGCGGTCGGCATTGTCTCCGGAAAAGCGGGCTACAGCGGCGTCGGAGGCCTGTTCGGCACCATTTCCAATGCTACTCCCATAACGGATAACCGCAA
>JAEEGI010022838.1_pt1 | contig 12330 bp, 7 predicted proteins | sample 8958751 | NCBI WGS metagenome assembly JAEEGI01 (sample SAMN16246545, study PRJNA631951) | gut metagenome | biome: gut microbiome; feature: rumen; material: KS-attached | host: Bos | place: Iran: Karaj | collected 2018-10 | reverse complement strand
CAATCCCCAATCCCCAATCCCCAATCCCCAATCCCCAATCCCCAATATTAATTTATTGTTATCATTTGTTTTTGACTTAAAATTATTGTCTAGAATTAATTCAGAAAATCTTTATAAAAATTTTTTTAAAAATAAAAAATTAATCATTTAAGTAATATTTAAATGAATAAAAAAATGAAAAAAAATCCAATTAAAGTAGTTTTTGTAGGAAATGCTGGTGTTGGAAAATCATCATTAATAACAACATTTATAAAAGATACTCATGATTCCGAACAAAATTATCAAATTTCAAGTGATAAATATAAAAAAGAAATTAAAGTAAAACATAATAACCAAACATATGATTTACTTTTAGAAATATGGAATTCAGCAGGAAATGAAAAATTTAGAAATATAAATACTATATTTATTAAAAATGCCGAAATATTAATTTTTGTATATGATACTACAAATAAAAAAAGTTATGATGATATAAAAGAATTTTGGTTACCTTCAATAAAAAAAGATTATGATATTGACAAAATGATTAAATGCATTTGTGCTAATAAAACAGATTTATATGAAAATGAAGAAGTTGATTTAAATAAAGGAAAACAATTGAAAAATGAAATTGGGGCAGAAATTTTAGTGGAAACTTCAATAAAAGATTTTGAATCAATTGAAAATCTTTTTCAACAAATTGGAGAAAATTATATAACTAAATTAAATGAAAATCAAAATGTTACAAATTTAGGAGATAAAGAATATAGCCAAATAAATGTTAAAAATAATTATAATCTAGAAATATCTGAAGCACCAAAATCAAAAGAATCATGTTGTAAACATTGTAATATTTTTTAACAAATTAAATAAAATAAAATAAAATTTTATTATCATTTAATATTATTTGCTTATATGATATTCATTTATTAATTTATCTTTTTGAAGTTTTATCTTAAAAAGATTGTGGATCTATATAAACTTTTAAATGTTGATTCTTTATGAATTAATCGGCATTTTTAAAACAGAATATAAAAGATGAAATCTCATGTTGAGAAGAATCTCAATAAAATAAAAGAAAAAATCATTACAATAGAAACAATGATTCAAATATTTATAGTAATTTTCAGATTTTTCTTATTTTTAGATAAGTAAATAACATGTAAACCTTTAAAAGATATATTTACGAATAATTAGAAACTAATTTATTCAAATATGAAATTCATATCTTTCCAAATTACTATCAATTCTTTTCCAATTATATTTATGATTAAATAATTTATATATTATATAATACTTTAAAAAGATAATTATAAAATATTTTTTTACTTAAGACTTTTTTTATTCATTTTTATTTTTTTTTTCTTTTATTATTGTTTTATAAATATTGGAAATTTATCTTTTTAAAAATTAATGATATTTTTATAATATAAATCAAATTTATTATAATTAATAAATATTATTATATTTATATTTACAAGTTTAATCTTTCATTTTAATATTTTTTTGCATTTTTTTTAAAAAAATAATATTATTAAATAAATTGAAATTAAGGTGATTTTTTTTTTCTCTAAAATTTTATTTTTTTCTTAATTCCTCTTCATAGTTTTTAATATTTTCATTAATGGTTTTTTGAAAATCTAAAATGTTTTGATTTCCTTTAGCTCTTTCATTTGCCATTTCCTTTTCCATTTGTTGTTTTTTCTCAAAATCATTTTCTTCTTCATATTTTCTAATTCTTTCATTTTCTTTTTTTTTTTCTTCTTCAATAGCTTGATTAAAACTTTTATATTGTTCATTCTTATATTCTTCAATTTTTCTTAAAATATCTTTTTCATTTAAATTATTATTTGTAATCATTACTTTTTCATTTTTATTTTTAATTGGACTTATTTTTGGAGAATTAAAAATTTTTGAATTATTAACAGAATTTCTAAAAGTTGAAAAAGTTGAATTTTTATTATGTTTATTACTATTAACTTTATTTTTAAGTAAAATATTATCTTCACTTTGATCTACCTTTTTAATATTATATAATGTAGTTGTTAATAATTTAACTTTATTATATAAATTTTGATCTTCAGGAAATAATTCTTTTACTAATTCAGCATCTATTTTTTTTGTTTTTTTTAATGCTTTTTCAAATTTATTTATTAATAATTGTTTTTCTTTATTTAATTGTTCACTCATTTTAACTTTAGATTCCATTAATTTTTGTTTTTGTTTTTTAAAATCTTCTATTTTTTTTTCTTTTTCTAATAATTCTTCAGTTCTTTTTTGAGTTTTATATTCTCTAATTCTATTCATTCTTTTAATTGAAATATTTTTATCCATTTGTTTTAAAAAGGAATCTTCTTGTTTTATTAATAATTCATGATTTCTAATTTTATTTTCTTCTTCAATTCTTCTTTCATTTAATTCTATTTTTTCCATAATTTCTTTACTTTTTAATTGATATTCCTTAAATATTTGTTCTCTTGAATGACATAATTTTAAAAATAAATCATTCATACTTTTTGATCTTTGTTTAATTAATAATTTTCTTTCTTTTTCAACATTATAAACATTTTTTTCAATTTCTTCTTGTTGTTTAAAATATTTTTTATTTTTTTTTTCTCTACTTTTTTGACTTTTTAATAGAATATCTTGAATATGTTCAAATTTCTTTTTATTTAATTCTTGTTGTTTTTTAAAAGATAATTCTCTTGCAGTAACTAAACCATTATATCTTTCTTGGGTTAGTTTTAATTTTTGTTCTATATCATTTCTTATTTTTTCTAAATTTTGTTCAACATTTAATTTAGTTAAAACTAATCTTTTTTCCATTTCTTGTTTTTTTTGTTCTGAATATTTTAATCTTTCTAATCTTTGTTTTTCTTGATAATGTTTTCTTTCTTTTTCTTTCATTTCCATTTGAATTTTTTTTTCATAATTTTTTTGTTCTTGTTCTTCTAATTTTTTTTGCATTTGATTTCTTCTTTCTTCTATTTTTTTTCTTTCTTTTTCTCTTTTTAAAACCATTAAATTTTGATTTTTTTCTTGAATATCTTGTAAAACTTTTAATCTTTTTTCTTCACTTTCATGTTTAATTCTATTTTTTTTTTCTTGTTCTTCTATTTTTTTCTGCATTTCATTTTGTCTTTTAATTTCTTTTTCTTTTCTTTTTTTTTCTTCAAATTTTGCTTTTTTTTTCAATTCTTCTTTTAATTTTTCATCTCTTTCTTTAATTAATTGTTCTTTCATATCACTTTTAACTCTAATCATTTCACTTTTTACTTTATTCTCAATTTCTGATTCAATTTCATTTTTTTGTCTTCTTTTTAATTTATCTATATTATTTCTTTCCTTTTTAATAATATCATCCATTTGTTTTTCTAATGAATCTTTCATTTTTTCATTTTCTTCATTTTTATTAGTATTTTTTTTTTCTTCTTTTATTATTTCTAATCGCTTTTCTTTTATTAATTCTATTGAATCTTGTCTTATTTTTTCTACATGATCATATCTTATTTTTTGAATTTCTTTTGATAATACCATTAATTCTGGATGAGAATTATAATATTCGTTAAAATTTTGAAAATATAATTCTTGAGGTAAAATTCCTAATCTTTTACATGCTTCTAAGGAACGGGGACTTGTTAATGATTGATTTTGGTTATTAAAATTTATTTCATTTATTGATAATTTAGATTTAATCTATTTAATTTTTTTAAGTTATATAATTTTTTACTTTTTCATTTTGAAATATATCTGAAAATTGCTTATAATGTGTAGGAGATTTATAATGGACTTCTTTATTTGTTTTTTCTGTCATTATTGATTTGTTTTTAAATTATTTTTTTTTCTTTTTTGTTAATTATTTAATTTTATATTATTTACATTTATTTTTATTCTATTCTAATTCATTCAATTTAATCTTCATATAAAATTAAGAAAAATAAAAAATCTTTCTTATTTTTTCATTTTTATAGATTAAAAGAAGTGAAGAATCTTAATATATTTACTTTATGTATATTATTCATTTGAAGTAATATAAGTAAAAAAATTTCATCTTCATTGTTACCTTAAAATCTTTTTTATAAGGATTGTTTTTTTTTCTAAAGAAATATTTAATTAAAAATAATCTATCTTATATATTTTGAAACTTAATTAATAAAAATTTATTGAAGATCCTTTTGAATTATTCCCTTTTTCTCTTACATCTTTTTTTATTTTTATCTATTTTCTGTCTAATTTTTAATGGAATAATTTAAAATTGTTAATAAAATAAATTATAAAATTTCATTACATTATTTTGCCTTCAAATAATTTTTATTATATTTAAAAAATATTAAAAACCCTAAAATCCAATTTAAGAAAACCTAAAATGTTAATTGATTATTATAATAGTAACTGAAAAACTATTTCTAATTAATTAACATAAAATTTAAAACCTAAGATAAAAAAAATTAAAAAAAACAAAAAAAATGGGTTCAATATGTAATAGAAATCCTGAAGTCATAGAACCAATAATAAACACAGATTATATGTTACCTTTCGCTTATCATTATGACTTAAGGAAAAAATTTAATTTCGTTAAAATTATAAATCATGGAGCTTTTGGATTAGTAAAATTATTTACAGATAAAACTTTTACAAAAGTTCAATTAGCAATTAAAACAATATCAAAAGAATTATTAACAAAAAAGAATAAATTTCAACAAATTAAAAAAGAAATAGAAATTCTTTCTGAATTAGATCATCCAAATATAGTAATATATTTTGCTACTGTAGAAATGCCTGATAATTTTAATGTTTTAATGGAATATTTAAGTGGAGATGATTTACATCAAATTTTACGTAAAAAAATAAAAAAAATAACTCCAGAACAATTTAAATATATGTTATATCAAATTTTAAGTGCATTATGTTATTTACATCAAAATGAAATAGTACACAGAGATATTAAACCAGAAAATATTATTTGTACTTCAAATGAAACAATTAATGGTAAATTCGATTTAAAATTAATAGATTTTGGATTAAGTGAAAGATTTAAAAAAAAAGATAATTATTGTCCAGCAGGAAGTCCACATTATATTTCTCCTGAAGCATTAAGTGGAAAAATTACTCCTAAAAATGATATTTGGTCAGTTGGAATTATATTTTATTTATATTGTTTTGGTAAATTACCCTTTGAATCAGAAAATAGAAAAGAATTATTTAGACAAATAAGAGAAGATGATATAGATTTTAATATAAAAAGACAAGAAGATGTCACAGATGATGAAATTGATTTATTAAAAAAAATGTTAGATAAAGATTATGAAACTAGAATTAATGCTTTAAATGCTATTAGACATCCTGTTTTTGATCACTTAAATGTTGAATTTGATAGTGATAATATGAATCATTATTTTGAAGAATTTTTCAGTCAAAATACTTTAAAATTAATTACTATGTATGTTGAATGTTCAATTGTAAAAAAAACTTTTTTATATATGTATGTTTTATTAAATCCTTTTGAAAAAAGACATTATTATAGAAAAATGTTTTTAGCTGTTGATAATTATTTTAATTATATAGGAGTTTTAAAATCAAGAGAAGTTTTTGAAGAATTTAAAAAAAGAAAATTAGTTGATGATGAAGCAGGAGAAATATTTAGTTTTATTGATTGTAATAGAGCAAACAATGCAAAGAAATTATTTAAAAAAGAAGGTTCTTCAAGAGGTGATGTAAGTTCAGAAAGTTCAAGAAGAGAAATGAGTAGAACAGCAACTTCAAAAAGTCTAAAATATAAAGACTGGGGACAAATAACTTATACTGTATTTTTATCCTTTTTCTTTATAGATGAATTACCTAAATTAGTTGATAATGAAAATAAAATCTCATATTTATTTAGATTTTTCTGTGATAGACCTATTAATTATGATTTAGATAAAAAACATTCTATTATTGATAATGATGGTGAAAATGTTGAAACTGATAATAGAAATGATAGTTCTAATAATATCACTAAAGATACTTTCAATAGGTTTTTGTTTAAACATAATTTACCTTTTAAAGATGCTGAAGATGATATTAATAAGTTTTTCGCAGAACATCCAAATCCTATATATTATAAGGAATTTAAAGAATTAATTTTGAAATATGAAAATTGAATAAATGTAAAAAATATAGATTATTTTTGCTATTTTATGATTAATTTTTTTTAATATTTTTTAAAAAAAATATCGAGGTTTATTGTTATTAAATATTATTATTATTATTTGATATTTTTAAATATATTCTTTTATTCTTTACTATTTTTTATTTAATAATTTTTAAAATATGTTTAATTGATAATAAAAAATCTTTTAATCATAAAATATTAGTATAATTTATTTTTCATACAATTTATATGAAAAAACAAAAATCTCAAATCCTCAAATAACCAAAAATAATAAATCTCTTGAAAAATATAAATCCCATCACCTATTATTGACTTTGGATATAATCGAAATTTTTCAATTATTCAGAGCCAAAGTAAATGTTATTTCAAAGAGAAAAATGAAATATTGTCATAATGAATTTTATTATTTCTGAAAACATTTTATCAGTTCTTATAAAAAATAAATTATTTGATTTTAAGAAGAAAAAATATTATTGTTTTTAAATACATATAATTTCACTTATATATTTTAAATCCTAAAAATTAATATTAAATTTAAGAAAAAAACAATATGAATTAAAATGCAAAATTATATAGCAGAATTTAAATACCAAATAAGTCAACACACAGATTGTTTATCAAAAGATGAAAAGGATAAATTAATAAATTTAATTTTATATATTAAAGAGGATAATAATTCAAAAACATTTAATTCAAGAAAATATTTAAGTGTTCCTCAATCTTCAATTCAAAAATATGATTCACTTAAAGATATTTATGAAGAAGTTTCTAAAAAATTTTCAAACGAAGGCAATAATTCTCCTTTATATTCATTAGTTAAATTTGTTTTTACAATTCCTCTTTCAAAAAAAATTTGTGAATTTTTGAATTTTCCTAATCAAAATTTATATGCTTTGTTTCCTTATTTTAAATTTAAATATTTTAAAAACGGAAAAGTAATTTTTGACACTTCATATAATAATGAAAACAATTTTTATATTTTATTAAGTGGAACAGTTGAATACTATCAAACTCAATATCCAAATTTATTAAAAAATTTAATAAGGAAAATTGTAGAATTAAAATTAGAAAAATATTTTGAAAAACATTTTGAAATTAACGTCACATCCATAGAAGTTTTTTCTGAAGAATCAGAAAAATTAATGTATAAAAAATTATTATATAAAATAAAGAATTCTTCTCTTGATGAATCAATAAAAAAAGATTTATTAACTGTTAAGGTTAAACCTCCAAAAAAAATAATATATAATCAAATAACTCAAAATTTTGGATTGAGAGAAATTGTTTCAGAAATAAGAAAAATAAAACTTAAATCAAAAGCTTTAGCAATATCAGAAGTATTTTGTATTTATGTAGAAAAAGATATTTTTATAAAATATTTAGGTAGAAAATTATTAGAATCTTTACATTCAAATTATGAATTTATTGGTTCTATTTTACCTTTTTTAAAAAGAGATTATCAATTTAAGTTATTAATGAGAAAAATAGATTATTTATTTCCTTTTAAAGGAGATGTTATTTATAAAGAAGGATTTCAAGGTCATTTTTTTTATTTAATTTATCAAGGAGAATGTACTTTAAAAAAAAATATTTATATTGATTCAAATAAAGAAGTTACTATTTATCCTAAAGAAATGAAATTTCCTTCAAATTTAAATTTATTAACAGTTAAAAAATATAATATCATTAATTTAAATAAAGGAAGTTTTGCAGGAATTGAATTATTATATGCTTCTGAAGATTTATATGATTCATCCTTAATTGTTAATAGTGATGATACTATTTTATTTCAATTTGATGTTAATGATTATAAAGATGATTATGATATTTTACAAAGAATAAAAGAAAGTTTATTTCAATCATTTATTTTATATCAGAATAATTTGAAAGATCTTGAATCAAATTTAAATGAAAATGAAAGAATGATAATCACTTATAGAAATGTTTTTAAAAAAATGTTAACTACTCCAATTTCTAATAATTTAGTCGATGATATTATTTCTGATATTCATAAAAAACCTCTTAAAAGTATTATTTCTTTTCATAAAAAAGATAAAAATTATGTTTTGAATTTAAAAAAAAATTGGGTTATAAATAAATCAAATTTTAATTTACCTACTTTAAATTTCAATGAAAGTATGATTTATCATAAGAAAAATAATTCAGTTTCAAAATCTAAACAAACAAAAAGTAATTTCTTTATTTCTGCTGTTGATCTTCCTGTTGAAAATTATTATAATAGTATTAATGAAAATAAAGAAGACAATTCAAAAAAAAAAAATAAGGAAAAAAACAAAAATTTTGAACTTTATAAGAAAATTAATAGAAAAAGTGAATATGTCAAAAATAGTATTATTCAAGGATTAAACATAAATAAAAAAAGTTTGTTTAGAAATTCTTCAGTTCCTTCTCTGAAAGACTCTCTATATGAATCCTTGAAAAATTTTGAGCAAAGAGAAGAAAGTTATTTAACCCCTTCTTTTAAAATTCCGATGATATCAGCTCTAAATAATTAAAGTTTAATATTCATTTTGTTATTATTAATTTTTAATAAAAATGGAAAACAATATTATATATATTACAACGAATATAAAAAGATAATGATAAAACCATAAAGAAAATAATTAAATCTTGAAATCTAAACAAAAATTCTTTAATTAAAAACTTTGAAGTTAACATTATTTAATATTCTTATATTATGTGGATAATAAGAATAATAATGATTTATTTCCAATAATCAGAAAAAGATAATATTAAAAAGTTTATAAAATGAAACAACAATCCAAATTAAATCTTGAATTGATATAAAAAATGAATGAAGAATAAAAAAACCAAAAAAAACAAGACAAAATTTTACATAAAAAAATAATTTCAAAAATAAATGACTTTAATGAAGAAGAAATAATAAATTTATCAAATTTATAAAATAATAAAGAAAATTAAACCATTCAATTAAAAGATTATTAAAATAGAATATTATATTAATGATAAAGTTTTTAAATGAAAATAAAAACGAAAATAAAAAATGAATTTCAAAAACAAAAAGATAGAAATTCCAAAATATTTATCAAAAATATAAATAATGAAATACAACATTTGAATTTCATAAAGAAAATAAAAACATAATAAATATATATGAGCTCAGAGCAAAAATATCATCAATTCCGAAAGAATTAAGTAGGCGTTCAGATAATGAAGATTTATAAAATATTCATATAATTATAAATAGTAATTAGTAATTTAAAGAATGATATAGAAAAAAAAGAAAATTTATTCTTTAGTTTAAATTATTTTAGATTAATTAAAAGTTTGAATGAATTGAAAAATATTTAATTTGGTTTTTTTAAATTTAGAGAAACAAAATTGGTTATCCTATTTATTGAATTTCCTAATTCTTAATGATTTAAATGAAATTTTGATTACTTTTAAAAGAGATTATTATATTAGATTGAGAAGTTTTTTTTATTGTATATAGTTTTTTTTATTGTGATAGTTTATGAAATGAATTCATCATATAAAGCATTATTATCTTTTCTTGTTTGAGGTGTTGGAGTATTAGATTAAAATAAAGTAAACTAAGTCCCAAATTTAAAATTGAATTAATGGTAAAAAAAAGAATTTTTTTAATTTCATTTATAAAATGAATCATTTAGAATGTAAATAAAAAAAAGACGGAAAATAATTAAATACTAAATTAAAGTGATTGACATAATAGTGATGCAAAATATTCAAAGATTTGTATCTAAAATTGAATCTGATGCATAAGAAAATATATTTTATGAAATGAGTTTATTTATAAAAATAAATATAAAATATTATTTTTTTAATATGCCATTTTTTTTTAATAAAAATATTAGCTTTTATGTAATAATTAATGGGAGCCTGTGTAGCAAAAGAAAAAGAGACTGGAAATGTAAATAATAATATAATAATTTTTAAATATAGCTTCAAAGAATTATAAATAATCCAAGACATGATAGAATAATAACTTGTACAATATTAAATAAAGATGAAAAAATAAAAGAAAATATAAATTCTAAAAGTACAGTAAAAGATATAAAAAGAAATTTACAAAAAAAATATACAAATAATGATGAGAAAGTTATAAATTTATATTATAAAGGAAAAGAATTAACAAAAGAAAATGAATTAATTGGTAATATTTGTAATAATGATTCATTAGATTTAGTAATGGTTTCAATAAGTATGACTGAATCAATATTAAATTCAGAAAATAAAATGAAAGAAAAGATAATAAATAAATTAACACCAAAATGTAGATTTCATAATGGAGATAAAGAATTATATATTTGTATTACTTGTGGATTAGCATTTTGTGAAAATTGCAAAGAAAAGCATAAAGACCATAAAACTTTAGAAAAAAAAGAAATTTTAAAATATATTAAAGAATTAAAAGAAAATAAAGAAAATTTAATTAAAAATCTTAAAGAAAATGGGTTAAATGAAAATATAAGTGAAGTAGATGTATTTAAAGATCTTAGAGAAAAAGTATATTATAAAATAGATTCAATTTCTGAAACAGTTAATAACATTCAAAAAAAATACAATGATATTTATTCTGATTTTAAAAATGATTTTATTAATTTATATCCTTTTATTTTAGAATATATAGAAAAAGTAGATGTTTTATTTGAAGAATCTCAAAAAGAAACAACAATTCGTTTAGAAAAGAATTTTATAGATTTTTATTGTAAATATTCTAATATAAAAAATAATTCAAATAAAATAAATGAAACATTAGTTCAAATAAAAAAAAAAATTGAAATATTAAAAGATATATTTGAAGATTTTCATCGTAGAATAGAAAATATATATTCAGATTTAATGGAAGAATATAATTATATTAAAGAATATAAATTTCAAGAAGATTATATTTTTTCTGTAAACAACAATATATCAATGAATAATGGATTACCATTTTTAGGAAATACAATAAATTTAGAAAAAACAATTAATTCTGATATTAAAAATTCACATTTTAATTCATCATCAATGAATCAACATTTTGGAAAAATGAATTTAGTAACTTTATTATCTCCTTCTAAAGATAAAAAAAATTATATTAAATCAATAGAATCAAATTTTAAAGAAAAAAAAAGTGATATTGGACCAATAAATAATAATTTAAATAAAGGAAAAATAATTGAAGAAAGTTATGAAGATACAAATATGAATTTATTATATAATATTGAAGCAAAAACTACTAATTTAATTATATTTGACAAAGAAAGTAAAAAAATTTCAAAAGTAAATGTTGATTTAAGTCAATGTTTATTTAAAAAATTTTGGGCATATCATTCAACCTTAAATTTTAAAGGTAAATTTTATATAAGTGGAGGATATGCAACTTCTAAAATGTTATATAAATATAATAAATTATCAAATGAATTTGTTCGTTTAGAAGATATGCCTTCAGGTCATTCATATCATAGATTAATTGGTATTAATAATTTTATTTTTGCAATTTCAGGTTTTAAAAATAAAAAAGTTGAAAAATATAATATTGAAACAAATCAATGGTCTTCATTACCTTCTTTAGAAGTTTCTAGATCATGGCCAAGTTGTGTTTGTATTGAAGATAAATTTATTTTTTTATTTGGAGGATTATGTGATTCAAATGATAATTCCTTAATTAATCAAATTGAAAAATTAGATATTACTAAAAATGATAATAAATGGGAAAGATTTAGTGTTAATTCTAATATTATGTTACCTTTTTATTTAGGAGTTGTCCAAATTAATAATGATGAATTATTGTTATTAGGAGGAAAATATGATCCAAAAGAAGATAATATTGATGAATGTTTTAATTATTCTTATAAAGAAAATTCAATTAAGAAAAATGATGATTTTAAATTACCTGTTAAAGATGAATTTGATGGAAAATTGTTTTGTAATTTTGGAGATAATGTTTTTGGACAATTTTCTGCTATTTATAGTGATTTTTTTTATCTAATTGATCTTAATCAAAAGAGTATTGAATTAATTAAATTGGAAAATAATTAAATTTAAAGAAGTTAAAGAAGAACATTACAATATTTAAAGTATTTTATTTTTTAGTTTTTATTTTCTTATGTATTTAGAATATCAAAATTATAAATTATTATATATAGTTTTAATATATTATTATTTAATTTTATTTTATTTATTATTATTTTATAAATAATGAAGGCTTAATT
>JAEEGI010022836.1_pt1 | contig 12331 bp, 5 predicted proteins | sample 8958751 | NCBI WGS metagenome assembly JAEEGI01 (sample SAMN16246545, study PRJNA631951) | gut metagenome | biome: gut microbiome; feature: rumen; material: KS-attached | host: Bos | place: Iran: Karaj | collected 2018-10 | reverse complement strand
AATAGTTCAATTTTTGAAGTTAATCAAAAATATTATGCAATAAATTATTTAAATATAATTTATTTGTTAAATAAAGAAAAGTTAAATTTAGTTAAAACTATTCATTTAAGTATAGAATGTGATTTTTCTTTTTTCTTTAATGAAGGTAAAAATAAATTTAGACTTTTTCATTGTTTTTCTAAGAGCAATAAATCATTTAATACTTTAAGTTTAAATGTTTTAAATGATGGAATAAAATGGGAAGAAGGAAAAAATTCTTTTATAAAGGAAGGAAGATGTTCTTTTATTCAGAAATATAATGGTTTTTATTTTATTTGCTTAAATGGAGAATTTATAATAATGAACTCAAAATAAAAAAATGATTTTTAAAAATCAATTTTTATTAGATTTGAATTTCGTCTTTTATTTTTATAATAAATTACTAAAAAAAATTTTTTAAATATTAATTATATTTTTTATGGTCATTTATTCCTTCAATTAAATGTGATTTATTCAATAATATTTTTTTTATTTATTCTAAAATTATTTACAAACAAGAAAAATATATAAATTTCAATAAACAAAAAATTTCTTTGTTATTTTATTTTATATTAAAATAAAAATATAAAATATTCCTAATTTTTTTCAATAAATAAAACATCCATCATTACAACATCCTCTATTATTAGATTGAATGATATTCATTAAATGAGATTTTTTACAAATATTACAATGTATTTTAAAAAGAAAATCATCTTGTTTTTTTTTATTATGATCAACAACATCATCATCATCAGAATCTTGTTCTAATTTGTTATTGCTTTTATAACATGTTTCATAATAGCATTTTTCACACATAATATGTTCAATATCAGAATAATATAAACCTTTTCCAGGTGAATTTTCTTTTTTTAATTTTATAGTTCTAAATCTAATATTTAAAGATTCAAATTTCCCTTTCACTAAATCTTTATTATTATCTGTTTCTTTTCTAATACCATTATTTTCTTTATTTTCTGTTTTAACATTACCATTATTATTATTTCCAGAAATAAATTTTTGAAGCTCAGCTAAACAAATCATACATAAAGTTTTAATATAAATTTCCATTCTTATTTTTGCTTGTTTTGTATCATTAATAGTTATATCTTTTCTATATTTATTTGCATCATCAATATTAAAATTATTCCCACATTCACATATTACTTTTTTGAATGTTTCTTTTTCATATTTATTTAAAATTTTGAAATTCTTTGATGCAAAATTAGCTTTTTCAATTAAACATTTATTACAATATCTACATGAACACTTTAAATTAATTAATAAATTTGAATCAAAATTTTGTTTACATGAAAAACAAATTTTAATTAAATTTGATTGTAATATATTAATTAAATTTTTATATTCAAAAAATTCTATTAATTCATCTTCTTCTATATAATATTTTCCTTCTAAATGAATTGGCTTTGTTGAATATTCTATTCCTATAAATTTATTTTTTAATAGATTAATTACTCTTTTTGTAGATATATCTTCTATATGTTTTTCTAAACAATCTTTACAAATGATAAATTTTTTTTGGAGAAAAATTATATGAGTTGTTATTTGATTACAAATTTGACATTTTTCTTTTTCTCTTAAAAAAAAGATTAATTGTTTAATAGATATTTTTTGTTCTGATATTTTTTTTTGTAAAATTTCATTTAAAGAAAGTTCTTTTGAATAAAGAGGTACATAACCAGAATAAAAATATCCTATTGTAATTAAAGGAAATTTATATCCATTATTTTCATTATATTCAGATTCATTTAAATTTATTATTCCACATTTTGGAACTATGAAATCATTATCAATCCAAAAAAGATGAATATTAATATTAAATAAATAAATCATGAAATTTATAATTATAAATTCTGGTTCAATTCCAAAATATTTAATTGCTTCTAAACTAATCATTTTATCTTTAAAATTTTCTTTTTTATTTTTAATTCTTTTCTCTGCTTCTTCATAAATTTCTGGTAAAAATTTATATACTACATTTCTTAAATAAACAATTAAAGCATTATCAAAACAATTATTTTTTAATTGATAAGCCTTTAAAAAAATTTCATATGCTTTTTCAATGTTTTTTTCTTTTAAATATTTTCTTATTGCAGATAATATCATTAAGAATATATCAACATCAATATCTTTTTCTTGATAAAATTCAATATTTTTTTCATAAATTAATTCACTGAATAAAATCTCAATATCTTCTAAATTATTATTTAAAATATAATTTTCTATTAAACTAAACATAAAAACTCTATAAAAAGAATTTCCATCATAAATAGATTTTCTCCAATAAGAAAAAGTTTTAAGAGCATCAATCATTAATACATAATTATCATAACAAGAATATTTATAAACAAAAGTAGTATAATTTTCTAAAGTTCCTATTGGACTTAAATTCTTTTCAATTAAATTATCTTTATGAAAAATTTCATCTTCAAAATTATATTTTAATTCAGGTAATTCTTCATTTAAATTACAAATTTCAAAAGCTTTTAACATAAAATTAGGATGTGGAAAAGAATTCATATCCAAATATTGGTAAACAAATGAATTATCTGTAAATTTATATTCAAAATAATTTTTCAAAAGGAAATTTTTCCTTCTTTGCTTTGGTATTAGTTTTCCTTCTGTTGAAAGAATTTCTGATTTAAAATTATAAATTAAATTATTGATTGGATTTTCATTTTTATCTAAATCTTTAATATAATAACAATTTTTTTTTTTAGATAAATTAGGATGATTAACATCAAAAGAATAAACATCTTTAATTGCTTTTTCAATAATATCTCTTTGTTCTTTATTTATTTTATTTAATATGTTTGCATTTAATTGTTTTCTTTTTTCAATTTCTCTTTCATCATCAGGATTTAAAAAATTTTCTTTATTAGAATCTTCTTCTTCATCATCAGAATTTAAGTGTAATTCTTTAGAAGATTTTTTTAAAACTGATTTTGATTTAAATTTTGTATTCTTATTATTATTATTATTATTATTTGAATTATTTGAATTTATTTCTTCAATTCCAGATATTTCTTCTAATTCAATACCGTCAATTTCAATATTTTTTTTTTCGTTTATTAATGAAAAATTATTATTTAATTTTTCTTCTTTTTCTTTTTCTTTTTTTTCTTTTCTTTCTTTTTCTTTTCTTTCTTTTTCTTTTCTTTCTTTTTCTAATCTTTCTTTTTCTAATCTTTTATTTTTTTCTTCAATTAATTTTTTATATTCTTCTCCTAATAATCCTTCAAAAATATCATTTTCATTTTCATTATTTTCCTGAAATAATATTACTTCTTTTTGTTTTAATTTTTCATTTTCTTCTTTTTTTTTCCTTAATATTTTATCTTCTTCTTTATTTTGTTTTTCCTGTTCTTCTCTTAATTTTTTTATTTGTTCAATTTCTTTTTTTAATTTTTCATTTTCTTCTTTTTCTTCATTTATTTTTTCTATTTTACTCTCAATTAAATTATCATCTGGTGATTCTTTTATTACAGATAAATGCTTTTTATATATTTGAAAATAATTTATTAAAGTAAAATCTATTTTTGTATCAATCTCATTTTTTGGATTAATAACAACACTTTTAGCTAATTTTTGCTTTTCTAGATTTTCAGAGTTTAAATTTGAATCAAATATATTTGATTCAAATAAATTTGAATAATTAAAATTTGAATTACGTAAATTAATATTATTTAAATTTGAAAAATTTTGATTTTTAATATTTTGAGAATTATTATCTGGTTGAATATTAGAATCATAAATTGGAATTATTGTACTTTTAGTTAAAGGAATATCTTCTAATATTGAATTTGTCATATTTTTTATTTGAATTGTACTACTTTTAAGTTTATTCATTAAATTTCCTATCTCATTATTTTTATCATTCTCATTTTTTTTTTTTCTATTTTTTTTAAAATTTAAACTTATTAAACTTTTACTCATTTCATTTTTTCCTTTTGAAGACATTTATTAATTATATAATTTTATTATGTTAAAAAATAACTAAAAAAATAAATAATAAAAATAAAAACAATTCATCTTAAATTTTATAAATAAATCTAAAATAATAGGAATTTCTAGTTCTAGTATATTATTATATCCAATGAAGGAAATTTAGAATAAGAAATTTTATTTTTTAAATGATCATTTTTAATAACTAAATCTTCTCCAAAATAATAATATTTTCATTATTAAAAAATAATCGCATTTTTAATATTTATTGTAATTTTTTTTGAATTATCAAAATTAAAATAAAAGCTTTAGAATCTTTAATTCTATTATTTTTTTCATTGTTTTTACATTTAAATCCTGCAATTCTTTTTCAATGTTTTAATTTAATTATATTTATTAATTATTGATCTTTATTACAAAAGTTATTAAATGATTCACAATCACTTCCCTTAAAACTTCCTTTATAAAATAATATATTCCTCTATTTATTCATATCCACTCTGGATTAAATAGTTGTTAATCAATTATTATTTACAAATGAAAATAAATTGAATATATGTTTATTTCATTTATTTAATATAATCTTCACTTTTTGACATTGACTCTATATATAATTTTTGTGTGAATGTTTTTATATCATATATTTTGTATTTCATCACCACCATAAATATATAAATAATATTATTATCAGTACAATTAAGACTTTTATGAGAAATTTCCAGATTGAGATATATTTTTCTTTTTGTAAAAATTCTTTCAACACTGCTTTATTTATTTCTCAGGGTTTTCTCCATTTTTTAAATAAAAATATTGCTTAATATAAAATTAGAAAATTAAATCACACAAAAAAAATAATCATATTCAATTAAATCACCAAAATATAAATTAAAAAAAAGAAATCCAAAAAAGTTAATAAAATAAAAAATATAAAAAACCCAAAAAAAAAAAAGAAATTAAAAATAATCCCAAAAAATAAATAATATATATCATTTAAAAACTCGAATAAAATATTTTTTCTATTTCTAATTAATTATATTAATTCAATATCTTTTATATAAATAAATTATTATTCATAATTCAAAAATTAATTAATTTATATCTGAAAAAAAATGTCAAGTCTTTCCCAAAATATGCAATCTAGTCAAAATTCAAACATATCTTCAAATATGGAAAGAGATTTAATATCACAATTAAAATCTCATATATTTGATTTAGAACAGAACCAAAAAAATTACGAAGTTCTTAAAACTAAATTTAAATCTTTATCAAATGATGCTTCAATATTAAATGAGGAAAAAATGAGATTAGAATATGAATTAAAGCAAAAAGCAGAAACATCAAATAAAATAATATCTGATTTACAAACTGAAATTGAAAATCTTCAAAATATATTAAATGAAAAATTAGCAATAAATAAAACTTTATTTAATGATAATAATAATTTATTTTCAAATCTTGAAGCAAGAAATTCTGAAGTAGAACAATTAAAAGATATTTTAAATGAAAAAGATGAAATAATAGAAAAATTAACAGAAGAAAAAAATGAAAATGAAAAAGCAATTTCTCTTTTAAAAAATAATAAATTAAAAAATGAAAATAATATTAAAAAAATGAATAATGATTTAAATAATTTAAATAAACAATATGAAGAACAAGATAGAATAATAAATAATATAGAACAAGAAAAAAAGAATTTATTAGATGAATTAAATAATGCAACTTATGATTTAAAAAATACTTCAAATAAATTAAAATCAACTCAAGATAATTTAAATACAACATGTAAACAATTAGATGATGCAAATAAAGTAATAAATAGATTAAATACTCAATTACAAGATACTCAAAATAATTTAAATAGAACTCAAAATGAATTAAATTCAACTTCAAATACTTTACAAAAAGAAAAAAGATTACATGATGAATATCAAGATAAAGCAGAAAGATTAGATAATACTTTAAAAGAAAAACTAAATGATATTAAAAAAATGAATAATGATATTATTATTTTAAATAATAATGTTAATAAATTAAATAACGATAATAGAAGAGCAAATAATGATATTGATAAATATAAAAAACATATTATGTTTTTAACAGAAATTAATCAAAAATTAATGCAAGAATTAGAAAATGTTGTTAATAGAGATCAACAATTAAAAGATGTACTTTCTAAAGGTGATCATATTGAAAATGTTTTAGTTCAAACAGAACAAGAAATTGATGAGGCTTTAAATAATTTAGAAGTTTCTCTTAGTAGATCTAGAAGTCAAACTGGAATTTAAATTGTACTTTATAGGTTTTTTAATGTATTATATATTTATTGATTTTAATTTTTTTATTTAAATTTTTTTGTCCAAATTTCCTATTTATTTAATTGGATTAAATCTTAATATTATTTATATACTTTTAAGAAAAATAAATTTTTTTAAATTTATAAATTTTATTTTTGTAAATAATATATATAATAATTACATATTATATTTTGAGTAAAAAATATTATTTTATTAGTTTAGATAAATCTGATAATAAACTTAAAATATTAGTACTTTTTTCATAATAATATCTATTTGATTTAAAAATTTTTAAATATTTATCTAACAATTCCATATTATCATCTTGTATTGTTACATTTAAAACTTCAATGACTACAGGTCCTAAAATTTTTTTTAAAGGACAATTAGGATCAAAATTATTAATGGAAAATTTATAATTTTCATTAATATTTAATTCATCAAAATTTACATAATTTAAATTTACTGGATTTAAAAATGAAATTATTATACCTAAATCTTTATCATATAAAGAAAAACCATTTACATTTTTTAAATCATTTTCTCTTAAAGCACATAATTTTTCAATAGGAGGATTTAATTTATATTTTGTACATATTGGTATATAAATATTTTCCTCCACATTTTCTTTATATAATAGTTTTTCATTTTCTATAAGATTATTTGTTTCTTTTTTATTATCATTTATTATTGATTTATTTGTTTTTTTATTATTATTTTTTTCATATTGTGATAAAGAGAAATCTTCATTGTCATTTGAAAATAAACTAATTTCAGCATTTTTATTTTTTAAATTATCAAAATTTTTATTTTCTACAATTTGATTTGTAATTGTTGGTTTAGTTTCTTTATTTTTATTTTCAGAAAATAAAGAATTTGGAATTGTATTTTCTTTTTTTACAAATGAAATGTTTCTTTCAAAATTATTATTATTAAAAGATTTAATTTCACTGATATCATTTGATTTAATATTTGAATTTGATGAAATAATTTGAATTTTGTTATTTAAACGATTATTCAAAGGGTTTTGTTTATAAAAATTTTCTATTTTTTTTTTCCTTTTTTTATTTTTTATATATTGATTTGATATTTTAAAATCAAAAAAATTTGAAAAATCTTTATTTCTTTCTTTATTCATTTTAATATCATTTAAAAAAAATTCTAAAATTTCATCCGATAGTTCTTCTTCTTTTTTTTTAATTTCTTTTTTAGTATTTTCATAGTATTCAAATTCAGGCTTTTCATCACTATTTAAAGAAAGTATTTGAGAATTAAATAATTTCAAATTATCATTATTATTATAGTTATTAAAATTAATAGATTTATTATAAATATTGAAATTATTATAGTTGTTATTATTATTTAAATAATTATTAAGATATGAATTATAATTATTATTAGTTTTTTGATTATTATAATTAGGAAAAGCTAAATTATAATGAAAGGGAATTAAATAATTATAAATTCCTGGAAAAAAACCATAACATTTTTGATAACTTCTAATAAATGCAATTGCATCTGAATTTATTGATTCAGGGATAGCATTTAATGATGGAAAATATTGTATTTTATTATTGAAAATTTGATTGTTATTATTATTTAAAGAATTTTGAAATTCAAATGGATTATTTTGAAATAAATTATAATTGTTATTATTACTCAAATTATTATTATTATTAAACCCGAATTGAATTCCATTGTTATTATTATTGTTAATATTGTTATTACTATTTGAATTATTATTATTGACAAAAATATTATTATTGTTATTATTAGAATTAGTATTTGTATTATTATTATTATTAGATATTCCAAAGGAAACAGGTTCATTTATATTAAATACATTATTATTATTTGAATTATTAGAATTTGTGTTGAATATTTGAAAAGAATTTGGATTATTTTGATTATTATTTGAATTATTATTATTATTAATATTTAAAAATGAAGATGTTTTATTAGTGTTTGTGTTATTAATATTATTTAATAGATTATTATCTGAATTATTATTTCCTAAATTTGCAAAGGGAGAATTATTTTGAAATAAATTATTATTGTTGTTATTTGAATTAAAATTATTTGTCGTATTATTATTATTGACAAATGGATTATTGTTATTAGTATTAAAAAAATTATTATTATTATTACTAAAAGGATTATTTATAGTATTTCCTAAAGCATTAATAGTATTTCCTCCATTATTATTTGTATTAAAGGAATTAGTGGTATTAAATACATTTACACTTCCTCCATTAATTTGATTATTATTCCCGCTAAAACTAATATTGGCTTTATTATTATTTGAAAAAAAATTAGTTGAAGAATTTTGAAATGAAAAAGTGTTATTATTATTATTATTTCCAATTGGCCAATTTAAAATATTATTTTGGTTATTATTTGCCGAAAATATATTTGAAGAATTTGAAACAGATTTTGAGTTGGTATTAACTTGAAAGGGATTTAAAGTATTTTGAGTATTGAACATTTTATTTAATTAATATTCTTTAATATAAACTAAAAAAACCAAACATTTAATTTAAAATAAAAAATCAAGAAAAAGTAAAAAAAAAATAAATATTATAAATAAACATTTAATTCCAAGAATATAAAAAAAAAAAAAAAAAACAAATAATAAAAAATATTTTTTAAAGAAATCAAATGGGCGCATGTTGTTTTCCTAGAAACAGTATAATATATAGAGTAGATACAGTAACAAATTTTGGAAATACACATACAAATCTATTCACAGCAAATGAAAAATTCGAGGAAATTTTTAATAATATGCCAGAAGTAAATGAAGAAAAATATGTAAATTATGGAATAAAAAGAATGAAAGCCTATAAATGTACATTAAATATAGATGAATTAAATAATTTAAGAGATAAATTTTGGCAAATAAAAATTGGATTAAATGAAAGATATAAATTTTTAAGACAAGCAGTTTTATATGATAATAATAAATGTGAAGATTATTTAATTAAAAATGGATTCTCTACAATTAATGGATGCGTTAATCAATGTACTGATTATACTAAATATATTTATCAAATTCCTAATTACTGTATTAATGATCCTTATTTTGAAAAAGAATTAGTTAAAGTTGATCTTCAAAGAAAAAAGAATCAAATTAATATCTTTTTAAAATTAGGTGATGAAAAGGAAAAATTTACTTTTGATGATGATATTTCTGGAAAAGAAATTAAAGAAGAATATGCTAAAAGAAAAAAATTAAACTTAGATATTTATTCTAAAAAAATAAGATTGTTTTTTGGAGGAAATGAAATTCATGATAATGAATTTTTATATCAACATAAAGTTAAAGAAAATTATAGTATTCAAGTAAATATTAGCTGAAATATTGTATATAATATAAATAGAATAAAAGTATATAATTTACTTTCATGTTTTGTATAATTATATAAAATAATTTTATTAAAATATTATGATTCCTTTTCAGAAAATTTTTTATTTTTTATAATTTTATTTAGTATGATTTACTTGAGAAATGAATTTTTTAATAGATTTATTTTTATATTTATGTTATAATTAGATATCAAAGAAAAAAACAGATTTATTTCTTTATAAAATTGATTAGGTAAAGTTTAAATAGTTAAGTAAATGTTTAAAATTGAATTTTATAAGATAAAACAATAATGAATATAATAATAAATTTTTTTTTAAACCTTTTTTTTTAATTAATATTAAACAAATTTTATTTCATTTATAAATTTACATATTTTTATTATAAACATTATAAAAATAAAATTAATAAAATGTCTTCACATCTTAATCAAAAACAAATTATAAAAAAAGAAACAATTAATAGTGGTTCAAGTACAAATAATTCTAATATTATAACTAAGAGAAATCAATGTTTATATAAAAGAGAAATTCTTTCTTCTTTAATAAGATTACCAACTAAAATAAAACAAGATGGAGTATTAAAATCATATAATATGGAAAATATTCAAAAAGAAAGAAAAAGATTTAATTCAAGACCAATAACAGTAAATTTAAATAAAAATATTAATAATCAATCTCCAAGTAAATCAACAATTATGATTTTAAATCAAAAAAAAAATAAAATAGAAAATCTAATTAAAAGTTTAAATGATTTATTTAATCAAATTCAAGTTTCATTTATGAAAAGAAATAATTGTACTAATGAATGTAATGATTGGATAGAAATATTTAATAGCAATTCAGATTTTATTATTGAGATGTGTGATTCAAATGAATATTTACCTTTAATTAATAATTGTCTCAATTTACTTATTTTCACAATTGTCATTATTTATGATATTAGTATTCAAAATAAATTTCAATTTTTTATGGATGATATTAAAAGTATATTAAATATTTTTATTTTATTAAACGAAAGTATTTTTGATAAATGTAAAAATTCAAATAAAGTAAATTTAAATCAACAATCAAGTTTAATTTCCATTACAAATAAAGACTTAAATAATAATTTAAATAAAATAATTGAAAATTATTATAATATAAATCCCACAATATCAAAAGAAATAATTACTTTATTTCATAAATTAAGAAGAGTAAATGTTTTAGATATATATGATTTTTATAAATCAACAATATATAATAAGTATCAATATCAAAATAACTCAAATATGAATTTCAATTATGATTATCCTCAAAATTATACAAATCAAGTATTAACTCATCAAGATCATATAGAAAATTTAAAAAGGAGAATATATAAATATAATAACATGAATCAAAACAATCAAAATTTAAATGATATAAATAATAATTTAAATACATATAATTATAGAATAGCACCTTATTCTTCAAATACTTCAAATTCAATGCCAATACCAAAAACAAAAAATATGATAAGAAGTCCTGGAAATGTTTTAACAACAGATATTAATTATATTGGAGCTGCATTAACTAATAGTGGAGTTGTTTTTCCTTTTAGAAAAACTAATGCAATGAGACAAAGAGAAAAAAGTCAAAGAATTAGAAGTATTAGTTCTAACATTAATAATAATAATTATGGGTATTTTAATAATTATTATCCAAAAAATGAAATTAATAATTATGAAAATAATATTCCAAATAATAATTATTATGCTAATGTTCAATTTATTCCCAATAATTATTCTCATAATACTAGTCCAATTTATCATCCTAATATTTATATTCAAGATTTTGAAAATAATGTCAACAATGAATCAAATTTCATTCAAAATCAATATTATAATAATTATGATATAAATCAAAGATTAAGAGAAGATACAGGAAAGTATTCACATTATGATAATAATTCAATAAGATATATAGAAAATAATCAAAATTTATTATATGATAATAGAAATATCGGAAGTTTAAAATTAACTTTGGCAAAACCTAATAAAAGATTTATTCAAAGAAATATTATAAATATAAATACACCATTAATTCCTTTTGCACCAGATAAACCTTATACTTTAGTTCTTGATTTAGATGAAACTATAGCACATGTTCCACAAGGGACAAATATAATATATTTAAGACCTGGATTAAGAGAATTTTTAGAAAGTTTAAATCCATATTATGAACTTATTGTTTTTACATCTGGTATCAAAGAATATGCAGATCAAATAATTAATTTTATTGAAATTGACCAAAAATATTTTGATTATAGATTATATAGACAAAATGCTAGTTATCTAAATGAAAAATATTATAAAGATATTAAAAGATTAGGAAGAGATTTAAAGAGAACTATTGTTATTGATGATAAGGAAGATAATATTGATATAAGTAATGGAATAATAATTAAGCCTTTTATTGTAAATAATGATTATAATAATTTAAATGATTATGTTTTATTTGAGTTAATTAATATTTTAATTCAAATTGCACAGGAAGAACCTGATGATATAAGAGTAAGTTTAAGAAACTATAGAAATGAAATAAATAAAATAATTTCAAAATAAAAAAATGTAATTGAATTTTTATTTAATCTTTCATACCACAAATTATTTGATTCATTTAGTGGTAATTTTTTATTTATGAATTAAATAAATATATTTATGTAAATAACT
>JAEEGI010022835.1_pt1 | contig 12331 bp, 10 predicted proteins | sample 8958751 | NCBI WGS metagenome assembly JAEEGI01 (sample SAMN16246545, study PRJNA631951) | gut metagenome | biome: gut microbiome; feature: rumen; material: KS-attached | host: Bos | place: Iran: Karaj | collected 2018-10 | reverse complement strand
TATGTTGTGACATCGGGGAATGTTTTGATTTCCAAACACCATGATTCGTCATCAGCCAAATGGAAATGCAAGGCGTTGAATTTCAAGGAGGCCATCAGGTCGATGATGTGGAGCACTTCGTCCACTGTTCTAAAGTCGCGCACCACATCGAGCATAAAGCCTCGGTAGGGTAGGCTAGGCCAGTCCTCGATGCTCATAGGTTGCAGGGGACGATGCAGTTTGGCGAGTGTGGTATGTGCATAGAAAAGACCGTCTTCGTCATTTGCTTCAACCTTTGCTTCTCCCTTATCATCTATCGAGATGCGATACCATCCGTAAGGGCAATTTTCAATCTGCTCCATTGGCTCGGTTCCATATTGTATGTGCTTGATTTGAGGAATGATATCACCCGGTTGAACCTTATACCGGCAGGGGACCCTGTTATCTGTAGCTTTTGTAGGTTGTTCCAAGAAATGGTATTGTGTTTCCATCAGCCTGTCAGGTTTTCCAATTTGCTGGAGGATAAAGCTTTCTGGGGCCCATGAATGCCTTGGTAATGGACGTCCATAATACTTTAACGTGACCGTGCCATTGTTCGGTATGTCAATGTACCATGAAGTGCCTTGAAAATGGTTCATGGTAGGACCTTTCTCCGAAGTTTTGCCATCATAGAGTTCTTGGAACCAAACCCTAGAGCCTTTGGCTACATTCTTGAGCACTAAAGTATGTAAGGCGCGCCCATCGTCTTGTTTGGCGCCTTCAGTCCAATCCGCTTTTGGCACCCGATTGCAGGACATCATTAGCAGAAGAATAAAAATGGAAAACTTAGTTTTACACATGGCATTTTTTTCTTATTGGAAATAGTCAAATTTAATGGCAAAAATAGTGAAATTATAGATATGTGTAAGCTATATGGATTCTCATGACTATTGCATTGTTTTTTTATTCATGTTTTTCGAAACTAACACTAATTATATGTATCTTTGCATTTTTTAATGAATTATGAAAATACAGGCTTTTTCTCGAATACTAAAATACTAATAAATGAAAACATTAACAAATTATCTTTTGTTGGTCCTGCTAATGACAGCAGGCCTATGCCAAGCGCAGGAAGAATTGCCTGCCTTTCCTGCTGACCGCCCTGGTTATACTTGGGGCGTCGAGGTGCTCCCTTTGCATAAAGTCTCTTGGGAGAACGGCATTGGATACGAGTCGACACCCGACGGAGCGCACACAATGACGCTGAACAGTACCATCGTGAGATACGGCATTTTCCAGAATATGGAGCTGCGTGTGGGAACGGATTTCCTCTTGTCCAATGACGGTCAAGCCAAAGAACCCACTTTTGGCGTCGCGCCACTCACCATCGGGACAAAACTTAAGGTCTACGAAAGCACCAACTGGCTTCCTTCCATCGGTCTTTTGGCTGAGTTCAAATCCCCGCACATTGGCTCAAAAGAACAGCTTCCGTCGCATCTTGCCCCTTCGATGTATGTCCTATTTGAGCATAGCATAAATTGGTTCAATTTGTGTTATAATGTTGGCCTGAAATGGGACGGTGAAACGGCTACACCCCAAACTTTCTTGGCTTTGGCGTTGGGATTCAACATCACGGATAATGTTGCCACTTTTATTGAGTCCTACAACTACCTTCATCCCATCGAAGCCAACCAACACATGACTGAGTTTGGTGTGACATGGATGGTCACTCGACGACTCCAATTGGATATTGAGTGTGACCTTGACTTACAGCATTTCGGGAAGTATTATGCCATCGGAGGTGGTGTGGCTTGGATGATAAATTAGGTTCTGTAGGTTCGTTTGTTTGCCTTTGTTGAAAATGAATGGACTTTTTCCATACTTTTGCGCTTGAATAATACGTAAAACACAAAAATGCCATTGTGACTTTTTTGAGTACATGAGAAAAACAAAAATACTGGGATGATGGAAAAACAAAGCAATCTTGAGAAACTTGCGGGATATCTAATATTTCTTGGAATCCTGGCCATTGTGTGCGTGGTGTGCTGGTATTTCCGCAGCGTGCTGGTATATGTGATTTTGGCTTTTGTTGTGTCGCTTATCAGCCAACCGCTGACGCACCTGTTGCGCAAAATTCGCATCAAAGGGAAAAGTGCACCTGATTGGCTTTTGGCCATTTTATCCATTTCCATAGTAATGGCCGGCCTCATTCTAGTCATAACGCAGATGATCCCAGTGGTAACCAACATCATCAAGGAAGCCTCGGTGTTCAAAGACATGAGCCTCTTTGACAATAACGTATCCGATTACGTCAATGCTTGGGTCGTGGGTCTGATACCCAGTCTGGGAGAGGATTACGACGCCGTCAGCGTATTGTTCGACTATTTGAAAGGGGTTTCTTCTGAATTCTCCATCACCGGCATCCTTGGCTCGGTAGCTTCCGTCGTGATCGACTTGGCCGTTGGCCTTTTTGCGGTGGTGTTCATCTCTTTCTTCTTCGTCAAGGACGAGAAGTTGTTCTCCAAGATCGTGGCAGCCTTGGTCCCTGATCGCATTGAAGCCTCGGTGACGGAGGCTCTTTTAGACGTTGAGCACCTGTTATCCCGTTACTTCGTCGGTCTTCTTTTGGAAATGATGGGCGTGGCGCTCCTCAATTTCATAGGCTTGTGGCTTATTGCCCGTATTGGCTTCACCTATGCTTTAGGTATCGGATTCATTGCCGGCATACTCAATATTATCCCGTATGTGGGTCCTATCATTGGGGAAGTGTTGGGCGCGTTGCTGTGTATGGTGCTCAAATACGGTGCTGGCGTTGGCTTGGATGTCAACATCTGGTTCTTCGCCCTCATTGTGTTGGCCATCATGCTTAGCGTGCAACTTGTCGACAACTTTGTCCTTCAGCCGCTCATCTATTCCACCAGCATTCAGGCGTCGCCGTTGGAGATTTTCATCGTGATGCTCATGGCTAGTCAATTAGGGGGCATCTTGGGCATGTTGGCTGCCATCCCAGCCTACACGGTCATTCGTGTCTTTGCAGGCCGGTTCTTCTATGATAAAAAGCTTGTCAGGCGCCTGATGCCCGACTTGGAAAAAGTAGTCAAATCTAATTAAATAAACACCTGTGAAATCGAGTTCGTTTTTTGCATTGTTGACAGGCATGGCCGTGAAAAAACAGCTTATTGTTGTCTTAATGTTTGCCGCGTTGACGGCTCATGGCCAGGAGGTCACCTTTTGGCATAAGGTAAACCATATTTTTACTAAACCTGCCGATGTTGACACTATGGTTGTCTTTCAACCGAAAGCTGGCTTTTCTTTAGGTCTGTTTACCACAGGACAAAAAGCTGGTTTTGACGTGGATGTCAATTACATGATAGATTTCGCTAACAATGAAAGGATGGCAGGCTTGTCGCAATATAGTCTCTCTGAAAACCTCTGCAAGAAAATAGGCCTTGAAGTGGGCTATGGCAAAGTATCCTTAGGTTACAGCTTGGAAGTGGGGCCTCGAAGTGCTTGGAAAAAGAGTGCCTTTGGCTTGGGCATCATAGGTAAGTCATGGGGCGCGAAGTTCAATTATTCCAAAATCACCAATCCTTTCATTTCTTCGTTGACCGTTGGACAAGAAGGTGCCGAGGGCTACTTTCACGACGAAATCATCACCAAAGAGGCTGCCGTTTTGAAGAACTTTACCATTGACGGCTACTACGTTTTCAACAACAAGCGTTTCGCCTATCCTGCGGCCTATAAGATTGGTCTCATACAACGCCATACGGCAGGCTCCTGGATGCTGACGGCACGCTATATGCAAGGCAGCCTTTACAACTCTCCCGATGCCTCTTGGGATACCTACAACATGCTGGACTGTTTCTCAACCATGCAAGCCTCAATAGGCGGCGGCTATTCGGTTAATTTCGTTCTTTGGCATAAAGACCCCATTGGATCTCGTGACCAAGGCCTTCGCAACCTTACCCTAAACCTGACAGCCATGCCCGTGATTACCTTAGTCAATTACCTGAAAACCACATCGTATGAATACGGCTATGACGAGGTGACCAGTGAGGTATACAATACTGGAGAAAAGGTTTCAAAGATTTGGTGTTACCCCATGCCCAACTATATCGGCAGTGCCGCCGTTGGACTAACCATGTGGCGCTTCTTTTTCTCCACCCAGTTTACATACAACAGGTTCTATTTCCGTAGTCGTGATGCCTTCGATGTCAGCCAGTTCGACTTTCCTGACTATGTGGATGACATCAACTTCCGTGGCACTTTCCACGACTGGATGCTGAAAGGGATTCTGATTTATCGGTTTTGAGAAAAAACGAATCATCCCATCGTAACTTTGCAACCCAGTTGCAAAAGTTTTGCCGCATTTTTGCAGCCGAATTCAAAAGGAACAATAAAACTGTAAAAATATGGCACATAATCATCACGAACACGAATGCTGCTCACACGAGCATCATCATGAACATCACGACCACGAGGGTTGTGAACATGCACATCACCACCATCACGACGATGAAGGTGGTTTAAAACAACAAATCATCAAGATTGCCGCCACGGTGGTTCTGTTGGTTGGCGCGATCATCATCGAGAAACGCTGTGACTTGTCCACATGGCAGATGCTCCTCATCTATCTGATCCCCTACCTGCTCATTGGATTCGACACACTCAAGGAAGCCGCTGAGGGTTTGGCACATGGAGAAGCCTTCAACGAACATTTCCTCATGTCGGTTGCCACCATCGGCGCGCTTTGTATTGGCTTCCTCCCTGGGGCAGAGACACAGTTTCCGGAAGCGGTTTTCGTCATGCTGTTTTTCCAAGTCGGTGAGCTTTTCGAGGCCTACGCCGAGGGCAAGAGCCGTGACAGCATTGCACACTTGATGGACATTAGGCCAGATGTGGCCAATGTTGAACGCAATGGACAATTGGAAAGCGTCAATCCAGAGAAAGTGGAAGTGGGGGAGACCATTGTCGTTAAACCAGGCGAGAAAGTGCCGTTGGATGGAGTGATTCTTGAAGGGGCAACAGCCTTGAACACGATTGCCCTGACTGGCGAGAGCCTTCCGCGTGAAGTCGCCGAAGGCGATGAGGTCGTCTCGGGTTGCGTCAATCTTTCTGGCCTCATCAAAGTGCGTACTACCAAGAGTTTTGGTGAGAGCACGGTTTCAAAGATTATCAACCTCGTGGAGAATGCCACCGAAAGCAAGTCGAGGAGCGAGACCTTCATCACCCGATTTGCCCGCGTCTATACACCTGTCGTGGTCTTCGCTGCTTTGGCTTTGGCCTTGTTGCCTCCGTTGTTCTCCGGCGATTTCACGGGAACTTTTGCAACATGGTTGTATCGCGCCTTGATGTTTCTTGTGGTCTCATGTCCCTGCGCCTTGGTCATCAGTGTGCCACTGACTTTCTTTGGCGGCATTGGCGGTGCCTCGCGTAAAGGCATCCTTGTCAAGGGCTCTAATTATATGGATGTGTTGGCCAGGGTTGGAACGGTGGTCTTCGATAAGACGGGGACCCTGACCTGTGGCCAATTTGCGGTTACTGCGGTTCATCCCGAGAAGTGCGACGAACGTCATTTGTTGCACCTTGCTGCACATGTGGAGCATTATTCCACACACCCCATTGGGGCTGCCTTGCGTGATGCTTTCCCCGATGAGGCCACCGATGGCTGCAAGTTGAGCGAGGTGGAGGAAATTGCTGGACGGGGAATAAAAGCTATAGTGGAGGATTGGACGGTCTGCGTGGGCAACACAAAGATGATGGAAACCATTGGGGCGAAATGGCATGATTGCGACCATGTCGGCACGATTATCCATGTCGCCATTGATGGGGAATATGCAGGTCATATCGTCATCAATGATAAGGTGAAAGATGACAGCGCGGAAGCCATTCGGAGCTTGAAGTCATTGGGGGTGAGCCGTACGGTAATGCTCACAGGCGACCGTGAGGAGGTGGGCAAGGATGTGGCTGAAAAACTCGACATAGATGAATACCACGCAGAATTATTGCCCGCTGACAAGGTGGCTTATGTGGATGAATTGCTCAATGCCCAGCGCTCAACGCCGAACTCAAAACTTGCCTTTGTAGGCGACGGCATCAACGATGCTCCTGTTTTAGCTCGCGCCGATGTGGGCATTGCTATGGGTGGTCTCGGCAGCGATGCTGCCATCGAAGCCGCCGATGTGGTGCTGATGGACGACAAACCTTCTAAAATTGCCCTTGCCATCCGTATTGCCCGACGCACCTTGCGTATCGCCAAGCAAAATGTCTGGTTTGCTATTGGCGTAAAAGTTACAGTGCTGGTTTTGGCTGCTTTCGGTATTGCAACCCTATGGATGGCAGTTTTCGCCGATGTGGGAGTCACAGTGCTGGCCGTGCTCAATGCCATGAGGGCCTTGAAGGTGAATCAATAAACGAAAAAAAGAGGTGTTTCGACACCTCTTTTTTATGTCTTTATGGTAACAAACCGGATTAGAAAGAATGACCGAAACTGGCGAAGAACCCGTAAGCTTTTTTTGAAGTTCCCGTGATGCGCTTGTTGAGTTCAAGGAACCCGTAACGTCCACCTAAAGATAAGGTGAATCGATAGAAGCTGACCTTTATCCCAGCCACGCCGTAAACATTGAAACGATTGATTACACTGTTGTCACCATACCATTCGTGACGGGATTCTGTGCCAATTGGGTAAAGCCATTGCTCTTTGGTCTCTCCTGTGATTCCCCAACTCAGCATGGGCCCCACGAAAGGGCTGATGGTGATTTTTTCACTTGCGGCAATGTCATAATTAAGCGTGATAGGGACGTCAATAAGCGTCTGTCGTTCATTGGTAATGTGATGGGAAAAGACGGTGTCAAGGTAAATGTGTTCAACCGAATTTCTCAGGTTTATCCTGTATTGCGCACCCGTAGTGAGACTGAGATTGTCAGATAGGTTGAATGTCCAGTTCAATCCCAAACATATACCATGGTAGAAAAGTGTAGTATCGTGTGTGGGCGTCTTGGTCGTCATCAACTCGGGCGCATATCCCACATTGAGGTTCAGTTGGGCTTGAGCTTTTTCGGTAATGAAAAATGCGGTCATGAGAGCTGCGATAATGAATAGTTTTTTCATGTTCTTTTTGTGTTTAAAATGCGTTTGGGTTATTTCAAAGGCAAAAATACACAAAAAAGTGACGGAAAGTCTTTTTTTTCAAGATTTCCGTATTTTTGCGGTCAATAATCATTAAAAACCACTTAAATGTCATTAAATACTATGAAACGATTTGTTTTGGTGATGCTTGCCACCCTACTTTTCTGTGGTAGCTTACAAGTTAAAGCGCAAAACGATGAAAAAAAGTTGTACTTCAGCACTGAAGAGTTGCCTGACCTCATCAAGTGCTTGCCACCGCCCCCATCTTTTAACAGCCCGGAATTCTCCTACGATGTGGTACGCTACCAATGGGGAAAGATACAGCGCCTTGACTCAGTGCGTGCCGCCATTGCCAGGCGTGATGCCGTATGGACATACGATGCACTGCTGGCTGAGTTCAGCAATCCCTTTGGACTGACCCTCTCTAGAACGGAGACCCCAGAGATATGGAAACTCATGGAGACCAGTTTGGCCACCACAGACCAAATGCGAGTAGCCCCCAAGGCTTACTATCACAGGCTGCGCCCGTTTGAGTTGTATGAAGAACATCTGCTGTCTACGGAAACGGAGGCGGAGTTGAGCGGTGAAGGCAGCTATCCTTCGGGTCACACTATGCGAGGTTGGTTGACTGCCCTGCTTTTGGCGGAAATCAATCCGACGCGGGCCGACACTCTCTATGCCCGAGGCTGGATGTATAGTGAAAGCCGGGTGATTGAAGGTGCTCACTGGCAGAGCGACATCGACGCCACCCGTGCAGGGGCCAGCATTGCTTTTGCAGCCTTGCATACCAGCCCCGAGTTTCTCACACAGCTCCAGAAAGCTAAAACCGAGTTCAAGTGGCTGACTGGCGCATTGTCGTCCACCGACGATTTCAGTCAGTTTGTGAATCTGGCCGAGGCAGTCCCTGATGTTATCTTGGAAATTCGCTATTACAGTACCTACAATTTCGTTGGGGCACGTGTTGACGGCTACGAAGAGCCCGTCGCACTGCTCACCCGTCAAGCCGCCGACAGCCTTCGTGCCGTGAGTGACGATTTGATGAAACAGGGCTATCGTTTAAAGATATATGATGCCTATCGTCCGCAGTGTGCCGTTGATCACTTCGTGCGTTGGGCTGCCGACGTCAACGACACGCTCATGAAATCCTATTTCTATCCCGATGTGCCTCGCGACAAACTTTTCAAGTTGGGTTATATCGCTGAGAAGAGCGGTCATACACGCGGCTCAACTGTCGACCTGACCCTCTTCGACATGGCCACGGAGAAAGAATTGGACATGGGCGGCACCTTCGACTGGTTCGGATTGGAAAGCCATCCCGATTATGGCGGTGATCCTGATACTGGTGTGTACAAAGGCAATGCTCAAATCACCGCTGAGCAGTTCCACAACCGCATGATCCTGCGTGAAGCCATGATGCGTCACGGCTTCAAACCCATCGGTGAGGAATGGTGGCATTTTACCTTGAAGAACGAGCCTTTCCCGGATACTTATTTCACTTTCCCGGTGAAGAGGCTTGAATAACATAAAATGTAGTTGGCCATGCTGCACATCGTTGCTACCCTTGAAGAAACGGATGAAGTCTACAAGGCATAGGCATTAGAAAGTATCGACCAACCATGTCTGTCCAAATCGCCTGTTTAGGCCTACTGTTGTCGCGACATAAGTTGAGAAGGATGGAACCCTATATATAAGTGTCACTGTGGCGATTGTAGCAAGAGGTGAATGAATGGTTAACCAATAAGTAAAAACTACTATGCCTGGAGTATTGGAATTTGACGCGGTCATCCTTCAAAATGAAGACATAGACGCTGCCTACGTGGAGGTGCCTTTCGACATCAAGGCGCTGTTTGGCAAAGGTCGTTTGCTGGTTCACGCCACTTTCGACGGCGTGCCTTACGACGGCCAAATCGTGAAAATGGGGACACCTTGCTTCATCATCGGGTTACGTAAAGACATCAGAAAACAAATCGGCAAAACCTTTGGCGACACCGTTCACGTCACATTTTGCGAAAGGTGATTCATCGTTATGGCTGAACTGAAAGCTATACGATCTACTATTTCGGCTCAACGTGAACCGCCACATGGGTCTCTTCCCCGCACTGAAGGCCTCGCGCACCGACCCGATCAATGCATTGAGGTACGAATAAGAACACGACCTACGGTCGCTGAGAGTGTTCTCAGAAAGTATGTCCAAAGCTGAGGAAGAAACCGTAAGCTTTGGTTGTGGTGCCTGTGTTGCGTTTGTTGAGGTTGAGGAATCCGTAACGCCCGCCGAGTGTAACAGTGAATTGTTTGAATTCAAATTCCGCACCAGCCATGGCATACACGTTGAAGCGTTTCAAATAGCCATCGTCGCCGTACCATTCGTGATGCAACTCGGTATTGCTTGGCCAAGTGAATATTTCCGTGGTTTTGCCTTGAATGCCCCAACTCAGCATAGATCCGATAAATGGAGTGTTGGTGATTTTGTCAGTAATGGGGAGTTTGTATTTCAATAAGATGGGGATGTCTACAAGGGTCTGCCGTTCTCGAATAAGGCCGTGGGACATCAGAGGAATGACAATTCCATAGTGCTCAGACACATCTCTTAAGTTCATTCGATACTGGGCTCCTGCGGTGAGGTCGAGGTGGTCGCTGAGTCTGAAAGTCCGGTCTAAACCGAAGGAGATTCCATGGAAAAACAGCGTGGTGTCGGCCGTTGGCGTATATGTTTCAATCAATTCAGGCGCGTATGCAGCATGGATGTTCAACTGTGCTTGCGCTTTCTCGGTGATGAATAAGGCGACTGCGAAAGTCAGAACGATAAGCAGTTTTTTCATTGTTTTCTTATTTTTACTTGTTAAACTCATGTTGAATACAAAAGTACACATTTTTGAATGTGTACAGTGTGTCTTTGTGTATTTTACTCATTTTTTGGTTCCACATGCACGGCAACATGTGTCTCTTCGCCGAAGTGTCGGCGGAGCAGATTTTCCACCTCCGAGGCTTTGTCGTGTGCTTCCTTGAGGCTGATGTCTCCGTCCATCAAGATGTGTAATTCAATGGCATAATGGTTTCCGATGCGCCTTGTGCGCAGATCGTGCGGCTCGGTGACCCCTGGCACTTCAGCTGCAAGTCTTAGGATTTCGTCTTCCACTTCATCGGGTAGCGACTGTTCCATCAAGTCACCGATGCCGTTTTTGAGCAAGTCGAAAGCCACCTTGACGATAAAGGCGCCCACAACCACGGAGGCAATAGGGTCGAGGATGGTCCAACGTTGGCCGAGGAAGATGGCCCCACCGATGCCCACTGCCGTGCCGATGGAGGAAAGGGCATCGCTGCGATGATGCCAAGCATTGGCTTCCAATGCTTTGGAATTCAGTTTTTTCGCTTTGATGATGGAATAACGATATACGGCCTCTTTCAGCACGATGGAGACAACAGCTGCCCAGAAAGCCAGCATCCCTGGCGCTTCAAGCACTTCTCCATTGGCCCATCCTGCGATTCTTATCGCTCCTTTCACGATAATGCTGATGGCCACAGCCATCAAAGCGATGCCGATGATGGTCAGTGCCAGCGTTTCATATTTCCCGTGCCCATAGTCGTGCGATTTGTCCTGCGGCTTGCTGCTGATCTTGACAAAGACCAACACGATGATGTCCGTGACGAAATCGGAGAGTGAGTGAATAGCATCGGCAATCATGGCCGAACTGTGTCCCAAAACACCCGCCACAAACTTGAACACCAGCAGAAGCATGTTTACTGCTCCGCCGATAAGCGTCACTTTGTAGATTTCTTTTTCTCTGCGCTCGGTTTTCATCTGGATGGAAATTGAACTGCAAAAGTAGGGGTTTTATTATTAATGGTTATCTTTGCCGTCGATTTTTTATGCTTACAAGATGGTAGTAAAAAAGACCCACGGGGGTAGATGTGTTATCATAACACTCGTTTTATTGTTGTTGGTTTGTGGCTGCATGATTGGCGCCTGCAATGTGGTGGTGAAGCAACAGGCAAAGGGTAGGGTGTATACCGATGTAAGCGAGATTCCTTACCGTGAGGTTGGTTTGGTTTTGGGGACAACACCAATCGTGAACGGTTACCAAAACCGATATTATAATTATCGTATGGATGCCGCTGCAGAGCTGTATTTCGCCAACAAAGTCTCCTATCTTTTGCTCAGTGGCGACAACCATGTGAGCCATTATAATGAGCCCGAGTCGATGCGTAAGTCGCTCGTCGAAAGGGGAGTGCCCGATTCGGTCATCTATCTCGATTGCGCCGGATTTCGCACCTTCGATTCTATGGTGCGAGCCAAAAAGGTCTTTGCCCAAGATTCGGTGACGGTGGTTTCGCAACAATGGCATAACGAGCGGGCTGTTTTTATAGCAGGACATTATGACCTTGATGCCATTGCTTTCTGCGCCAATGACTATACTGCGGGCAGAAAAATCTATGTGAAGAACCACCTCCGTGAGGCCTTGGCCAAGGTGAAGGTGGTTCTCGATTTGATGGTCAACAAACAGCCGCATTTTTTGGGCGATATTGAACCGATTCCAAGTCAGCAGCCTTGCCGCTGTCCTTAGGTTGTCACATCTGTTTCAGCTGCTCCACAAATTCATCGATACGGTGCATCTCTGCGGGGATGTCGATTTCTTGTGGGCAGTGCTCGGTGCATTGGTTGCAGCCGATGCAGTGGCTGGCTTGCCGCAATCCAGGAATGTTGCGGTCGTAGCCGATAAGGAAACGTTTCCTCGCTTCCCAATAGGCTTTTGCCTCGCGGTTGCCGGTGGGCATATTGCCATGGATGATGCTCTCGTTGTAGTAGCCAAACACAGCAGGAATGTTCAATCCGTAAGGGCAAGGCATGCAGTAGTTGCAGGCGGTGCACGGCACGGTTTTCAGTTTGATGAACAGTTCGGCTACCTGCATCAAAAACTCGTCTTCTTCGGGCGTGATGGGTCGTAAGGGTGAATAGGTCTCAACGTTTTGTTGCAGATGTTCCATGTAAGTCATACCACTCAGCACAGTGAGGATGCCTTCAGGCGTGCCGGCAAAACGGAAGGCCCAGCGGGCGACGGGGGTCTCGGGCTCACGCTCTTTCATTTGCTTCACAATGTGGTCAGGTTGCTTGGCGAGGCCTCCTCCAAGTAAGGGCTCCATAATCACTACGGGGATGCCACGACGATGCAGTTCCTCGTAAAGGTACGACGAGTTGACGCCTTCGCCTTCTATCTCGCCAAAGCTCCAGTCCACATAGTTCAACTGG
>JAEEGI010022834.1_pt1 | contig 12332 bp, 9 predicted proteins | sample 8958751 | NCBI WGS metagenome assembly JAEEGI01 (sample SAMN16246545, study PRJNA631951) | gut metagenome | biome: gut microbiome; feature: rumen; material: KS-attached | host: Bos | place: Iran: Karaj | collected 2018-10 | reverse complement strand
TATAAAACAAACCAGCATTATCTACAAGTTCAAAGATGGTTTGCGTTCTCATACCGGCTTCAACCAATATAGTTAAATTCTGAGTATCCAGCTCCAACAGATGATCCATCTGTGTCAAACAAACGACAATAGCATCCCCGCTTTCCAATGGGAGACTCCCCCCACTTAAACCAGAACCATTCCCCCTCGGAACAATTGGAATCCGTTTCTCATTTGCATATTTCAGAACAGCAGCAACTTGCTCACTATTCTGTGGAAAAACCACAGCACGGGGCATTTGCCACAATACAGAAGTTCCATCATAAGCATATGGCAAAATATCTTCTTTCTCTGTCAGAACATTTTCTGCACCAACTATTTTTTTAAACTCTGTTATCATTTTGATTCCATACTGTGATTTGCGTTGAGCCATAAAAGTTCATCCCATCAAACTCAACCACACATTTTTAACACCTTGGCAATGATTATTCAATAAGATATAAAGCGATTGGTTAAAATAAAAGAATTGAAAGAATAATTGACAAACCTCTCCTTACTGTATATCCTACATCTGCTTTTGGGGCCAGCATAGCTCAGCGGTAGAGCATTCGATTTGTAATCGAATGGTCGTCAGTTCAATCCTGACTGCTGGCTCCATTTCTTTCTGAGATTATCGTTTTCCCTCTCATTCCATTCAAATTAGCAAAAAACCTAAAATAGAGAAATTAGAGAACCGTAGAAGTGTAAAAAATGGTGGACGATGAGGGATTTGAACCCCCGACATCCTGCGTGTAAAGCAGACACTCTAACCGCTGAGTTAATCGTCCAAAATTGGTATCGGAGTTAAGATCAGGCTTAACTCAAAGTTCTCGCCAAACAGGCGGGAAACTTCATTATGCCGGCATTCCGCATAAACGGCACAACCCAAATATACAGATTATTTTTAAAGACAGCAACCTTTTCTTATTTTAGAACAGCAGATATTTTTTGTGTGTTTTTCCTTTGCGCACTGATATCTCAAACGCTTTCTGGGGATTTTTCTCTGTCAGGCGACGAATATCGGAGCGGCTAAAATTGGCTTTTTCCAGGCGCGGAATGAGTTTATTGAAAATCGTCAGGTACATTCGGTCCTCACCCATCTTTTTCAGTTCATGTTTTTCATCCACAGACCAGTAATGCGCCTGGGAGATCAGTACATGATCCAGCATATCCGCTTTTTTCAAACGGTAAAGTGTTTTTATCGATTCTGTGATGCCCGTTGTTTTCACATTATCTAAACATATCCAGGCACCTAATCGCGTTACCTCCAACAAATCTGACATATCACTCTCCTCGGTATGTGCCCAAATCAGAGCACTGGCATCAACACTTTCTTTTCTCAGTAGGCTCAGTCCTTCTAAAACAGAAATAGAATCCGAGGCATGAACCATGATCGGCAGTCCTGTTTGCAGATGCGCTTTCCCCGCAGCTTGGAAAAGTTTTCCATGCAGAGCCGATAATCCTGTTCCCTCGACTCCGATCTGAATAAAGCCCGGTCGTATCCCTGTATCACCGATCCCATACCAAGATTCTCTTATCCAACGGAATGCGATGTCTTCCACCGTATCTGTCCGCACATATTCAGGCAGATAACGATTTTTATCTGTTCCGCTACAGCCGGTATTGGTCAGAATATTCAACCCGGAGGCTTTGGATAAACGTTGCAGAAACCGAACATTACGTCCTCCATAAACCGGAGTACAATCCACCAACGTATCACAACCGGCACGTTTCAATGCTAACAGATACGGCATCAAAAGATTAAATGCTTCCTCCATGTCATAGCGGATAGCGTTTCCCTCATGTATTCCATTAAAATCACGAACCAAATATTCATGAGACAGTGTCATCCCCATTTTAGAGGGACGAATATCCCCGTTCACAGTCATGACTCTGCCCACACAAAGATCGGGCAGCTTTGCTTCAGAATCCCTTCCAAAAACGGAAGGCATGGAAATCCCTGCACATTTTGCAGTTACGGCTAAAGCACCGGCCGCAGACATCAACAAGAAAGCTCTCCTGTTCATGCGTCTAAAGATAACATACCTTTCACTGGTGAGCAATCTCTCTCTAAATTATTCGTAAGCATGCTTCGGAAATTTTTTTGACTTTTACGACAAAATGTCGTATATATAATGAATTGACGGAATCCATCGTCATCGGAAGTAAAAGAAAGAGAACACTATGAATAAAAAATATATTAAATCAAGCAGCAAGCCATTTTGGGCCGGGGTCACCATTATGATGACCGTACTCTGCGCCGCTGGGATATGGGTCAAACAAACCCAGAAACAAGCCCAGACTGACCACAACCAACTGGCCCAAAAGCTAGAGACAGAAACTAATCAGCTTCGCAAAAAAATCAACGAAGCCAGTTCACAATACTTGGTCGAAGCTAACCGTATCAATGCCGAACAACATAATCCGCTGGATCCGGAAATCCTGATACAGCAACTGTATAAGCTAAAAGACCTGCCGAACAACAAAGCCCGCACTCCCCACGCTTTTTACTGTCTGCAAGGGCTCTTGCTAAATGGAACTAATTCGCTCCCGGCTTTGAAAGACCTTCTCATTGACGGCTATGACTTCAACCTAGACGTGCGCCCTCTCTACTCTTCCCGCACACTAAGACAGGAGATCGCCTCGTTGCTAGTCGCTATGGGGAATCGTCCTGCGGCAGACTTGCTGAGTCAGCTACTACCTGTAGCACAGACCGTGGAAGAATTGACCAACCTTTGTAAAGCACTGCTGAATGTTTCCGACGGATACCGTCCCTACTGCATCAGCGCCGCGCGGGATATGTATAACCACTTAGTCACTCCTTAAGAAAAGGATTTCCGCAAGATAAGAGAAAAAGCTGAGAGGAAAAGAGAGAAAACAGAGGGGGAACTATCTGTTTTTGGACAGGGCGGAAAGACTGAAAAAAGAAATCGTAACAACTCCCGTAGGAGCTTTCTCATCAGTTTCTTCAAATTCCATGCTGTTGCTGCTAACAACGCATTGATCGTGGGCGAGTTTTTGCCTTTCATGTAGTTCTCCTGCATCCTGAAGTCTTTCTTCAGATGTCCTATCACCGGTTCTATGGCTGCTCTGCGTCTGAACGGCTTTCTCTTTTTAGCTCTCTCATATCCACTGTCGTTCTTTAGCGGTTTGCCCGGTGTCAGTATTTCTACTCCATTGATCTCTTTCTTTCCTCTACCTCCTCGATCGTAGACTATTTGCTTTGGCTGTTTCAGCCCATTTTGCTTCATCCATTCCAGTAACGGCTCTATTGTTTTGCTGTCGTGTGGATTGCCTTCAAAGGCTCTTATGGCCACAACGAGTTGACTCTCTGATGTGATGACCAATCCGACTTTGTTTCCAAACTCATAAGGTGTACTTGCTTTACCTTTGGCTATGCAAGTCGTATAGGGCTTATGCGGGCTGTAGATCTTGTTCTTATCCTGTGGCTCCTGTTCTACGATCCGCTTGTAGATTTCCAGTCTGTCTAAATGTCTCTGTATCTGTGGTTCATCCAGTTTTCGTTCCAGCTCTCTGACGACTCGTCTGGCCAGTGTGCGTAGTTTCTTCCTGGCAGCTCTAGCTTTCTTCCAGCGTCTGGGATGTTTGCCGTTATGTGTTTGTCTGAGCAATTCCTTGCTTGTTTTCTCGTAACTTTGTCTTTGCTCTACGCCTTCTTGTTGTGCTATGTCATGACAGCCCTCTATGACCTTCTTGTACAACTTCTGGTCTGTGGGAAATGTCGTGTTATTACCCTGCACGGTAGTATCTGAAACATGAAGTTTTTCTTCCGCATCTTTTCCATGCAGCTTGACACTCTGGAGAAATATCTTTTCTATTCCTTTTTCTCCGATCCGTTTGCGGAAATGAACAAAATCACTGGGATCACAGGGAAAACGGTGTTGAAAAATAGTCTCTCCGCAAAAGTACTGCATATAGGGATTCATGACCCATTCCTTGGCCAGAGTCTCATCACCTAAATCGTAGAGATGTTTCAGAATCAGACAGCCGATCATCAGGCGAATAGGCATAGCTTTTTGACCGCGATGGGAATACAAAGGAGCAAATTCCTTCTGAAAATAATCCCAATCGACCTTTCGGGCTAAAAGCACTAACTCATGCTTCATGTCAATAAAGTCTTCCAATAAAGGATTGAACAAATCTGGTTGTCTGCGTTCTGGACTCTGACCTATCATAATAACTCCTCACCTCTGCAAGGTTTCTGGACTCTATATTACTTTTCCTTGCAGTTTATTTCAACCTCTTTTCTCCTTATCTTCCTTTATTTTAATCTATTAGATCTATGTTAAGGAGCGACAACTTACTAATATCCAATTTTATATTCAGATTTCTTTCTAATAACCGTCATTTGAGATTCCGTCTCCTAATGGCGATTTTAGGTTAAATGGGTTCCCCAATTCAGAAAAACAAGAGAGCCGTTCACGCAAAGCATGAACGGCCTTCTCGAACTGATATAACTAATTATGATGACTCGTAATAACTATGCAAAAACAACTACAGCGGACAACTAAAGGGGCTATTTCTCGTCTTTCTTTTTGCCAAGCTCTTGCAAGTACTTGGCTAATTCTTTCATATCTTCCTCTTCCAGTTTATCTTTCAAAGGCTTCATAATGACCTTTTTATCTTTGATAAGACCTTCGGAGATCAGTTTGACGATTTCTTCTGGTTTGTCTTTGTACTTTTTCTGGATCTTTTCAGAGGTCAGATCCGCCGCTTTCATTTTACGGCCTATCGTGGTGGTAGCTTTTCCGTTTCCACCATGGCAGGGTGCGCAGTTCTTTCCCCAGGCGACAGGGACTTTTTTGTCCGTGTCTGTCTGTTCCGCAGCATAAGCTTCTCCTAAGCAGAGAGCTAACGCACAAATAATAATCGGCAGATACTTCATATTCTTCCAATCCAACAAGTGAAGATGTTGAGAACTTCAAATGTTAAAGTTGTCCGCGAGCGTTTTATCTCGAGCCGGTGTTAAGTACACTCTACTCACACCATTTCATTAGACGATGTTTTTTTTAATTTATTCAAAAGAAACCGAATTTTTTTGATTTATTCCGCATCTTCTTCCGCGGCAGGTTCTTCAACGATGATTTTATCGGTCTGCTGGGCGATTTCTTTTAAAATATCGAAATCTTTTCGGTTATTGGCCGGGTCGAATTTGTAGTAATTTTCCAGATCAATGAGGAATTGACGGCGGTTTTCGAGTTCTTTTCTGAGTTTTTTATCGCGTGTGGCAACATAAACAGCGGCCAGAGATTGTTTGTCTGTGATCTCGACACTGTTTTTAGTGACTTGATAGGAAACATCATAGATGCCGTCAGCGTCTATGCGGAAGACATCATACGGGGGCGAGAGGAAGTTGGGCAAGTTGAATTTGAATACCGATTCCCGCGGATGTTTGAATTTGAAGGTTTTGCTCATACTGCTGATCTCGTAGTCCAGATCCAGCGCGCAGAGCAGGGCACCGCGGGGACATATAATGGAGGAAAGGCTCCAATCCAGTTTGCTGTTATCGTCCAGGGTCTGAGTGGTGATCTGCTGCCAGGAGTCGCCATAGAGGAAAAAGACTTCCAGCAGACGCGCCTCGCGATTGATCTTTTGGATGGGGGTGATCAGGTCGCGGTATTTGACCAGAGAGCTGATATTGAGATTGAACCAGTGCAGGGAAGTGATCCGGGAGCTGAGCGCCTGCCAGGCCAGTGCGCGGAGTTCATTGGGAGTGGGAGCCAGCCGCTTGCGTTCGCCTTGCGCGGTCCAACTGTCGAAGGGGCCTTGTATCCAGGCGGATATGGAAAGAGGACGGCTGTTTTCGCGCAGATTCCGGGTGAGGATGCCCATCGTTTCCAGCGGAGCGGCCCAAGTGATCGGCTTCTTTTCCCAGCGGGAATAAAGGTCCCAGCGTTCAAAGACGTTAGGAACAGCGAGACGAGCCACATTGAAATGCGGATAATCGGAAACGCCGGCATACTGGTTCCATTGCCAGGGATTGGTCAGGATCAGCGAGGTCGGGATGCGGAAACCGCCGTAAACACGCAGCAGTTCCAGAGCATCCTGCGGAGGACAGTTGTTGATTTCATCCTGCACGTTCCCAAGAGATTCCGCCGCGTGGATGTTTTTCAAATTAGCGTCATTGTCATATTGGGGCAGCGGCTGCATGGTTCCCATCCATTTGATGGGATAGCGCTGATAGAGACCATCTTTTTCGGTTTGATCCGTATAGCCGGGGATCTCCTGGATGTTGGCGGTATTGATATGGAGTGACTTGAGGGTCTTGAGCCACGGTTCCTTGGTCATGACGTTGGTGCCGTGAGCGTCCGCGGCGATCCAGCCGCCGCCGATGTCGAAGGATTCCCGGCGGACACGCAGCTGTTCCCAGACGGAAGTCGTTTCATAAGAGCGTTCCGGATTGACCAGGTCGATCTCCACAACGGCTGTTGTCAGCTTGAGATGGGTCGGAGTCTTGGCAATGGCCGCTATCTTCTGGCCGGGCTGGAGGATGCCGTTGAAGGGATAAGTGGAGATCTGGCGGGTTTCTTTGTCTCCTTCGCTGCTGAGGGAAGCGATTTCCTTCAGCATTCGGAACGAGCTGGACAGGTAAGGCTGATAGATGCGGACAGAGGATATCTTCCAGTTCTTTTGGGAAAGGTTTTCCAGGTAGAAAACAAGAGAATCCGGCCGCAGGGGATCTACCCCGGTGGAGAGGAAGCAGATAGAAGAAAGACGGACCTGCGGTTTGGGGATCGTCACGCTGAGAGAGTTCTTGCGTGAGTTGACCCAGTCCGTAAATTCCAGCTGAAAGGTGTTGTCCGGTTCTATCCATTTGGGGAACATGGAATTGAAGCTGAAAACCGTTAGAGCGCCCGGAGGAATGGATGTGTCGTTTTCCGGCCATTCTGCGGGGGTATCCTCCCAGGACCAGGCTTTGTTGAATACATTGCGCTTAGGCTCGTTATTATCAAAGCGCAGAACATGGACATTGACTGTGTCTTCCGTTTTTTTGGAGTCGGCGGGAGCGGTGTTGCGTATGAAAAGCTGGACGCGTCCGCCCACGGAAGGTTCATCCTCATAGTCAAATTCGATGCCTTCCAGTTTCTGATGAGGTGTGACGGTGATGCCGACGACCTCCAGCGGGAAGTCTTCGTTGGCATCCGCATCATCAGCGGCAGCCGGCAAGCAGACCGCCGCCAGACAACAGACCGTGGCCAGAAAACGGATGTTGGATGGAATCAGGCGTTTAGAGCTGGACTTCCAATGTGACAGGATGGACAGGACATTCTTCATAAACGGGTACTAACAGGACTTTTTTGCCTTTGAGTTCAGGGGGGATCTTCCACCACCAGGCCAGGAAATCATGCGTAAACTGGTGGGAACCTATCGGTTTATCATCCAAAAGTATCTCCACGCGAGGACCGTTGAGAGGGGCGATCATGCGGGTCTTGGGATTGAAAACAGAGAAATCGGAGTATGTTTCACCATTTTTGCCGACCAGATTGATATAGATCTGCAGGGTGTCGCCCTGAGTGGTGTCGTTGGGATGATAGGCATCCAGGGTCAGCTTGAGCGGTTCACCCCAGGAAGCGGTAAATTCTTTGCCGGCTTCGATTTGGAAGGAGATGGAAGCGCGGGGAGCAAAGCTGTCCAGCGGAAAGTGAGCGATCATGTTGTCCGCGTCTTTGGAGCGTAAGCCAAACTCACTGAGAACGTAACTGCCCACGGGAAGCTGGGTGCTGCGGACTTTGCCGTCCAAAGTGATAAGCTGCCATTTTCCGTCACCGTAAGTCGTTCCGGTTTGGGAAGCCGGGGTTTTGTAGCCGGTCATCAGAGCTACCTGAGTCCGTTTGTCGGCAGTGCGTTCCACGGTATAAGTGCCTGTTGGGAAATCTTTATCTATCGGTGTGACTGTGCAGGAGCGAAGATCCGCGGCGATTTCCCAGGTGTAAAGTTTATCGTTGAGCGGAAGGTACTTGCCATAAGGTTCGGATTCATTGAGCGGCAGTTCGCAGTCGTAAATACCGTTGTTATTGTAATCGCGCAGGACATAGTCGGACGGAAAGAACTCCAGGGAGCTGACTTTCTTGGCGTTATCAAAATAAAGATCATCATTCAGGACTTCCCGGTGGGATACGTTCTGCGAGAAGGTGAAATCGCAGTAAGCGTCTTTGAAGGCAATGTGCTGGAGCACCTTGTTGATGTCCAGACTGCCTTCCAGCACCCAGCCGTTCCGGACAGCGGCAAAGCCGTAAAAATCGGTGAATTTCCCAGTTTTGGGATCCATATAGCTGCGGGGCGCGCTGAGGAAGCCGCTTTCCAGGTACATGATGGGCTGGATGATGGAATCGGCGGGGAGTGTGCCTTCCGGCAGATTCAATGTAAAGGGACCAAAAAACTTCCGGTATTTGGCAACCTTGTTGTCGCGAAGGACGGGATCGTCTGTCAGGTCACCGTTGTTGTTCAGGTCAATGATAGCGGTATCATAACCTTCGCCTATTTCTTTTTCGGTCAGGCGCATGATGGTAATAGGCTGCCCCCAGGAGGCGATGGTCGGCGGGGTGGGAAAGTTATCACCCAGTACGACAGGACGTTCTGCAGAAAAAAGACGGGCATAGAGCTTTTTAGAAAGAGTTTCAGGTTCTTTGGTGACTTCCGCCGGCTTTTTATCGCTCAGGATGACAACAGTGCAGTAGCCCTCCGGGCTGTAAAAGGCGGTACGGGCATCCAGTTTCTTAAAATACAGCGGGAATGTTTCCGCGCAAAGATTTGCAGTGCAGGCGGCTAAGATAACAGCAGCCAGTCCCCATAAACAAACAGTCTTTTTCATTCTAATCATTCCGTGATTGGATCAGCCTGGAACGGCGATGACACTCAACGGAAGATATACTCTCATGGAAAAGGGCTTCTGTCGAGCAATGATAATAAGAGAAAATTGTTTCATTTTATTTTCCAAAGAGGTATCATGAAGGGGTTATGAGTTTTAGCAGAAGGAACTTTATTGTGGCGGCTGCTACAGCAGCGGCCGGAGCGATCAGTGCTCCCTATATTGCAACGAATATGCGCGCGGCCGCAGCCAGAGGCGACGGCATCCCGTCCAAGATCATTCATTATGTCTCGGACGGAACCAGCCCTTCCATGGTCACGATTTCGGATGTTTTCTCGAAGATGATCCGCGGCCGGGGTCTGTGCTGGATGGAAATGAGCCGCACAGAAGGAACCTTCACAGGATTGATGGACATGGCGTCCCTGAATTCCTGCGTGACGGACAGTTCCGCGGCATCCTCCTCCTGGGGCAGCGGTTCCAGGATCAACAACGGTGCGGTGAACTGTCTGCCGGATGGAACTCTTTTGAAACCCCTTTATGAACTGCTGCGTGAGCCGCACTGGAAGCGCGGTCTGGTCACGACGACCGAGATCACTCACGCGACACCGGCCGGATTCGGTTCCGCCTGCAAGAGCCGCGGTGATACCACGGAGATCGCCAACTATTACCGCAACCTGGGCATTGATGTGCTGCTGGGCGGCGGCCAGAGTCTTTTCAATGAAGAGATGCTGGCATCCTACGACCGTTATGGATATCAGATCGTCAAGACAGCCGATGAGCTGAGAAAGATCGATGTCAATAAGAAGGTGCTGGGTCTGTTTGCCGGCGGTCATCTGCCGATGACGATCGACTGGCTGCATCACAAGAGTCTGCAAGCAAAAGTCCCGCAGCTGGCGGAGATGACCTCCAAGGCTTTGGAGATGCTGGGTGGGTATGAGCACTTCATCCTGCAGGTGGAAGGCGGTCGTGTGGATCACGCCTGCCATGCTTCCGATGCTCCGGGCGCGACCTATGATCACATCGCGTTCGATGATGCCATCCAGATCGGTTTGGATTATCAGAAGCGGCATCCCGATACGCTGATCGTGGTGACGGCGGATCACGGCTGCGGCGGTCCCAGCATGAACGGTATGGGCTCCAACTACACCAGCACGCCGAAACTGCTGCCCAATATGAAGAACGCGCTGGGTTCCTTTGAGAGACTGACGGGCGACCTGAAGAAGTGCGAAAACGCGGTGCAGGTCCAGCGTTATCTGAAGGAAAAATACAGCGTCCAGATCGGAGTGGACAAGGCCGACCTGCTGCTGCTGGCTCGCGACGGCAAGGGCTGCGTGGGTTATGATCCGATCGGCGGTTTCACCGGTCAGCTGGGTCAGGTGCTGGGCAATTACTTCGGCATCAGCTGGGGTTCCGGCAATCACTCCGGCGACTTTGTCGCACTGGTGGCCAAAGGCCCCGGAGCGGAACGCTTCAAAGGCAACATCCGCAATACGGATGTGTTCCGCAATTATATGGATTTCGCGGGAATGAATTTCCGCAACAAGGAATGGACAGGCGAAGCGCAAAAGACCGCTTCTGTTTCATTCGACGGTCACTGGTTTGACACTGCTTTAGTCTAATCTTTGGCACAATAGTCAGCTATCAGTTGTCCGCACGATGACTGATAGCTGACGATTTATTTTATTATTTGATATTTATTATTCGTTGATTTTTGCACCATGGCAACAGTGGAAGATGTGCGTAAAGCTTTGGAGACGGTGAAGTATCCCGGTTACTCCCGAAGCATCATTTCATTCAATATCGTAAAGGATATCCGCATTACCGAGACGGGAACGGAGGTCGAGCTGCAGCTGACGACGGACAAGGAAGAAGTCGTGACGGCGCTGCGGAACGGAGTCGAGCGGGTGGTCGGTGAAGTGACCGGGAAACCGGTCCAGGTCAAGATCACGACTCCGCAGGGACCCGCGCCCGGACAGGCGGCTGATCCTTTCTCGCGGAAGGCCAGCATCCCCGGAGTGAAAAACGTGATCGCCATTGCCAGCGGCAAGGGCGGCGTGGGCAAATCTACGATCGCCGTCAATCTGGCCTGTGAACTGGCGCGCAAGGGGCGCAAGGTCGGTCTGCTGGACTGCGATATTTACGGCCCCAGCATCCCTCTGATGATGGGGGTGAAGACTCAGCCCGAAGTGGACGCGGAGGAACGTCTGATCCCGCCGGTTCAGTACGATGTCAAACTGATGAGCATCGGTTTTCTGCTGGAGGAGGGTTCCCCGGTGATCTGGCGCGGACCTTTGATCATGAAAGCGATCCAGCAGTTCCTGATGTATGTGGTCTGGGGCGAGCTGGATTATCTGCTGGTGGATCTGCCGCCCGGAACCGGCGACGCGCAGTTGTCGCTTTGCCAGACGGTGCCTTTGACCGGCGGCGTGGTGGTGACCACACCGCAGGAAGCCTCCATCGGAGTGGTGCGCCGCGGCATCGGGATGCTGGAACAGGTGCAGGTACCGATCCTGGGCATTGTGGAAAACATGAGCGGTTTCACGACACCGGACGGTCAGCGCGTCAATATCTTCGGTGAAGGCGGCGGCAGGGCGGAAGCCGAGCGCAAAGGTTATACTTTCCTGGGTGATGTGCCGCTCTTTGTGAATATCCGTGTGGGCGGTGATCAGGGGGTACCCGTTGTGGTCTCCTCACCGGAATCGGACGCGGCCAAATGCTTTGCCGGAATCGTGGACAAACTGATCCAAAAGGTTGAGAAATGACAGAGAACCCCGGAATCGATCCTCAGCCCAATCAGGAACCGCTCCAGTCGTCCGCGCAGGAACAAATTCCAGCGTCTGACGAGGTGAACGCCGCGCCGATGACGAAGCCGGCTGATGCTCCCGCCGTTACCGAATCGGAAGTGTGGGATGCGCTGCGGCTGGTGTTCGACCCGGAAGTCCCGATCAATATCGTGGACATGGGGCTGGTCTATGACGTGCGTGTAGAGGGCAAAAAAGTGTTTGTAAAAATGACCCTGACCATGCCGGGTTGTATGATGGGCCCCAGCATTGCCGGCGACGCGCAAGTGCGCATCCTTGCTCTGCCGGGTGTGGAGGAAGCGAATGTGGAAATGGTCTGGGATCCGCCCTGGCATCCCAGCATGATGAGCGAAGACGCCAAAGTCCGATTAGGAATGGATCTGTAAATGAAAAACGCGATTGGTTATGAATGATAACGGATCGCGTTTTTTGTGATAAAAGCATAATTTTATGAAAAGAAAAAGAGTCATTATTTATATTTCGTTCGTTGCCATTGGTTTCATTGCATGGTTGGCATTATCCATATTTATATCCTATGATGGAAGCGAAGAGAGTAAGAAGAGTAACAGGGACCGAGATAAATTTAGCAGTATAGAGGAATTCATAGTAAATACATACGCGGAGGATATTGAAGCATCCTATAAAGATCTTTCTTCAAAATTGACATCCGATGATTCTATAGA
>JAEEGI010022832.1_pt1 | contig 12332 bp, 2 predicted proteins | sample 8958751 | NCBI WGS metagenome assembly JAEEGI01 (sample SAMN16246545, study PRJNA631951) | gut metagenome | biome: gut microbiome; feature: rumen; material: KS-attached | host: Bos | place: Iran: Karaj | collected 2018-10 | reverse complement strand
CGAATTTTGTTTTTGAATGGGATTGCGGCGATTCAAGTGTTCCTGAACCTGGCATTCAGTACATCGCTTTTGAAAAATTGGAACTTGATGCTGGCAAATTTATTGATAAAATGTTCGGTGGTATCTTCAGGAAAGTGAAAAAAGTCTTGGAACCGATCCAACCGCTTATTGATTTCTTGCAATCTGAAATTCCGGTGTTGAATAAACTCCCCGCCGGTGCTGTTCACATTACGGTACTTGATTTAATTAAGCAATTTGGCAAAGGCAAGATGAACTTCGGGTTCCTCGATGATATTATCCAGTTGAACCAGATTGTGAAAATGTTTGGTAATCACAGTGGGGCTAACGCTATTGTGTTGGATTTGCCTAACTTGGTACTATTTGATAACAAAATGTCGAATTATGAATCAAGTTCCGTAACAAGTCGTAATACTATAAATAAGTCAAGCCGCAATTTCTTGAACGGTTTTGGCAAAAATATTGATGAATACATTAAAAATTTGATGGACACGTTCTCCCTTAAAAAATCAGGGAAAACTGAAACCGTGTTGGAATCTTTTACTGACAGTTTGCCATCTACTTATAATAAGTTGTCCGCAGAATTCGCAAAAGGTGGTCTTTCAGTAGAAGCACGACTGGACTTGAAACAGGCCGGTCCTATTAGCACGGATCCGTATGGTTGGCAGTTCCCGCTTATTCAGGACCCGATTCGTCAAGTGGTTGGCCTTTTGATGGGGCGTCCGGCTGATCTTGTGACCTACCACATGCATCCGTTGGAGTTTAACTTCAATTGGGCGAATTCCTACCCGATTGTTGGCCCGCTTTGTGCCGATATCGGTTTTAATTTCGGTGTCTGCTTCGATTTGAAGTTCGGTTACGATACTTTGGGCATGGTCAAGTGGAAGGAAAGCCATTTCAAGGATTATTCAAGGCTTTTGGATGGCTTCTATATTGCCGATTGGGATAGCAAGGGCAAGGATATTGCCGAAATCGTGTTCCATTCTGGCGTGGTTGCCGGTGCAAGTGTTGCAGGCCGAGCGGGGATTAATGTTGCGCTTGATTTGAACGTAAACTTGAACTTTAATGACCCGAACAATGATGGTAGGATTCGTCTGCGCGAAATGGCTCAAATGATAAAGAAGCCTATTTCTATGTTCGATGTGTCTGCGACTATCGAAATGGAAGCCTATGCCTACCTTGATTACGTTATTGGTAGAAAGGAATGGGTACTATGGAGTAGTGGCGCCTTTGAACTCTTTGATACTGCAAAGACATATACTAAAACCGTTGAAATGGTATCTGATTTGGGTGACGATAAGGTTGTCAATATTGGTGAGTATGCGGCCAATCGCGGTGTCGGTGACATGTCTGATGGGGCTGATGTTGTTACGGTGACGGTGAATGGAAATGACATAAATGTTGCTTGGAGTAGTGACAGAGGCTCAGGAAGTGGTAAGGGAAAGGTCTTAGATGGCCAAACTTTGTACATCTATGCCGGCGAGGATGGTGATACTATCAAAATTAGTGGTGATGCTAAATTCAATATCGTCATTTTTGCGGGTAACGGCGACGACAAAGTCGATTTGTCTGGCTTGAATTTTGTTGATGGTGTATACTCTGCTACAGTTTACGGTGAAGCGGGTAATGATGTCATTAGAGGTGCTGCAAGTTGCTTGAACTATTTGTTCGGTGATTATGGTAATGTAGCTTATGTTCCAAATGAAAATAAAAAGCGTGCCGAGGCTTACTATGATGATGAAGGAGTTGGTAACAACATAATTTTTGGTGGTAATGGGGCCAATAACTTTATTTTCGGTGGTTTCGGTGATGATTTGATTGTTGCTGGAATTAGCAATGCTCGCAGTAATTACCTGTTTGGTGACGGAGGCCGTGTTATAGTTGATGAAAAAGACGGTATCAGCGTCGAAGTCGATAAAAATTCGATTAGTTGCTATGATCTCTATGATGAAGGTGGTTCTGATGTCATTCTCGGTGGATGGGGCAAAGATCATTTGTATGGCGGTGCCGGAGCTGATTATATCGATGGAGGAATTAGTGATGATGAAATCTATGGCGGTAAAGGCCATGATGTTATCTATGGTGGAGCCGGTGATGACACGATTCATGGCGATGACGGTGTAGATATCATCTTTGGTGATTCGCCTTATGCTGTGGATATGTTAATCGCTAATAAAAGTAGTTCAACTACCGCCAGTGGCGATACTCCGATTGTTCCTTGGAGCTTTGTGTCCGAAGAACTAAGAAATAGTAATGAATTAAAAACCGTTAAGCTAAAGGATAAATTAGATTCATTTAATCAAAAGACGAATAAATCTTTGGAAAATGAAATCTATAAAGTAATTAATGGTAATCCTAATCCCAATTCTTTAAATGTTTTTGAAAATAAAGATCCGTTCATTGCAAATGTTGTCGCTGGTTCCGATCGTATCTATGGCGATAACGGTTCCGATATCATATTTGGCGATAATGGCTCTGATGACGAGGATAATGGTGAAAACGACATTATAAATGGCGGTGCCGGCAACGACTTTATCGATGGTGATGGCGGAGATGATAACATCCATGGCGATTCCGGTGAAGATGTCATCTATGGCGGTCTTGGAAACGATGTCATCGATGGTGGTGCTGACAACGATGTCGTTTTCGGCGATAACGGATTGAACGGATATACTACTACAAAGGTGGGTGAGGATCTATTTAGTAAATCTGAAAATGAAGATGATGCTAAAAAAGTGTTTGGTGATGCCCTTGTTTCTCTAAAAGATAGGTTCATGATAAATAATCTTGGACTTCAAAGTAATCTGTTTTCTGAAACTGGGGACGCTGATTTAATTTATGCTGGCAACGACAGCGACTTTGTTGATGGCCAAGGCGGCAACGATACGTACAAGATATCGTTCATGGGAGGATTCTACAGCGCCTATACCAATGTTATGGATTCGGGTAAAAATGATGATAACGACTCGATGTCCGTGGAAGGTACCTTCGAAAACGATAATCTCCTTGTCAGAAATTCTAATTATGAACTTGGTATGATTGCGCTGTTACCGGATACGAATGATTCCAACGATGAATCTACGGAGAATGCAAGTGACAATCAGTATAAATACGAGAAAAAGAAAATAGAACGAATTAATTATTGGGTAGATAGTTATAATCGCGGCATCGAACAGATATCGTTAAATGCTGGTGCTGGTGACGACAAGATTGCTGTTGACGGAACGTTATCTGTTCTTTCGATTGACGCTGGTGCCGGTGATGATTCCATTACTGTGGGACAGCTGTTCGAATCAGAACGTGTACGAGATGTTGATGATAGCGTAAGTGATTTGCAAGTCCGGTATGAGAATGCTAAGGCGAATGTTGCTGAGATGGATGTGTTCGGTACAACTTTGACATCTCAAGGTTACTTGAGCAATGGTGTTGAACATCCGACGACGATTACGGGTGGTCTCGGCAACGATACGTTCAATGTACTGCACGCTTCTGCCGCAGTTGCGCTGATGGGTGGTGAAGGTAGTGATACGTTCAATGTTGCAACGTTCCAGAGAGTAGATCTACAGGGCAATTTGCTTGGTGTTTTGCAGAATGCCCCTGTTACGTTGATTGGTGGTGTCGGTGACGATAAGATGAATGTCGTTGGCAGCGATGGCGACGATACGTTTGTCGTGTCCGGTGGCAGCATCCAGTCTTCTGGCGTGGATATCCAGGCGGTGAGCGTCGAAAATCAGGATGTGTTCGGTGGTGCCGGTGATGATTCGTTCTATGTACTCGATACGATTGACGGGTCTATGACACACTTGTACGGTAACGATGGCAATGATTCGTTCTATAATGGTGGAAACCAAAGTGAGGACGCTTACATTGTTGTTGACAATGAAGATTACAAGGGTCATAGCGGGATTATTGAACATGAGGTTGAGGCTGTAAATACCGATAAGTACAGACAGAAAAAAACGGCTGCCATTTCAGTCAACATTCGCGATAACGACGTTGAAAAGAATTCTGTAGAACCGGTTGAAGTTCTGTTTGTTGATAATCAAAATAATATTATTGAACCTTCTGCGATCATTGAAGAAGGGGATTCTGCTCAAACAGTTTATTATTTGGCGCTATCTAGAAATCTCAAGGATAATGAAACGATTACCGTAAATGTGTATGCGCCGAGTCTTTCTGCAGAGGATATACAGCGTGGCAATCGTGGGTTTGTCTTTATTGATGCTAATAATAATGAACAAAAAACGCTATCGGTTACTTTTACAAAGGATGATTGCGATGCAAAGGCGGTAACTATAAAGGCCATTGGTGATAATCTTGTCGAAGGAAATGATTACTTTGCGCTGTTGCATAAGGTTGTATCTAGTACAACATCTTGCAAACCTTGTAGAAATGCGGTGCTATTCTTTAAGGACAAATTACCTGACGGCATAACTACAAAGCAAAATGTTGAAAATCACTTTGTACGAACTGAAGAACATGTTGTTTCTGCTGATGATATCGCTAAAAATAAATCAAATAAACGTATTCGTTTTGATTTGAAGGCTAATGCATCCATTGATTCATTGACAATGTGGTGTGATAACGAAAATATTCAATTTGAATATGATGTTCAAAATAGCTTTTTATGGTTCTCTTGGAAAAATGGAGACCTTCCTGTAGGTTCGAAGATATATATCAGCTATATGGATGTAGGAATGATAATCGACAATGATTGCATCATTCAAATGCAATATGATACATCTATGATTAGCAAGTCCGATTATTTAGTCTATTCTTACCAACTAAGTTTAGAAACGATTATACCAGGTGTTGCATCGAAATTAGAACACTTTACTTATGACTCTAATGCCAATACATATACTTTGAATAAAGATTTTATCGATGATCCTTTCACTTATGCTGATGCTTATTTTGTGTATTGTCAAGTATGCACTGGAACGGCTAATTCTTGGGAATTGCATAAAGATATTATCTTGTCTAATGGTATTATATTCGGAGACGCAAGTCGTAAAACATATGAGGCTTCTTACGGAAAATTTTTAGGTCTTGATTATTATTTTGTAAAAAATGGCAATAAAATTACAATAAAGAAATCAAGTGATGATAGTATTGTTACGTCAGTTTCATCCATTCGCTATACGACATGTGCTGAATTTAATATGTCAGAATCAGAATTTAAATTAGAGCCTGGAGATTCTATATTATCATGTGATTTAGTAAAAAATCGTTTAGAATATATTCCACAAATGGGTGTAGACTTTAATAATATTAATAGGTATTATTACAAAAAAGCCGGAACACAGTTGATTATTTGCGACGCTAAATCTGGCCAACCAGTTAGTGTTTCTGGATCATTCTATTTCCGTAGGGTGGAAAATTGGGATTTGAGTCATCCGTCACTTTCCATCCCTGATGAACCGGATCCTAATACGGTAACTACTTTCGACAAACTTTATGATGAAGAAGGTCTGGGTAGAGTGGTGATTACTCAATCGGGCAATTCCACTGACGTAAGCGAAGGCAAAATTAATAATCAGGAAGTTATAGATTCTTACGCTATTAGTTTGTCTGGTCCAAAACTTACGGGTAATGAAATGGTGAAGGTCAAAATCAACCCATTGGAAACTCCCGTATTTACGAATGGCGTTGCAACTGACAATTCTGTTGTGCAAGTGAAAATTTTAGGTGTTAAGTTATATGACAATACAAATACCGAAGTTAATCCTTCAGAAGATTTCTTTGAAAAGGATGGTAATGGTAATATAGTAGCAGTCATATTCAATTCCTCTAACTACGATGGTTATTTTGTAGTCACTGTTGTTGGAAATGACGATGAATATGTTGAATCGGATTCCCCGAAACTGATTGCTTTGGGTGAGAACACCATCGAAAATATCAAGGGTGCCTTGTACGAGGACGGTGCCGGACGCATGCCGGATCTGGACTTCCATTCTCCCATGATTGTTCGTTACAGACCAAAGGGAAGTACAAGTGACGAAAAGAACGAGACTTCCGATGAATTCGCTGCAATCAAGGAAACGCTTGCCGAAAAGCAAAAATCTATCGATGAATATGCAAGCGTTGACCGTGTGTTCGTGAACAACATGGACAATGTCAAGGATGGTGCCGTGAGTTCCTTGAAAGCGTTGGATGATGCTAACGTTGATCCTGCTGTTAAAACAAGAATTCCTGTGAAAATCAATGATGGTGATCCTTTAAGTCTCAAGATTGAAAAGTCCGATAGTGAACTTTACAATTCCGATAAGTTCTCTCTCAGGATGAACCATTCCGATGTTTCTGCATCTGGAATCAACTTCGGTAACATGGAATATGCAGAAATCAACCTTGGAAAGGGTACGGATAAGGTTGATGTGTATAAGACTGTTTATCGTGATGATGCTTTCCAGACCTTTACCGTTATCAACTCCGGTTCTGGAAATAATGAAATCAAGATAGCAACGTGTACTACTTGGGAGAAAGATGAAGAATTTGTTGATTCCGAAAACGGATCCGTTAAATACAACATTTCGCAACTGCAATACGAGGATGATTTTGAATCGTTCATGTTGGAAAATCAACGTGTATTCGTAAAAGTAAAATATACGGATGATTCGATACAATATCGTGAAGTTCTTATTGATACCTCTAGTTCAACGAGTCTTACGCTCAAGCAAGACCTGACTACGGTTGATGATGGTGTTGAAATCGATTCTATATCGCTTGTTACGAATCTCCTTGATGATGACATTGTCATCCATAGCTACGCTAAGGAATCGTTCTCGACGATTGCATCTTGGACTGATTGGGAGAAGGTTGATGATTATGAGGGGTCTGTAGATGGTGCTGTCAAATACAGCGTCAATCAAATGAATTTCAATGCCGGCTTCGGTCAACATACGTTCTATGATTATGTTCAATATAATAACAATCAGACCTTCGGAACAGGTCTTTTGTCGTCTGTCCATCGAGTGTTTGTAAATGTCGAATATACAGATGGCTCGATTCAACGTCGTGAAGTTCTTATGAACGCCTCTAGTTCTTTGGAAATCGTGCTTACACGCGACTTGACGCCTGTTGCAGAAGGAGTCTCTATCAAGTCTGTAACATTGATTGCAGATGCTAGTGGCGATGGCATGCTTGTCGTTAACGCTCAGGGCGGTGATGACAAAATCGACGCTATGGGAGATACGGACGAGAACAATGCGTCGAAAGTGACTCGCGAAGACCTTGTGGTAATCGGTGGTACTGGTAATGATACGATTGACGTCAATACCAACGCCATTGCCTTTGGCGATCGCGGTATGGTTGAATTTGTCAATGACGACAACAAAGTTGTAACTCGTCTTGGTTCGACTGGGGATATTGTGGCAACCGAAACAGATGCGGTTAAATTGGATAAAGCCGACTACACGACTCCTACGGACAAAGGTTACACTAACTACTTCCAGACCGATGGCGTTATTCGCGATCCCAATATCATCGTTTCGAAGAGCGATCTTGTTGGTGGCGACGATATCATAACGACCCATGGCGATAAGAATGTGGCCATTGGCGGTGCTGGTCAGGATATTATCCACCTTGATGGAAACAACAACGTTGCAATCGGTGATAATGGTGAAGTCTTGTATGAAAGCGCCTTTACCGGTGCCAATAACAATAATATTCATCATGTCTATGGCGATTCTCATAGGACGTACTTGCACTATGTCCAGACGACCAGCGATACGATGGGTGACATTGATGAAATTACCACGGGCGACGGCAACAACGTTGTCATGGGCGGAACCAATTCCGACAGAATCGCTACGGGTAACGGCAATGACATTATCATTGGTGACGGTGGCGAAGCTTTTGTCGACCGCAACCGTGAAGCGTTGTTCGTCAGCAACCAAGGTCGCAACATCGATACCGATGATAATGGCGTAATTAAAGAAGATGGTAGTGCAGGTTCTGATGTCATTAAGACTAGCGGAGGCGACAACGTTATCTTTGGTGGCTTGAACACTGTCTCTAGAGACTTTGACTTTGTCATGAAATCCGCAGAAGATGGATGGGAGGCGAAGTCTGTTGATGAAAATAACAATGACCTGATTGTATCTGGCTCTGGCAAGGATATTGTGTTTGGTGATAATGCCTATGCAACGTTCAAGGGCAATCATGAGATGGCGAATGGCAAGGAAAATGCTCCTGAAGTTCGTGATTCTGCTACCCTCAGCTTCAACTTCCAGGGTGCTGCTCAGACTGGCCTCAACTCCAGCGATAACGTGGGTGCAGAGGGCTTTGCAACCACGAACTGGAACAACATAAGCGGTAGTATCGCGGGTGCATACGGCAACGACGACAGTGAAATCGTCCGCTTCGATGACGGTACCCGTGCAAGCTCGATAAGTGTGAGCTATGCTGGCATCGAATGGCATCGCAATACGAGTACGGACAATCGCATTAACTTGCAGGCTTACAATTTGGGACTCCATGGTACGTCTTACGACGCTAACAAGAAGTTCATGAATACGGGTCTCATGACGACTGCCCCGAACAACCAGTGCGCAAGCCGCATGGAAGTGGCTGTTGATGGTCTCGCACAGTACTACGAAAGCTATCAGGTCGCTGTTTACCTTGACTTGCCCGATGCTAATTCGTGGGCAGGCCAGAGCGTGCGTCTCATTTCGCTCTACATTGATGGTGTGCGTAAGCAAGCCTTCTACGTGAACGATCCGGAACATGTCAATTTCTCTGGAACCTACGTGAACAACGGTATGGAAGCGGTTCTCGATGCAAATGGCCATATCCAAGGTGTTCAGGTCCTCGAGGATGGTGAGATTAAGATCAAGCCCATGGACAATACGATAGGCTTGGGACTTGCTCCATCTAACTATGTTGTCTTTGATGTGGGTGCGGATATTGCATCTGACCGCATTGTAATCAAGATTGAAGACGGTGTCAAGGAATGGAACTTGAACGGCAAGGATTTGCCGGGCATTGCGGGCCTCCAGATTAAGGGTACGCTACATAAGCAGGATGTCGCCGCTTCTACCAATATTGAATTTGGTGGAAATGATGTAATTCATTCAAATTGTGGCGATGACATAATTGTGGGCGGCACCGGTGCCGATAATATTTGGAGCTTCGACGAAGACGACCGTCATGGCATCAACGATAATGATGTAGTGTTCGGTGACAACGCAAAGTTGCTCTTTACGGATCGTGATAGCAATGAAAATACGGCATCGACGCTTTCGACCGCTGAATCTATTAGTGTTACGGCAGGCAATATTTCCCACTGCGAGAAAAATGATTCGACGGGTAATGAATTGGATGATGCCTTCAAGTATCATGACGAAATCTATACTGGTGACGGTAACGATGTTGTCGTGGGCGGTATTGGTGGTGATTCAATCTATACCAATGCGACTGCTAATTCGGAACGGATGATGGACAATATAAATGTCTTGTCTATCAACTTTACACGTGAACATTCTGATGCTTCGGATTCGATTGCAGCGGGTGAGGCTGCCGGCGTTGTCGTGGATAACGGTTGGCACAACTTCTACCGCAACGATCGTGGCGTAATCGTTTCGGATACGGCTTACAGCCAGAGTCAAAGCAATATGAACGCCTATAACGAAGCGATGAACCGTCTTTGCAATAGTCCGGATTCGTCTAACCCGTATGCGGTTTCCGAAGGCGTTGAAGTTCACATGTACGGAAAGATGAATGGACAACGACAGGGACCTTCCAGCTTCACGATTGAAAATCACGACGAAATCGATGGCGATACTTCGAACTCTAAGCTGTACAATACTTATATAGCGTCTCAGCAAAGCGAAGAAATCGTCTTGAAGCTTCTGAACCTGAATACATTTGTGGGTAATTCCGGCAACACGATTGATACGACTTCTTATGACTTGTACGTGTATCTTGGTGGTGACAACAACGATACGGATACGTACAACTATCTGTACCAGATTTCGTTGAATACTGGAGATGGTTCGCCCACTCAGTATCGTTATCTGAATGATTGGACGGGTCATAAGTTTGACGGTGATTATAAGGAAGCCTATTGTACTAGCTATGCCGCCGCATGGTCTGCCCTGCACGATTTCGCAACTCCGCGTATCGAGATTATCGGCAATTATGTCGTGTTCCGTAATGTTACAGGCAATGTTGCTGATATTCGCATCAAGAACGTCATCTCGTTCAGCGGACAGAGCCCGAAGAACTTGCCGATGATTACTGCGATTCAGATTGTCTCTGGTGACGGTCGCTATAAAGAAAGCGACAATGGTCCTCTTGTATTCAATGAAAAACATTACGAGTATGCTGACATCGCTATTGGTGGCGACCACGACAAGGACCTTGTCTATGGTGACGATGCCAAGCTTTGGTTCGACTTGGATGTGCCTTTTGCGACAGACGAAAACATTGCGAACTATAGGAATCGAGTTATCGAAGCCAAGTCCGTTGCGATCGATCAAGGTGTCGTTACGAGAGTGAGCACGAATGATTTCATTCAAACTGGCAAGGATCGCGATGTCGTTGTCGGTGGTGAAGATGGAGATACTATCATAACGGGCCTTGGCGATGATGTCGCTTTGGGTGGTAGTGCAAATCTCATGGTCGAACACAACAACCCGCTTGGCGTGTTCACTCCGAATACCGAGATTGTTCTTGACCAGCATACGATAGATCTGAACATCCATCGTGGTTATCTGGATAACGACAACACCAATGTTAATCAAATCCAGTATCAGCTTAATCAGAACCAAATTCTTGGTATAGATAAGTCTGTTCCTAACGGGAATGACCGTTATGACGCTATTGATGCTGGTAGTGGCCGTAATCTTACCTATCAGTCTTCGGATAGCAACGCAGCACTTATTGTTACTCCGCCACCTGCACCGACTCCGGGTCCGTCTGAAGGCGGCGAAGGTCAGGGTCAAGGCACTGGTGAAGGCCAAGGCCAGGGCTCCAGTAGCAGTACTGGCGAAGGCCAGGGAACTTCCAGTAGCTCAGGAAGTGGTTCTACGGAAATGCGTGTTGAAACTTTGACGGGTTCTCCGCAGGTTCTCACGCTCAACGCTGGCGAAACGATCAAGCTCGTCTGCACGGAATATCCGCAAGGCAATCAGTGGTGGACACCGAACGTTGTCATTTATGGAAACAACGCCGGTAATAGCACGATTCCTGAGATTGACTGGGCGTGGGACGGTGGTATCAAGGCTCATACGAATGTTGGCAACAACGTAAGAATTGATATTCCGGACCATCCGAACGGCGCCAATGGCGAATATGAGATTTATCTGACCGCAAAAACTTCGGGCATGGTAATTCTCTATGTCGGACAAGGCTAATCTGTAAAAAAGGTCGGGAAGCCGAGAAAAGGGTTCTCGACCGATTATTCACTTGTAAAGAAAAGGAACCAAGCTTGCGCCTGGTTCCTTTTTCTGTAGAGCGGGAAAAGCGTGCAAAACGAGTGTTGCAAAATTATGCTTGCATAATTTTATAACCGAGTGCAGCTCTGTGTGGCTCGGAACTTTAGTTCCGTTCACGGTTTATATTGATGAAATAGCCACCGATGTAACTAGCACATTCATAGAAATTTTAATTTCGTTATGAATGTAGCTGGGTACTGCGGACGCGGTAGGCGTCAAAAGCGTGTTAATATAAAGGACAGGGAGCTGTTTTCTGTCCATGGACCCGACATTTTCGGGCGTTTAACAACGGACAAATATGGAAAATAACAACGCCGAAATTAACAACGCGGAAACCCAAATTGGCCACGGCGAAATGATTGGCGAGGCCAAGACGAATGACGCGACAAAATACGTGCGTTTTGGTATAGCAAAGCCGAAGAGCGTTATACTTGTACAAATCTGGGGTGATAAAAGCAAAAAAACACTTTGGGAATCGCCCAAAGTGTTCTCGATATTTGGTTTCGGAATATATAATGTTTTAAATTATCTTGCGACGGAGGTCATAAAGGACTTGCGACCGTCAACGCTCTTGAGCATGTAAACACCCTTAGTGAAACCTGCATCGGAGAGTGCAACGCTGGCCTTTTTGCCCGTCATATCGACAGAGCCCAAGAGCTTTCCGCCAACGTTATAAACACGGTAAACCTTGGAAGACGAAGTAGCAAACTTCACGCCAGCATTGATTGCATCGGTCTTGACATCACCAAGGGAGAACCAATCGACGTTTACGTTGTCGCCCGTAATCACGAGACGGATCACGTGAGTGCCCTTGGTAAGCTTGGCCTTGCCGCCTTCGAATTCCTTATAGACGCTCCAGTCCTCGCCAGTCTGCGGAAC
>JAEEGI010022827.1_pt1 | contig 12334 bp, 12 predicted proteins | sample 8958751 | NCBI WGS metagenome assembly JAEEGI01 (sample SAMN16246545, study PRJNA631951) | gut metagenome | biome: gut microbiome; feature: rumen; material: KS-attached | host: Bos | place: Iran: Karaj | collected 2018-10 | reverse complement strand
TTAAAATTTATATTGGTCTATAATAAATATTTATTTTTATTTAGCTTTTTTTATTCTTCTTTTTTTTCTATCAATAAATTTTCATTAGATTCTTTATTTGTTTTAGTATTATTTTCTTCTTTTGTTGTTTTATCTTCAGTCATATTTTCATACTTTATTTCAGAATCATTTTCTACATTTTGATTAATATTTTCTTTATTATAAGTATCATTATTATTATTATTTTGATTAGTATTAATATTAAAATTAAAATTATTAATATTATTATTATCATTTTGAATTTGACTATTTTTATTTTCTAAATTATTAACATTATTATAATTAATATTTGTATTATTATTATCTAAATTATTAGAAAGAGAATTATTATTTAAATTATTTATCTTATCTTGTATGACAGTATTTAAGGGAATTATTTTTTTATCTAAATTTTTAGATTTATTTTGTTGAACTGTCATAATATAATATGCACCTATAATATGATTAACAATATCTTTTTTTGATTCTATAAAAGAATAAATATTATTATCATTAGTTTTTTTATTTTCAATGAAAGAATAAAATGAATTATGAATCATCATTTGATTAGGATAAGAATAATTTCTCTTTAATAACTCATATTGGTATTGATTAATTTGATTCATATATGTGCTTGAATAATTTTGTATTGTATTATTTATGTTTTTATTTTTTTCTGCTTTATTTTTTTGTTTTGATTCTTCTCTTTTTTTCTTTTTATTTAAAATATTTTCTTCATCTTTTTTCATTAATGTATTTAAAAAATTTTTAAATTGTGAAATTAAATCTAAAGAAATATATTTTAATTGTTGTTTCTAAATTATATAAATTAAATTTTTTTATTAATAAATAAATTACTTTTTTTGCAATTGGATGTTTTTTTTCATTTGAAGACAATTTATATAAATATTTCCCAGAATTCATTTTTTGATATTTGCCTTGATAATTACTACTCTAAATAAAAAATATATAATATTAAATTATACATTATTTCTTAATTTGATCTTATTTTCATTTGATAAATTTGAATTCTGAGATTTTAAATAAATATATTAATTAATATATATTTTACTTCTTCTGAAGAATGATTTTCTTTTTCATTATGATTTTTTGAATATTGTACTTTTTTATTATTTTGATTAGGTGATTCGTATCCTATATCAAAATCCCTCTTTTTTTGCTTTTTTGTTGTTCTTAATTGCATTTTCATATTAAATTAGAAATTAATTTTTTTTATTTTTCTATTTTAAGTAGATGATTCAAATAAATTTTTAAAATAAATAAAGTAAGTTATTAATTATTGTAATTAAAAAAAAAGGAAATAAAAAAGAAGAATTATGGAAGATTTTCTATAAAATAAAATATAAAAAAAAAGAAATGAAGAAGAAGATAAAATAATAAAAGATATTTGTTTAGAAAAAATAAATAATAATTCATAAAACAAATAATATGATATAAAAAGAAAAAAAGTTAATGAATTATTAAATTTTAATATTCCAATAAAAAATAATCAAAGAGCACAAAAAATAAAAAATAAAAAGAATCAAAAAAATAATATTAAATATTACTTTTAATAAGAATTTTTATATTATATAAACTTCATAATATCTTTTATAATATTTTCATTTTTAATAATTTGATTAGATTTTTTAATAACAAGAAATAGTTTTTGATATTTACAAAAAATATAATCAATTTTTTTGGGTTCAGGATAATATTTATCTAAATCATAAATTTCTTTTATATTATCTTCTTTATTAATATAAATTCTTTTTTTATTTCCATCATCAATATTCTCATAATAACAATTACAACATAAAAAATCATATGAAGTATAAGAAACAGAAAAACAATAAGGTAAATTAGTTTCAAATAATAAATAATCTTGAAATTCTTCTTTTCTCTATATTTAAAAAAATTAATATTTATATTTTACCTCAAACATATTTTCAATATATTGTTTATATATTTCATTTGTTAAATCAATTTTAGTTTTATATATAAAAAAAGATAACATTTTAGAAGTTCCTTCTTTTATTATAGCAGTTAAAATTTTTGGAAAATTTTCATTTGATTCATAAGCATTAAATATTATTCTAAATATTTTATTAGATCTATTTTTAATTGCAAAAAAAATTGGTTGATTACCATCTAAACATTTTTTATATATTATATCTGGATAAGTTTTAACTAAAATTTCTACATTTTTTACTTTATCTTGTTCAATTAGATTTATTAAATCATCTAAATGATTTGGTCCTTTTAAATAAGTTCTTGACATATTAAAATAAAATAAAAAATTTGATATGATGAAAAAAAATTAATTTTTAAAGATAATAATTTAATCATAATATTAAATTGTTTTTATTTAATTGTTAAATCTTCTTCTATTATTTCTTCTTCCGTTTCTATTTCTTCTAAATCTATTTCTTCTATTATTATTATTATTATTATTATTATAATTATTTCTTCTATTTCTTAAATTTCTTCTTTGACCTCTTATTCTTCTTTGATTATTATTATTATTATTTGATGTTCTTCTCAATCTTCTTCTTAATCTTCTTTTCTTTCCATTATTATTATTATTATCATTATTTTGATTATCATCTGTTGTGAATTGATCTTTAAATCTTTCTTTTCTTAAATTTAAAATTTCAGTTTCATCTTCTTTAGTTATATTTTCCTTTGTTTGAAGACCAAATCTTTTTATCCTTTCTATTCTCTTTTGAGATTCTTCTGTTGGATCAGGTATTCCAAATCTTTTTCTTCTTTCTTGCATTTTTTCTTCTTCTGTTTTTGTTGTTGTCGCCATTTTAGAAATCTTAATTTAAAATATAATTTTCTTTTAAATTTTAAATAATAAAGTTAAAATTCTAAAAAAAAATATAAAATTTATTTTTTAAATTTTAAAGTTTTGGATGTGATTAATGAAATTGTAAAATTTATCGCAGAGAAATTAAATTATAATCATTTTTCCTTTTGATAATAATAATAAAATTATTAAAAATTGAAAACAAATTTAATGAATTTTATTAACTTGATTTATGTATAAATTTAATTTAAAAAAAATAATGATTCAAAAGTTAATTTTTATCTGTGTTTTGATATTCAGTAAATATTAACAATAAATTGTTTAATAAAGAAAATAAAATAAGTTTGATAATAAAAATCTTTTCTTGATTATAATTCTATTGTTTTGAATAAATACATTTTTTACATATTGATTAAAAGTATAATAATTATATGATATAAATTTATTTTTTTTTTAATAAAATGATAAAAATAAATTATATTTAAAAAATGTCAACAAGAAAAAAATATCTCCTAAAAGTAATAATCCTTGGAGATGCAGGGTAAAAAAAAATATATAATATGAAAAACCAGAGTAGGCAAAACTTCCTTATTAAACCAGTAAAAAAAATAAATCAACAAAAAATTTTAAAAAAAATTAAAATAGATATGTAAAAAAATCATTTTCAATGCAATATAAAAGTACAATAGGAGCAGATTTCCTAACAAAAGAATTAGTATTAGATAACACAGTAGTTCAACTTCAAGTAAAAAATCAATATATTATATAAAAATATAAAAAAAATTTATAGTTATGGGATACAGCAGGACAAGAAAAGTTTCATGCAATGGGAGCTTCATTTTATCGTAATTCAGAATGTTGTGTTTTAGTATGTGATTTAACAGATATGAAATCTTTTGAAACAATAGATTCTTGGAGACAAGAATTTTTAAATCAATTGAATCCTAAAGATCCAGAAAATTTTCCTTTTGTTTTATTAGGAAATAAATGTGATAAAGAAAATGAAATTAAAGTTCCTGATACTAAAATTAAACAATATTGCGAAAGTAAAGGTAATTTACCTTATTTTGAAACTTCTGCTAAAGATAATACTAATGTTGATAATGCTTTTGAAACTATTGCTAAATTAGCTTTTGCTAGAAATGCTAAAGAAGATGAAATGTAATATTTATTTATTTTTATTATTTTTTTAATCTTTTTAGATTTATTCCTACAAAACCTATTCAGTTAAATTCTTCTCCAGGTGCAGTTGAGAAAAATGGATGTTGTTAAAATTTATTTCCTTTTTTAAAGGATTTTATTGGTTTTTTATTTAGGTTAAATTTAGAAAAATTTAATTTTTTTATTATTTTTAATTTTCTTTAAATTTTTTATTTGAATATTTTAATATTTTTCTAAAGGTAAAGGAGTTAAATCTGTTTTGAAATGATATGAATCTACCGGATTTATTATTGGATTTATTTCTAATGATGACCTTCCAATATTGTAATTTTTTAATGAATCTAAAAATTATTATATAGAATATATTTTACATGGTCTTTCTTTTTGATTAAAATATCTAATATTTCTTTGATAGTTTTGATTATTAATATTTATATTATTATTATATGAATTATCATTCAAAGAATAATAATTCTTTTCATTTATATTAATATTATAATTATAATTAGTAGGTATATTTGGTTGTGTTTGAATATTTCTATGATAATCTTCGTATTTTCCTATTAATTGTTTTTCTCTTTCATTAATTTTGTTTTTATAATCTTGATATTCTAAATAACTCATTGATTTTGAAACAGGTAATTTATTTGTTTCTTCATCATAATTATTCTTATTATTTTGATTAATACTTTTTTCATTGTAAGAATTTATATAATTATTATTATTAGCTGAATTCATATTAGCATTATAATTTAATTGTTCTTGAATCATATTATTATTATTTTCTTGAAGAGCATTATTAATATTTTTATTTATTTGAGTATTATTATTTGAATTTAAATTATTATTACCATACTTATTAACATCATAATCAATATTTTGAATTAATTGGTTTGGAACATTTAATTGATTATCATCATTATATCTATTTTGTAAATTTAATTTATTATATCTCATTAAAGTATAAGGTGAGTAAATTCTATTAGTGTAATATTTTTTTTTTTCATATTCTCCATAAGGAATTCCACCTTTACCTAGAAAATAAAAATCATAATATTTATTGGAATTATTATCAATAGGTCTAAGAGTTCCTTGAAATTTTCTGCTAAAATAAGTTTGAGGTGTTCTTAAAGCATTATATTCTTGTCCGATTTTGTCAGTTAAAAAATCTGAATTATAATTCGATACAGGTACAAAATTATTATAAATTTTTCCTGTATTTTTTAAATAATTCAAATATTCTGTTCTTTCATAATCATCAAATTCTAATTGACGGTTATAATAATTCTGCATTTTATATTATATTAAATATAAAAAAAAAATAAAATAAATTTTGATAATAAAAAATTCTCTTTTTTTAAATTTTCAATAAAATAAAAAATTGAAAATTATTTTTACTAATACTTACTTTTATAATATTTTTTAGCAAAATAAGTAATTAAACAAACACCAGTAAAAATTCCAATTCCAGTTAAAGTATAATTTAACAATTTATAATAAAAATTTCTTTGAATTTGATCATCATATTCTTTAAGCGATTTAATTAAATCTTGACAATTGTTTTGTATTCTTTCAAATTTTTCTTCATTATCAGAAAATTTATTTTTAATATCTTCATAGATTTTTTTTCCTTGTTCAAAATCACCTAGAGAAAGAGTATATTTTAATAATCTTAAATAAGTACTTTCATCATCAGGATCAATATTATTTAAAATATATAAATTTATTTCATTTGCTTCTTTATAATTTTCTCTTTTTGACATTGATAAAGATATATTACTATATAATATTTTTTTATATGATTTAATTTTATATTTACAATCTTCTAATTCTGAATTATATTCATCTGTTTGATTTATTGGAGAAAATTTTTCTATTTTTTCTATTCCTTGTCTATAGTATTTTTCTGCTTCTTCATAATTTTTTTTATTGTAAAATCCATTTCCTGTGTCTTTTATTTTTAATACTTCTTCTATTAAATTATTATATTCTTTTATTAAATTTATTGTTTCATCTTTTATATTTGGAATAAATTCTATTTCTTTTTTATCTTCTTTTATCTCTGATTTTTCATTCATTTCTATGTTCTTTTTATCATTTATTTCTTTTTCTTCACTTTCAGATATATTTTCTTTCTCATTCTTTTCATCTTTAATTTCTAAAATGAGTAAAAAAATAAAATAAATAAAAATTACCATTCTTTTCCTCCATTAATATAAAATAACATTTTCAATTACAAAAAAAAAATAACAAATAAATTTATTTATTAAAATATTTTCTAAAACTTTAAACTTAATTAATATAGATTATGTTTTCTAAGATAATTTTGTCAATTTTGATTAAGTATATATAAAATTATTTTCCAAAGTAAGTGCCAATTATATTAAGGAAAATATAAATTAAAGTAGTGAACAATATTCTTTATAATTATCAAGTAATTTTTATCAAAAATAAATTCCCTATATAGAAAATAAAATAAATCTAATTCATATTTTATTATCTTTATTTTTTTTCTATTTAAAGGAATGATTATTCATTAAGTGAATTGGTGAATATATTAATTTATATTTTTTATTTTAATGAAATTTATTACTCGTTTAATTATTTTAAAATTAAATTTTTGTTTAAATAAATAAAATAAACCTTCATTTTTTATTCTTTTATTTTCTTCTTTTATTATATTATATTTAGTATTATCATTACATTTAACAATTTCTTTCTTATTAAAAGCATTTTTCGACTTTTTAATAATTATTACATTTTCTAATTTTGAATAAGAGTTTAAAGTATTAAATTGAGATTTTAATTTATATATTTTTTTTTTAAACAATTTGTTTTTTAATTTAAAATAATTTGATTTTTATCTATATCAACGTCATTTAATTTATTTCGTTTGTATATTGAACATTATCTTTCATTACTGTTTCAAACTTATTTATTTTTCTATTTAATTAATTAATTTCTTTTTGTTGAAATACTATTTTAAATTGTTAATTTTAATTTAATATAATTAATTTATGTAATCATTTTTTATAAAATATTTTAAAAAATTTATTCATATTTATTTCCATATAAATAATAATTTATTTTTCATTTATTTATAATAAATATTTATTAGATTCTTTTTTTTTTTAAAAAAATACAGTTATCATAACCTTTTATATAATTCATTCATTCCTATGTTATCTTTATTTTCTAAATTACAAAATTGTTCTAAAAAATATAATTCTAAATGATTTCTATATAAATGTTCTTCGCTTAATAATTTTTTTCGAAAACTTTGAATTATATTTAAAGAATTCTTTTGACTTTGATTTTTACAAGGACAAGCATAGGCAATAAAGCTTAATTTAAAATCAAAATTAAATTTCATTTTTAAATCTTTATTTTCAGATCTTTCATGAATAAAATTATTATTTTGAATTCTTTTTTGAACTTTCTTATTCATAAACTTTAATCCACTATTTTCATTATTACTTTTATTTAAATTAATATTTAAACCAGAAGTATTATTAAGTTTATGAGAAATAGTTTTAGTAGTTAAATAATTTAATTCATTTTTATTAATATTTTTTCCAGTAGTATAAAAAAAATCTTTTTCTTTTTCTTTAAATAAATTTATAGAATTAAAATTAATTATATATCTATGATAATAATAATTAATCCAACTTCCTATTGTTATTATTGCTTCAAAAAATCCTCCTACACTTGCTAATACATCTGAAATATTTTTATAGTTTCTTTCATAAATTTGAAAAATATTTTGCATCCAAAAAACAAATTCACATAATATTATTGTTTTATCTGAATTAGATTTTGAATTTTTTCTATTTTCTTGAAATAAAAATGAAATTTGTTCTTCATAAGTATTAAAAAAAATATTTTGATAAGTTTTGACAATCAAAGGAGAGAAATTTAAATTATGTTGAGCATATTCCTTACCTAAAACACCAGAACTAATAGGATATAAAATAGTTTCAATAGGTTTATAATAATTATTAATATCAACATTATGATCAACAATTTGTAAAAAAACAGCAGCAAAAGTTCGAAAAAAATTATTCATTTCATCATTTGAAGCACAACTATTTCCATATATTAAATTATCTATTGAATCATTTCTACATTTTTCAATAATAATAGAATAATATAAATTATCTGTTCTTGAATTTCCATGTAATAAATATGGAGGAATGTAATTCATATGATTATGTTTATAATAAGTTTTATCTGTTGAATTAAAATAATATTTTACACATGCACCATTAAAATAATTGATATTATTTTTATATATTGATTTTTCTATATCTTCTTCTAATTGAATTTGATTATCACAAATATCATAAATCCAATGATCTTCTTTATCAATATCATCAGGAAATAAATTATATGAAATATTTCTTACTCCTTTTATTCTTAAATATTTTGAATTAAATGTTATAAATTCTCTTTGGACATTCATAAATAAAATATAATGAAAAAGAGAAGATGAATTTAAAGGGAAATACCCTGTTTCATTTTTGAAACTTCTATAAAAATATGCCATTGGCTTTTTATGCTGAATTAATTCTAATGAAAAATATATTGTTATTAAGAAACATAATGTATATGACAGTAAAGTTAATATTCCACTAAAAATTGAAGAATGACGTATTTTGCCTTTTTGATATAATGTTATCCTTGGAGATAAAAAATCAAAATGTGATAAATTTATCATTTTTTAATATATTATTTTTTATTTTTTTTATTATTAAATAAAATTTAATTAAAAATTATAAATTGTTTCTTTAATAATTAAGAAAAACAAAATTTATTTAAATTTAATTTAAAAGAATTATTATTCCAAGGATTTAAAAAAAATTTAAATATGAGTTATTATAACAGAGTATTGAATGAAAAAAATTTTGATAAATTCTTATTTGACAATACAATTCGTTCAAGACAAAAATATATGAATTCATCATTAGATAAAGTATATTCAAAATCAATGAATGCAGATGTATCATTTAAAGAAATAGATGATAATATAAAAAAATGTTATACAAATTTACAACATTTAAAAAATACTTTTGGAAACAATAAAATAAATGTAATTAAATCATCCTTATTAAAAACAGAAAATAATATAAACAGCAATAATTATAGCAATATATTAAACATTACTTCTTATTCAAGAAAATTTTCAAATGAAAAAGACAATAATACTTTTTTAAATAATAATAAAAATTCAATAAATTTAAGTCAAAATAATACTTTAAAAAACTCAAGTTCAAGTTCAACAATAACAGAAAATTTTCAAAAAAATAATTTAATAATAAATGATTATAAATATAAAAAAAATAATATAGTAAAATATCCTGTTGAAAGTTCTTATAATTTAATTTTTGGTAAAAATCGTCAAATATCTCCTTCAATTAAGTTACATTCTTCAAATAATAGAAATTATTTTAATTCTATTCAATCATTACATAATTCTTCTTCTACTAATGAAGCTTATCTTTCTTTTTTAAGAAAAAATGAAGAAAATAAAAATAAAAAAAATAAAAATTTATTTCTTGAATATCAAGAATTGAAAAAATATAATGATAAAAATATAAAAAATGAAAATTTGATTTTTGATAATACAAATAATAATATTAATGAAGATATAAATTATAAGCAAAAATATAAAGAATGTTTAGAACAAATTGAAGTTCTTAAAATTTCTATTCAAGATTATCAAAAAAATAATACAAAATTAAAAGAAACAATAACGTCTTTAAACAATGAAATAAATAATTCAAATGAAAATAAAAATATAGATTTAATAAATAAATATAAATTAGAAATAATAGAAAATAATGAGAGAATATTAAAATTAAAAGAAGATAACAACAAATTAAAAGAAGAAAATCAAAAATTAATACAAGAAAATAAAGACATCACAAAAAAAATATCTTTATTAATAGATATAATAAAATCAAAAGATAAAGTAATTGCTAAAATTGAAAGAAAAAAAAAATTAGAATCTGATTCTTCAAATTTTGATTCAATTGAAGAAAAAAATAATAAAAATATATATAGAAGAAAATCAACAAAAGAATATTCTTTTGATAAAATTAAAAAAGAAAAAAATAAGAAACATATTGAAGAAATTAGATTAAAAATTCCTAAATATAATAATAAAGGAAAAATATTTGAAATTCCAGTTAAAAAATATAGTTATGATCAATTACTTAAAGAAAATGCAGAAAATAAAATTAAAATTAATATTTTAAATTATAAGTTAAAACAATATGAAGAAATACAAAAAAAATATATTGAAATTGAAGAAAATTTTAAAAATGAAGAAAATTTAAGTAGGAATTATGGTAGAACTCTTTATTTAGAAAGTTTAATTACTGAAGGAAAAAATGATGAAATGAATACTGAAAGAACATTTAGTTATAATAATTTTAGTGAAAAGTCATCTGGTCAAAAAAAAAATAAATTAATTGATGACATTAATAATGAAATATAAAAAAAATTCAAAGTAAACTATTATAATATTTAAAATAATAAATTTCCTTATTATAAATAAATTCATCTTAAATAAGAAATATTAATTCCAAAATAACAAAACAAAAATAATATAAATAGATATATATATTCTCCTCAAATATCTCATTTAATATTAATTGTTTTGCCATCTAAATAATATATTTTTTTTTAGAACACTACCCTTTTATATTAAATTTAAAATATGAAAAGACAATTTTATTTACTAAAATTAAAACAAAAATTAAAAATGAGATATATAAATAAAAAAAATGTCAGATTTAGAAAAAATAAAATCAATAGAATCCAATTTCAACAAAATAGGTGAAAGGTAATTAATAAAAAATAAAAAAATTATCAATTATAGTGAAGAAAGTTTTATAACAGTATTAAAAGAAATATTAAATGAATGGAGCAAAAATCCTTCAGATGAAAATATAATAGAATCATTATATTCTTTAACTGCAAAAGCAATAAATTATTGTTTTGAAAAAAAATTAACTAATTCAATAGAAAAATTAAATGATGAAGATTTAGTTCAATTAAATAAATTTTTCTATTTAACTTATTCTAGAATTTCGGATAAAAAAAATGTTTTTGATTTAAAACCTGGAAAAATTTTTGGATTACATGAAATTATTATTAAAAAAGGAGGAGTAGGAATGATTCATAGAAGTTTGTTTAGAACTATGAGAGATAAGAAATAAAATTATTTATTTTAGAATTAAATATTATTTAAATTTATCTTATTGATTTGGTTTAAATATAAAATTAAAATAAAAAGTAATTTAAAGAAAGAAAATTAAAAAAATAAACAAAGAAAAAGAAGAGAAAATAGAAAAATAAGAATATAGAAATAATATAATATTAAAGAATTATGATTTAAATATAATTAGTATAATAATTCAAACTAAAAATAATTTAAAACAGAATTTGAAAAACTAACTTAATCATTAACTAAAAATTTTGAAATATATATAAATATAACTATTAAAAATGAAAATGAATTAGAAAGACAACAAAATTATTATGAAATAAAAATCAAGTTTTATTCCTTTATCAAAAATTTCCTCAGATTTAGAAAATTAATATAATTTACCTTTTGTTTTATTTTGTTGGATATGTAATTTTTTAAATTTTCTTTGAAACATCTGAATTAATATAAAAATATATTTAAAAATTGGTTTAAAAACATTTTTATTTTTGAATTTTTTAAAATTCATAATTAAATAAAGAAATAATAAATTAAAAAAAAATAATATTTAAAAACTGTATACAAGCAATAAATATTTTTATTTCTTAGTAGATCTAATTTTAATAATTTTATCTTTCCTATCATCACTATTCATTCTAATATTTAAATTAACATTTATAATTTTATTATTATTTCCTCTACAAGAAATATTACTTCCACTATAATTATTATTAATAGAAATATTAGAATTTTCAATAATAGATTTTTTACTTTCTTTATCATTTGAAAAAATTATTATTATGTCTTAAATTAATTTTACTTTTTTTAATTAATTCTTCAATTTGACTTGCAATCCTTTGACTCATTTGATAATTACTTAATTTTTTATTTTTATTAATTCCAAATAAAATATTTTTTAATTTTATTTTTTCTTCATCTATACTTTTTGTTTTATATACTATATTTTCTTTTCTAAAACTTTTTAAATTTGTTTGAGTTTGAGTTATCATATTCTTTTTATTTCGAGAACTTTTATAAATTTGATTTATATTTATTCTATTTGTATTAAAGTTATTTGTCGGAGATATTTTATTTTTTTTATTCTTATTTTTTGAAGTATTTGATGAAGATCT
>JAEEGI010022824.1_pt1 | contig 12336 bp, 10 predicted proteins | sample 8958751 | NCBI WGS metagenome assembly JAEEGI01 (sample SAMN16246545, study PRJNA631951) | gut metagenome | biome: gut microbiome; feature: rumen; material: KS-attached | host: Bos | place: Iran: Karaj | collected 2018-10 | reverse complement strand
AGCAGGTCGAAGAGGTGATTGATTACGGCGACTGCCTGCTCATTACGGCCATGAACGATATGCACGTGCATGCGGGGCAGTACCGCAACCAGGGCATCTCCATGGACTTGGAACTGCTGGATTGGCTCAACAACTACACCTTCCCCGAGGAGGCGAAATACAGTGACACGCGCTACGCCAGGCGTATGTACAGCCGCTTTGTGCACGACCTGTGGCGCTATGGCACGATGCGCTCCGCAACCTTCGCCACCACCCATCTTGAGAGCACACGCCTGCTCATGGAACTGTTCCGTGAAGCTGGCATGGGTGCATTGGTCGGCAAGGTAAATATGGACCGCAACTCCATCGACGCCCTGCTGGAGAGCGTCGATGAAGCCGAGTCCGCGAACGAGGCGCTCATCGCCGAGTGGAACGACCCCGACAGTCTCGTCAGACCCATCATCACACCACGTTTCATACCCTCGTGCTCGTCAGCCATGCTGCGGGTTTGCGGCGAGCAGGCACAAAAGTACCAGGTGCCCGTGCAGTCTCACCTGTCTGAGAACCTGGGTGAGATCGCCCTGGTGCGTGAGTTGGAACCCGAAAGCCGCTTCTATGGCGACGCCTATGACCGCTACGGCCTGTTCGGGCAGACACCAACCATCATGGCACACTGCGTTTTCAGTTCAGGTGAAGAGCTGGATCTGATGAGCCGTCGCAACGTGATAGTGGCGCATTGCCCCACGTCGAACATCAACCTGATAACCGGAATCGCCCCCATCCGCGCCTTCCTTGACAAGGGCATAAAAGTGGGCTTGGGCAGCGACATCAGCGGTGGCCATGACTTAAGCATCATGCGCGTGATGGTCTATGCCATTCAGGTAAGCAAACTTTACAACCAGAAGTACAAGAACGATCGCTTCCTCTCCCTCTCCGAGGCTTTCTGGATTGCCACCAAGTCGGCAGGCAGCTTCTTCGGACGCGTGGGCAGTTTTGAGCCAGGCTACGAGTTCGATGCCCTCGTTATTGACGACAGCGACCTCAACCACGGCAACTACACGCTGCCCCAACGCCTCGAACGTTTCATCTACATAGGCGACGACCGCCACATCGCCGTCCGCTTCTGCCGCGGCCAGGAAATCCCCGAGCCCCGCATCCTCGACTAATCCACACGGTAACCTGTCATCTGACATCGTGAGATTAGGCGTTGAAGTGATGAATCCAAGTTCCGGGTTTATCCTCATCCCTTATATTCACATGTGTTTGGACGAATGGACAAATGGATGAAAAGACTGCATGGCAGGCGTGATTTTTTTCAATGAACAGTCGTGAGCAGGCGGGCGATGTCGTTGAGTTTGAGGCATTGGCTGCGACTGATTGTCAGTTGCTCGTTGTGGTGTTCCCATGGGGCGAGGATGAGCAGTTGGCCGCTGGCACAGGCTTCCATTCTTGTGCCGCCAGGCTTTGCCAGATCGCTGAATCCATTCTCCTGCAGGTAGATGAGCGGAAGACCCTCGTTGAATGCGGCCCGCATGACGGCTTTCTCGCCAGGCGAAATGGCAGGGGATACGAGCACGGCTCCTTGTCGGGCCTCTGTCAGGAAGTGTGCGACCTGCTCTTGGATTTCGGCTTCACTCAGGCGGCGTGAGCATTGCACCTGCAGGCGCACAGGACGGTCGAGCAGGAAGCGGTTGCCGATGGCCGAGAAGTTCATTCCGGCAGCCTCAACGTTGCGCTGGACACGGAACAGGTCGGGATGCTCGCGTTTCATCAACAGGCGGCGGGGATTGTCGTTGAGGTAATGAATCCAGGTTTCCAGTTGGCCTTCACGCAGCAGTAGTTTGTCGTTGTAGCCGCGGGCAAAGAGCATGCCGTGTGAGCGGTCTTCGTTGCGTCGGTCCTGCTTGGGTCGTGTTTGTTGCGTTGACAACGCAACAGACGGGACGGGCGGGGTGATGCCGAGAACCAGCTCGCGGTAGTGGCGATTGCAACTTTGCTTGAAGCCGCGCAGGAGCATGCCCAGGGGCTTCTCCATCTGTTCTTGGACAAACAGGATGCCGTGCAGGTGGTCGGGCATCATCTGCAGGGTGAGGACTTTGACCTCGGGATGGTGCCGTGAGGCAGCCCACCACTCGTCGCTCACGCGCTGGCCTAGTGGTGACAGCTCGATGCGCGGCGCATCGTCGCTGCCAGCCGGCGCATCGCTCCTGCCCACCACTTGCCCCAATAGCTGGCGCCGCCCTTCGGTCACCATCGTGATCATGTAAATCTGCCGGCTTGTGTAATCATGACCCACACAACGGCGCAGCATGGAGGGCTTCTTCTCTCCTGCAAAGGGCTTTTGGGCTTCGTAGGTCTCTTTTTTCATCGTCTTGCGTTGTCTTGCGTTGTTTCTTGTATTGAATGTTGCGTTGACAACGCAACAGACGTAACTGGGATGCAAAGTTACTCATTATTACTTAAAAAGGGAGCACACTCACGCTCTCCGAGGCCTTCTGGATCGCCACCAAGTCGATTGCTGACCTAAACGAGGTTATTGTTCGTTTAGGAGGAGGTCGATGATGGCTGTAACGTCGGCGATGTTGAAGATGGTGTCGCTGTTGATGTCGCCACAGGTGGTGCAGATGTCGGGCTCAAGACCCAGCAGGTGGTCAATCAATAAGGTGAGGTCGGTGACGGAGATCTCGCCGTCGTGGTTGACGTCGCCGGGGGTGTGCTGGTCGCCGCCGTATTCCCGCAGGATGTACTCGATGCCGGCCAGGGCATCAATCTTGCCGTTGCCGAAGTGTGTGGCATGTGGGGCGTCGGTGACCCAGGTGTCCCTGATGGCTGTTTCCTTCATGATAGTCTTGACTTCGCCCGGGGTGAGCTGCTTGCCGCACTCGGTAGCCGCTTGCATCCACAGGGCAACGATGCCGGCGGCCATGGGGGTGGCCATCGAGGTGCCCGACATCAGTCCGTAGGGGCTGGTGGGGTTGTTCACGATGACGTCGCTCATGTCGCTGTGGGTGACGAAATGGTTGAAGGCCGAGATGATGTCCTCGCCTGGAGCTGCAATCCAGGGGTGAATGTCGCCCAGAGGGCCAGTGCCCTCGACGGCATAGCAAGAGAAATTGGAGATATCGCCCACCTGGTTGCTGCCCTCGCGGGTGCGCGTCACATAGGCGCCGACCGAGATGACCTGCGGGTAGCAGGCATTGGGCATGACGCTCATGTCGTCGGTGCCGGTGGTCCAGTTGTGGCCCTCGGTGCTCAGGTGGCTGTCGAAGTAGGTATAGGTGCCGCAAGACCACATGTCGATGACATCGGAGCTGCCGCCGATGGGGTAGACCTCGATGGCGAGCGTGTAGGTGTCGCTGGAGAGGCCGTTGGGGACGTAGACAATGACTTGTTTCTTGTCGTTGGCCGTCTTGTAGTCAAAATAGACGGTGACGGTGGCTGCCTCGGGGACCATCGCGCCGCTGCGGTAACCCGTGAAATAGTCGCCCAGCGTGACCGATGTGTTGCCGCTCTGGGTGGAGAAGGTGTAGGAATTGACGGCTTCGCCGGTCGTGGCATCGAGCACGTAGAGGATGGCACCGATTCCTGTCGCGTCGTCGGCGTGTGTAAAGGCTTCGGCGATGAACTCTCCCCTGTAGTATTGCCAGCCGTTGTCAAGGGCGAGCTGGGTGGAGCAGATGACGGTGCCCAACGGGGCGTCGATGCTGGAACTGCCACTCACATACACGCCACCGGGTTTGTCGCCACTGTGGCCGGCGTTGTTGCCCGTGGCGAACAGGCAGATGCGGTTAGGGTGGTCCTCGCCAAAGAGTTGAGCCACGATTTCGCCCTGCTCGCCACCGCCATCGCGGTTATAGACATAGTCGCCGTAGCTGTTGCTCACGACAACCGGTTTGCCGACGCTGTCGGCGTAGTTGCAGATTCTCTTGAACGAATTGGCGATGCGGGTTGCCGTCATGCCGTTGAGGCCGCACAGGTAGAGCTCGGTGCCCGGTGCCATGCCGCCATAGGTGGCACTGTCGTGGTCAAGGGTGACCGTGACGTCGTTGCCATCGACGATGATACTCGACCCGCCGGCGATGGCGCTGGTGTGAGAACCGTGGTCGGTGTTCCTCACGCCGTCGTCGGGCAAGTCGCCCACGCCGTAATAGTAGATTGACTTGCCGTTATAGACATAGGCGCGCTTGATGCGCGTATTGCCGTCCTTGTCCCTGAAAGCCATGTGGTTGAAGTCAATGCCGCGGTCGATCACGCCGAGAATCACGCCCGAGCCGTCATAGCCGTTGGGCAGGTTCACCGCCTGGGCAGCCGACGTGAAGCCGATGACATCGTCGACGCGGGTGGCATGGCGTGCCAGGTCGGTGGCCTCCTGCATGACGTTGGCCACGTCAATCCTTTTCACGCCGGGGATGGCCGCAATGCGGTGAATGCCGTCAACCGGGATCAAGGCCGTCAACAGGCCGTTCTCGAAGGTCTCCTCGATAAGGACGCCCATTTGCTCTAATGTGCTGATGACATCGTCGCCCGTGATGCGGACAAAGGCAGAGATGTATTGCTTGCCATCGATGGTCTCGGGGCTGGCATAACGGCGTTCAACAGGCTGTAACAGCCTAACCCTGCCCGGCATGTTGAACGCGTGGGCACGGGTCTCGTCGAAACTGATGTTGCCTTGCATTTCGTCAAGGAACATCTGTGTGGTGATGGACAGTTTTTCGATAACAGGCGTGGTGTTGCCAGGCATAGCGGCAACCATCATCCCACATGCCGTCAAGAGCAGTGAGACAAACAACAAACGACGTGATAGATGATTCATAGGGCTATTGTTATTTAGAGAGATTGATGCTTAATGATGATTTGTCATGAGGAATGGCGGCAGAAATCCCCATTCCAGCTGCAAAAATAATGAATTTTTGTTAAATTGGGGGCTTGTGGTGGCATTTTGGGCAAAATAATTGCTAAATGACGTTCCCAAACTCGCAAAGTATCACTACATTTGCAGGTCTTTTTGCACAAAATGCAGATGATGGCTACGTTATTATTGACATTGGCGATTGTGGGTCTGGCAGTGCTGCTGCTGGGCGTGAAGATTTTCTTTGTGAAAGGGGGCCGTTTCCCCAACACCCACATCCATGACAATCCCGAGATGCGTAAGCGAGGCATCAAGTGTGCACGTGACAAGGAATTTTACAACTAAAAACTATAAGAAAAAGTCAAAAAACAACGTTTGAAATGAACTTCATCAAGAACTACACCAAGCTTGCTCTGTTTGCCGCTGTCGTGCTGATGGCCGCTACCTCTTGTAACGAGAAACAAACCGCCGAGGCTCCCAAGGCCAACGGTGGCGCTGCCCTTGAAAACCTCAAGATCCGTTACATCGACGAGGATTCCATCATGGCCAACTACAACCTGGCTAAGGACATCAACGAGGCCATGTTGCGCAGGCAGAACCAGTTCGATGCCGCCCAGAAGCAGCGCGGCAACGAGATCAGCAAGTTTGGCAATGCCATGCAGCAAAAGTACCAGAATAACCAATACCTCACCGAGGAGGCCTTCAACGCCGACCAGGCCAAGTTGCAGAAGATGCAAGCCGATGCCGAGAACTATCTGGCCAGCCTGCAGCAGAGCATCGAGAACGAGCTCAACCAGAGCCAGATCCAGTTGCTCGACTCTATCGACAACTTCATGAAGGACTATGCCAAGAAGAAAGGCTTTGACATGGTATTGCGCAAGAGCGCCACGCTCTTTATCGACGAGAAGTATGACGTGACCAAGGAGGTCATCGATGGCCTGAACAAGCGTTACAACAAGGTGGGCGGCAAGGTAGCTCCCGCTCCTGCTCCTGCCAAGGCAGCTCCCGCCAAGAATGCTGCTCCCACCGTGAGCACCGAGAAACCTGCCACTCCCGGTAAGGTGGACTTGAAGAAAAAGGAGTAAGTTTAGATTAACTATTCCGTATTAAAGGTTGGAACTGTCTGCTGGGTTTTATATTTTTTCTTTTTTCATAAGTATTTGCAGGCAGTTCCTTTTTTTGTGTCTAACTCATTATTAAAACCATATCAACATGAAGAAATTACTTTCCATCCTGGCTCTTGCCCTCATGCTGGGTGCATGCCAGAACACTACCAAGAACACCGCCAACAGTGACGACGCTACGGCCAACGCCGAAAAGAAGACCACCCTCGTAGCCTATTTCTCGGCCAGCGAAGTGCGTGCCACCGAGCGTGTTGCCAAGACCCTTGCCGAGGCAACTGATGCCGACCTGTTTGAAATCGTTCCCGCAATGGCCTATACCACCGAGGACCTTGACTGGAAAGATGAGCAGAGCCGTTCGACCATCGAGATGAAAGACTCCACCGCGCGTCCCGAAGTCGTCAGCAAGGTCGAGAATATGGATCAGTATGACACTATCTATGTGGGCTTCCCCATCTGGTGGTATACCGCACCGCGCATCATCAACACCTTTTTGGAGCAGTATGACTTGACCGGCAAGACCATCATCCCGTTTGCCACCAGTGGCGGCAGCGACATGGGCAAGAGCGGCGAGGACCTGAAGAAGGCCAGCGCCCCCAATGCCAACTGGATCCTTCCCGGCAAGGTGCTCAACGGCAATCCTCCCGTCGACAGCCTCAAGGTGTGGGTCGAGACCCTGAAATAAACAAGCATCTTCTAATACAGTTAAGCGGGCGGCCCGGTGTGGGTCGCCCGTTATAATTGTGGTAGATGAGCATCATGGCAAGATAGATGCTTGCATTCGCACTCATTGAGGTGATATTTCAAAAGGACGTCCTAAGATGATACCAATAATACAATTGATATCTGAAATGTTGATTTCACCATCTTGGTTAATATCAGTATCAATATCTACTGTAGCCAGTTCTGGGTTTTGAATCAATTCCACGAGATCATTAACATCGGCGATATTGACTTCTCCATCCAAATTCACGTCCCCAACAACTGCAGTTGGCACATTCAGGTTAAACTCCTTGATATGGACAAACCGTCCCCATACGGGGGCATTACGATACAGATGGGCCGATCCAATGGGAACATAGAGTATACAATTATCATAATCAACTCGTTGCAGCACGGCTTCATCGATACTGATTGGATCAGGTCTGCGGTTATAGAGTCGAGTCAGGTTCTTGCAGGAGCCCAGTGGCCAGTTTGTGCTTTTTTTGATGGCACCAATGCTTGCGCCTAGGGTAATAGTCTTTAGGGCATTGCACTCATTGAGCGCACCATAATCAATAAATTCTACACCATCACCTATGAAGATTTCCTCTAATGCCGTACAATAATCGAAGGTGAATGCCCACAATGCGGTGACCGAATGAGGTATAACTACACGGGTAAGATTTTTACAGTTTCTAAAGGCACCACCTCCAATGCTGGTGATAGTGTTAGGAATCTCCAATTCCTTAAAATTGCAACTTGTGAACGCATAACCCCCAATTCTAGTGACTGATGGTGGGAAATAGATATCTTCGAATGCACAACCATCAAATAGAGCATAACTAATGCTTGTTAGAGATTCCGACAATTTAACGTAGCGTAATCTTCTGCAACCGGCAAAAGCACTTTCTTCAATAGTCGTGATAGAATCGCACATATAGACATCCTCGAGTTTATCGCACATAGCAAAGGCGTTATCACCTATAAACTCGAGCGATTCGGGAAGTACCAAGTGTTGAAGTCCAGTCCACCTAAAGGCGCTACTCTCAATGCGTCGCACGTTGGGACCAAATACGATTTCTTTCAATTTCCCGCAATCTTCAAACGAACTTGCTCCAACCGAGAACAATGCATTGCCCAATGTAACACGCTCCAGATTGCCGCATTTTCCAAATGCGGAACCGCCGATCCATGACACGCTGTCAGGCAATACAACTTCGGTCAACCCACTGCAATACCAAAAGGCTTGTCTTTGAATGCTCTTAAGAGAAGAAGACCAGTTTATCTCTTGAATTCCACTCAAAGAGAAGGCCAGTTCTCCAATGGTTGTGACACTAGAAGGCAATGTAATCCTTTTCAGATTGATGCAATTCGTGAATAGGCTTGGCGATATTTCTGTGAGACCCTCAGACAAAGTTATTTGTGTCAATTCCCAACAATTAGAAAAAGCAGAGAAACCCAAATTGACCACCGAATTTGGTATTACAATCTCACGAATAGCAGTCTGAATAAATGCACCAGCTTCAATGTCAGTTACTGTATTAGGTATGTTGATTGATTCAAGGTGGGTACAAACGGCAAAGGCGTTTTGTCCTATCTTTATCAAGCCTTCAGGCAGAATCACTTGCTTTAGGGTTGAGCACATGGAGAATGCAAGATTTCCTATTGTGGTTACCGCATAATCTTTTCCCTCATAATTAACACTCGAGGGAACAATAATCGAGGTGACATCAGTATAATTAACATTGTAATTATTGCCTGGATAATCTGTATAGGTTACTGAGACAGATGCACTATCGTCATTCAAAATATAAGCAATGCCATCTACCATGAAGTCGTAGGCACTAATAGGCTGCGAGACAAAACAAGTCAAGGCAATCATCAGCAATCTTGTTGCTGCGAATCGTAGTGAAGAGTTTACCATATTCATAGTTGCTTGGAGTTAATAGGTGTCGTATGCCGCCCCATTGGCAAACAACGGTATGTTTTAAATGAAAGTGCGTGGGGACATTTGTTTATCTCCCATCAGGCATCGGCAAACGCCTTTTCAGCAATAAACACATCACCCACGCTTGCTGCTATTGAATCTCCCAACAGATAGGAGGATACATAGCAAACAAAGCGTAATAATTGTTTATCCAGCTGAATGAAATTTTGCCGATTTCGATGAGACGGATAGAACAAACACGCTCTTCTATTTATGTCATCATTGCATGGTGACCACCGCTGTGGCCGCAATGAATCGTTGCAAAATTAGGCTAAATAATCTATTTCTGCAAGTTTTTATGCCACATTTGTATAAATCTCTGATTGTTTTTTCAAGGTTTTTTTGTGATTTCGGCAAATGTAACTAATTTTGTAGCATGACTAAGCAAGAATGTGTACAGCGATTGTCAGCGCCTTGCTTCTGGGATACCGACAGGGAGGCGTTTGATTTGGACCAGTATCCAGCGTTCATTGTTTCGCGCGTGTTCGAGATTGGGACGCTTAACGACTGGCGCACACTTGTGTCCTATTATGGTCTTGACCGCATTGTGGAAGTGTGCAAGCAGATGCGACACATCGACGAGGTAAGTCTTGCCTTCATAACCACTATATCAAACACCAATCCCGCCGATTACCGATGCTTCGTTACGAAACAATAGAACCTGCGACACTAGATTTGTTGAGAGGCCTGATGAGGGAGCCGTTATTGGCTGATACCAGATTAGTGGGAGGTACAGCACTGGCACTGCAACTTGGACATCGCAGCTCTATTGATTTGGACTTGTTTGGGCATATTTCTTGTGACGACATCGAGTTGAGGAAAATTATAGCCTCTCATGGGGAATTACAGGTTATCAATACTTCGACAAACGTAAAACTGTTTACCATCAATGGGGTGAAAGTTGATATTGTGAACTACGATAGCCCATGGATTGACGAGATGATCATGGAAGATGGATTGAGGCTTGCCTCGGTTCGGGAAATTGCTGCTATGAAGGTTCGTGCAATTGTTGGTCGAGGAACGCGAAAGGATTTTGTTGACCTATATTACCTACTTCAGCAGTTCTCGATGTCAGAGATGTTGAGCTTATTCCGTAAGAAATATCCTGATGTCAATGACTTTATCGCAATCCGCAGTTTGACCTATTTTGATGATGCTGAGCAGGCCCCTATGCCACTCATGCATTCATCTGACTCATGGGATGCGATGAAGGCATACATTAAGAAATCAGTGATGGAAATTCTTTAGATGACTTGAGGTTTTCTGAGAATAAAGCGGGCGGCCCGATTGGGTCGCCCGCGGTGTTTTGTCGGGTAGTGTGGGGATTACCCGAAGTTGTCGTAGTGGATGGATGAGGGATCGACGCCGAGGGAGTCGAGCACCTCGTTGACCGTCTGGCTCATCATGCCGGGACCGCACATGTAGTACTCGCAGTCCTCGGGGGCCTCGTGGTTGGCTAGATAGGTGTCGCGCATGACGGGAGCTACAAAGCCTGCGGTGTATTTCACGCCAGCCTCGTCGGCAACGGGGTCGGGACGGTCCAACGCCAGATGGAAGTGGAAGTTGGGGAAGTCCTTTTCGAGCTGCAGGAAGTCCTCGAGGTAGAAGACCTCGCTCAGCGAGCGTGCGCCGTAGAAGTAGTGCATCCCGCGGTCACGCGTGTTGAGCGTACGCGTCATGTGCAGGATCTGTGCACGCAGGGGGGCCATGCCGGCGCCACCGCCCACCCAGATCATCTCCTTCTTGCTGTCGAAGATGGGATGGAAATCACCGTAGGGGCCGCTCATGATGACCTTGTCGCCGGGCTTGAGCGTGAAGATGTAGCTCGAAGCGATACCGGGCATGACGTCCATGAATCCGGTGGCGGGTTTGGGCTTGAACGGCGGGGTTGCGATGCGCACGGTGAGCATGAAGCGGTCACCCTCGGCGGGATAGTTGGCCATCGAGTAGGCACGCACGGTAGCCTCGTCGTTGCGGCACTTGAGGCTGAACAAGCCGAATTTCTCCCACGTGGGCAGGTACTCGCCCAGCGATTCCTTGTCGATGTCCTTGTCGTAGTCCATCTCGTACTCGGGAATGCGGATCTGTGCATAACTGCCGGGGATGAAGTCCATGTGCTCGCCCGGGGGCAGGGCCACGATGAACTCCTTGATGAACGAGGACACGAGCTTGTTGCTCACGACGGTACACTCATATTCCTTGACCGACAGCACGCTGTCAGGCACTTGGATTGACATGCTGTCCTTGACCTTGACCTGGCAACCCAGACGCCAGTGGTCCATCTGCTCCTTGCGTGAGAAGTGGGGCACCTCGGTGGGCAGAATCTGTCCGCCGCCCTCGGTTACCTGCACCTTGCACTGTCCGCAGCTGCCCTTGCCGCCGCAGGCACTCGACAGCATCACGCCGTTCTCGTGCAGGGTGTTGAGCAGGGTGTTGCCGCTCTCCACCTCCAGTTCCTTGGTTCCGTTATTGACGTTGATTTTCACCTTGCCCGACGGCACGAGGTAGTGCTTGGCCACGAGCAGCAGGATGACGAGCAACAGGGTGAGCACAAGGAATACCAGTGCGCTCGCCAATACCGTAGTTGAAATGCTAGTTGATATCAGTATCATAATGCTCTCCTCCTTTATCCTAATCTAATGCCCAGGAAACTCATGAACGCGATGCCCATGAGACCAGTAATGATGAATGCGATGCCCACGCCGCGCAGGGGCTTGGGAATGTCACTGTAGGCGAGTTTCTCGCGGATGGCTGCGATGCCCACGATGGCCAGCAGCCAGCCGATGCCCGAGCCCGCGCCATAGACGGTGGCCGTCCATGCCGAGGGGAAGTCGCGCTGCTGCATGAACAGCGAGGCGCCCAGGATGGCGCAGTTCACAGCGATCAGCGGCAGGAAAATGCCGAGCGAGGCATAGAGCGAGGGCGAGAATTTCTCCACGGCCATCTCGACCAGCTGGGTAGCCGACGCGATAACGGCGATGAACAGGATCAGGCCCAGGAAGCTCAGGTCAACACCCGCCAGGGCAGGACTGAGCCAGGTGAGTGCGCCCTCTTGCAGGACGTACTTGTTGAGCATGAAGTTGATGGGCTGGGTCACCACCAGCATGAAGGTGACCGCGATGCCCAGGCCGAAGGCCGTCTTCACATTCTTGGAAACCGCCAGGAACGAGCACATGCCCAGGAAGTAGGCAAATATCATGTTGTCGATGAAAATCGACTTGATGAACAGATTAAGTTCTTCCATTGTCTTTCTTGTCTTTTAATGGTTAAACATGCCCGTTAATCCTCTTGCAGCTCCTTGTTGTGAGCGCGGTGAACCCAGATGATGCAGCCCACGGTGATCAGAGCCATCGGAGCCAGAATCATCAGACCGTTGTTCTCATAGCCGTGGTCGTAGCACCACTGCGGCACCACCTGGTAGCCGAACAGCTTGCCCGAGCCCAGCAGCTCGCGGAAGAAGGCCACGATCAGCAGGACGATCGTGTAGCCCAGACCGTTGCCGATGCCGTCGAGGAACGACGGCCAGGGGCGGTTGTGCATCGCGAAGGCCTCAAGGCGTCCCATGAGGATACAGTTGGTGATAATCAGTCCGATGAATACCGACAACTGCTTGCTCACGTCATAGTTATAGGCGATGAGGATCTGTTGCACAATGATAACCAGCGCGGCGACTACCACCAGCTGCACGATGATGCGGA
>JAEEGI010022822.1_pt1 | contig 12337 bp, 5 predicted proteins | sample 8958751 | NCBI WGS metagenome assembly JAEEGI01 (sample SAMN16246545, study PRJNA631951) | gut metagenome | biome: gut microbiome; feature: rumen; material: KS-attached | host: Bos | place: Iran: Karaj | collected 2018-10 | reverse complement strand
ATGGCTCCAATGTCTGAGGAACCATTACACCCTTGTACACCTTACCTCCCACATTGATGGTGATGTAAGAAGTGCCCGACTTCATTGTCCATGTGCCTGTCTGTGCACCTGAGATTGTTCCATCAGCTTTCAACGTGATGTCCTCTGGAGAAGCGTAAGCCTTAGCAGCATGATCGAGGCCATAGTTGTGAATCAACAGTTTATAATCGCCAGGTATATTGGCTGTGGGCACCTTCTGAGCAGCACCAACGCCTGCACTCTTGACACCCTCGCCAGTATATTCGAACGGACAAGCAACCAGCCAGCCTTCCTCGTTCTGGAATACCTGGTGAACACGCACCTGATGACCTTCACCCTGTTCCTGGAAGCGAGAGTGATAAACCAAATAAGTACGTCCGTCATCAGCAGCTATGATACTGTTGTGGCCCTGTGCACGTTCGCCCCATGCGCCTACAGTCTGATAGCCCCAGTCGCTGTAAGCACCGAAGATGTTAACACCACGATTGCCATCATTCTCTGTAGGACCATAATTCATGTAACGCTGGTCAAGAAGTGCTGTAGAGCCCTTGCTGTCAACGTATGGACCATCAGGATTCTGCGAGCGGAACACACGCATCTGATAACCTTCTGCTGCAGACAGGCCACCATTAGTAACAAAGAGGAAGTAGTAACCACCGATGTACTCTATGTAAGATGCCTCACCTGAAGCATAATAACCACCAGAAATCTTCTTTCCGAAGTAAGGATCGGAGGTGTCATTTGTAGCATAGGTTACGTCATAGTCACGCAGACCTGTCTCCTCATCAAGCTCAAGCATAAAGATACCGCCGCTCCAAGAACCGTATGACATCCACAGTTTGCCGTCCTCATCATAGAACACACACGGGTCAATAGCATTTGGCCAATGATTACCGTAGTTATCAGAAGGAGTATAACGTGCCGGCAGTGACTCCTCGCCCAGAACGATACCCATATCTGTACTTGCAAAAGCGTCGTTGTTACGTGCGCCACTAATGACAACAGGAGCCTGATAGCGATAAGGACCTGTTATATGGTCGGCTGTCAGCATGATGATGCTTGAATACCAATTGTCACCGTTGATACTGAGGTACATACACCACTTGTTCATTTTCTTGTTGTATATCACGTCAGGAGCCCACATGTTACCATCAACATTATAGCCAGCATTGCCACGAGCCGACCATGCAAAAGCGTCGAAGTTGAAATCATGTGCTGTGCCACCCTTCGTCACCTTTGTCACCTGTGGTGTGGTGAAGGCGTCCACATTGTCAGCATTGTTGCTTGAAGCAGTAGCCCAAGGAGCAGTGAATGCTTCCCACGACATCAAGTTTGTAGCTTTGGCAGCAGCACGATGTGAACCAAAGACATAATAGCTACTTGTAGAGGGATCCCATACCACACTTGGGTCGTGCACGCTGACACGCTTCAAATCAGAAGGCCAGTATATCTGTGCGTCATCCTCGTCAGAAGCATTGGCCAGTGTGGTGAAAGAAATCTCCTGAGAATATGCCACGCTATTCATCGTCTGCGCGAAGCCACGAACATAGTATGTAGTGTTCTTGGCGAGACCAGAGAGTGTCAGCACCATATCCTTGCTGGTTGAATAAACCTTACTGTCATCGACAGTAGGACTAGGTGATGTGGAGTAGCACACACCACGATATGTGATATGCGAACCCGTTGCTGTTGCAGAAACAACAGCAGAGGTGGCATTGATGGCAGACACTGAAGGATTGGTGATTACCAACGGATTGTTCACCTCTTCGATGTCGTCGCTACAGGCTGTTGCCATCATTCCGATGGCAAACAGCGCTAATAGTTTAGATATATATTTCATAATACGATTCTTTTAAATGATTATTCAAATACCAGATAACTACCATCAACGGTGAAATTGAAATAGAAGTTATCAGGATCAACAGTGTTAATGCCGATATAATCCTGAGTATAGTCGTTTCCATCAGTACCATGCATCACAACCTTGATATCAGCGGTACCATCACCGTTATTGACAATCTGTGCAGAAACCTTAGCACCATTCATCGCAGGACGCCACGCATCCCAGTTTCGACCTTCCTCCATCGTCGCTGTGCAAGCACCATAGCCGTCACCCCAGCCATAGTTGTCAGCACGGACAACAGCATACTCAGTATTGTCTGCCTTACAAAGAACTATACAGAAGTTGTTCCAGTTGCTTGCGCATGAAGAGTAATTCGTGAAGTTGACAGTACATACCTGATGTCCGATAACCTGGATATTAGGAGAGTGTGCTCCCCAGAAAGGCGTAGAGAAGTCTGAAGCACCCACCTCTTTGTCGAATACGAGATGGCAGCCGTCAACAGTGAAGCGGAAGTAGAAGTTTTCCGGATCAACGGTGTTGATTCCCTTATACTCCTGAATGTATGTAGCACCATTATTGCCGACCATCACTGCCTTCACATCAGCAGTTCCGTCACCGTTGTTGGTGACATAGGTTGTCACTTTAGCACCATCCATAGCTGGACGCCAAACATCCCAGTCTCTTCCTGCCTCCATCGTCGGTGTGCAAGCAGCATATCCGTCACCCCAGCCATAGTTGTCAGCACGGACAACAGCATACTCAGCATTGTTTTCCTTACAGAGAACGATACAGAAGTTGTTCCAGTTGCTTGCGCATGAGCTATAGTTAGTGAACGTTGCCACCTTCGTCTCCTTCGGAGCTATCTTGATATTCTCAGTATGGGCGCCCCAGAAAGGCGTAGAGTTGTCTTCAGCACCCAACAGGATTGGAGTAGGAACGACATAGGTCTGAGTGAACGCAGAGAGTTCCTTCACGAGGCTAAAGGTCTTACTAGCGATGACAGGCTTGCTGCAATTATTGCCCATGTAAGTCTTGTTATAGACAACAACAAGCGTCTTCTGTCCTAGTTCCGTGAAATCAGGGATAATCTCGAACTGCAGTTCAGAAGCAGGGATTTCCTTTGTAACGCCTTCTGCGAAAGTTACCGTAGCTGTAACATTAGCCAAGAACTCGTTAAGTTCTGTTCCGAGCACCACTTCACTTGGCACACCGTTCAGAGTCATAGCGGTCGGTTCACTATCTTCTATATCAATATTTCCGAACTCAAGGTGACTTCCTTCGCAAGTGAAAGAGAAGTAAAGATTGTCCTTATCCACTGAGATGTTGTTATATTCCTGGGTGTATGTCTGGTTGTCAGAACCCAGCATTATAATCTTGACATCGGCAGTGCCGTCACCATAATTATAAAGAGTAAGTGTACACTTGGCAAGACTCATCGCCTTTGCCCAAGCACCCCAGTCTCTGTTCTCGCTCTCCATCTTCTTTATGAAGTGAGCATCACTTTCTTCTCCGGCGTAGCCAGTACCCCATCCCCAGTTATCGGCACGAAGCACAGCATATTCAAAGTCCTTAGCCTCGTTACGAAGGACGAGCAGGAAGTTGAGCCAGTTGCTCGTTCCGCTACCATAGTTAAGGAACTGTACCTGATATGTCTTACCTGGTTCAGCCTTGATATCATCGGTGAAAACAGTCCACCAAGGTGTAGTGTTATCTGTATTTCCCAGCGTTGTAGGATTGGGCACAACGGTGATAATGTTTGAATCATCCTCTTCGCCGCCACCCATCTCTGAGAGCCATTCAGGAGAACCTATGTCATAAAGGTCTCCACCCTCACAACTCGTCATCGTCAGCATGCCAAGCATTGCTATAAAGAAGACGGATGCTAATTTATTGAGATATTTCATAATTATAATCTTTATTTCGTTTTAAATCTTATTTGCTCAAATCTACAACAGGATGTATTGTCCAACCCTTCTGAGAGAAATAGAATGAGTTGTCTACTGTCTCATTTGCAGAGTTTCCTACAAGATTAGGATTGTTGTTCAGAGTTGTCTGCCAGATAGGATAGTACTCATGACCATTCAAATAGGTAGAGAAAGAACACTCCACACCTGAGTCGCCATATTTAACAGCATTTTTCACCGTCGACTTATCGGTAGAGAGTTTGTATGCGCTATGCTGCTTCATCTGGTCCATACGCTTGCTGTCATAGAAGAATCCCCAGCGCTGCAGGTCGAGTCCGCGACCATACTCGCAACCGAACTCCTTTGGACGTTCAACATTTGCAATCTGCTCGAAGAGCTTATCCTTTGTATCGAAGTCGGCCAATGACAAATCGTTCAGTTGAGCACGCTGACGCACCTCGTTAATCCAGTCGATAGCGCGCTGTGTAGGACCATTAATCTCATTCTCGCACTCAGCGGCACGCAACAGTACATCAGAGTAACGCATCAGTCGGAGGTTGATACCGCACTTCAGACCTACAACAACGGTGCTGTAAAGACCAGTACGCATGTTGGTCCACTTAGCGATAGGCAGACCGCCATTATTGTTGTTTGTCACAACGGGAGCGTCTTCTGTCATTGTTGTATTATAGCATACATTGCCCAATGTTCCGAGTTCGCTCTTATATGTATCCCAGTCAGCCTCATAAGTGCCGATAGTCCAATAGAGACGTGGGTCAAGACGGCCGTTCTTCGTGTTGTCGCCATCTGCAAAGAGGTGATAGAGCCAAGGAGCAGCAGAAAGGTCTGCCCAGCCACCGAAATCGCCAGGACCGAAGTTGCTCTCTACAGCATGACCCTGAGAAGCGTTCTTGCTGATGTTTACAGGTGTCCACTCATCGTCAGGACCCTGTGAGCCGTAATCCAGGAACTGCACCTCGAAAAGACTCTCGGCGTTGTTCTCGTAAGCACTACCCTCACGGAAGTTGTCACCGTAATTGCTCATCAGTTTATACTCGCCGAACTCCTTGTTGATGATTCTCTCCAGCAAAGGGAGAGCTTCGCTATACTTATGACGCTGCATCAAAGCACGAGCATAGAAACCTGCTGCAGCACCTTTCGTAGCACGGCCTTTTGCCCATTCGCCGCCCTCAGTCTTAGAAGGGAGCAACGACAACGCTTCAGCGAAGTCTGCCTCCACCTGGTCCATAACGCGGTCATACTGCTCGAATGCAGATGCATCGCCCTCAGTAACATTAGAAGCATAAAGACCGTCGAGTGAAGAATACTCGTTATAGTCCAGAATCAAAGCCGGGTTCTGATAGTATCCTGCCAGATTATAGTATGCAAGACCGCGGATAAAGAGAGCCTGTCCCTTGATGCGCTGCTTGGCAGTTGAAAGGCTTGCCTCCTCATTACACTTTGTAATAACGAAGTTGCAGATATTAATTACATAATACCAGTCACGCCAAGACCAGAGAGCATATATCTCGTCAGTTGTTGATGGGCTCAGCTTATCAGCCAGATAATAGCCCCATCCCTGAGCAGAGTTCCAAACCTCGTCACCGCGAACAGCGTCGAGAGTGTATCCCACACGGGCATAAGTACCCTCCATACGGATGTGGTGATAGCAAGCAATCACTGCCTCCTCTAAGTCATCAACAGTATTGCCGAAAGTGCCTGTTGTAGGCTGGTTGGGGTTAGTCACCTCCAACTTATCGCTACATGATGTCAGCATGCAGAAGCCCAACATCAGGGCAAGTGAAATTTTATGTAGTTTCATAATAATTACCTCCTTTATTATTAGAATGAGAAAAGAATACCACCCATGATGCTGCGTGCACTTGGATAAGAACACCAGTTGAAACCAGGAGTAAACGTACCGCCAGCATAGTCGACATTATATCCCTTATACTTTGTGAAAGTATGGAGATTCTGTGCAGAAACGTATGCACGTACACCAGACACAATGCCTTTGAACCACTTGTCTGGGAAGTTGTAACCCAACTCGATGTTGGCAATCTTCCAATAAGCAGCATTCTGTATCTTGCGGTCGCTGAAGTAGTCATTCCATCCCTCACCGTTAGCAGAGATGTATGTTCTAGGAGTGCTTGAGATGTAAGTCAGTCCGTCGGCAGAGTAACGATTTGCCTCGAGCATGCCTACGTCTTTGTTAGAATAGCCGTAGCAAGAGGTCAGACCGTTGTAGATACCATCAGAAACATGATAGTTCAGAGCGCCGAAGGTAGAGATGCTCAGGTCGAAGTTCTTATACTCCAGATGAGCGCTGAGACCGTAGCTCACCTTTGGCAGACCGCTTCCGAGCACTACACGGTCGTCGGCATTGACAATGCCGTCGTTGTTAACATCTTTATAGAGGCAGTCGCCAATAACAGCGCCTGGCTGAGAAGCGTGGTCGTCAAGATCGGCCTGTGTACGAGCGATACCCTCGTAAACCCAACCGTAGAACTGACCCACCTCCTGGCCTATGAATGTAGCATAGTCGCCTGTGATGTATGACTCTGTACCGAAACCGAGAGAGTTCACCTTGTTCTTCAGGGTGCTCAAGTTGGCTGATACCTGCCATTTCAGAGCGTGGTCGCGGTTACGATAAGTTGCCGAGAACTCAAAACCGCTGTTCTGCATAGAGGCGGCGTTCATCGTCACGCTGGTATTGGCAACACCTGCGTTAGCGGGAACGGGAACGCCATAGAGCAGTTCAGTAGACTTGTTCATATACCACTCGGCAGTAAACTCCAAGCGGTTGTTCCACATAGCGAGGTCGATACCTACGTTAGTGGTCTTCTTCTTCTCCCACGCGATATTGCTGTTCACAAACTCCTCGATAGAAGAACCTACTACAGGATTGTTGCCGAAACTATAGGTCATGTAACCGCGGCGCATCGTTGCCTGATAAGCATATTCACCGATGTTCTCATTACCGAGTTCACCGTAGCTGGCACGCACCTTAAACATGTTTACGATATTTCGGTCGATAGGGAAGAAACTTTCCTTATCGAAACGCCATCCTACAGAAACTGAAGGGAATGTACCCCAGCGGATGTTCTTGGTCAGACGAGAACTGCCGTCACGACGGAGGATGAACGAGAACAGATACTTAGCGTCGTAGTCATAAATCAGACGGCCGATGAAAGAAGTGAGGGCGTGCTTGTACTCATACGAGCTGGCATCGCGAGTCTCAGCGTTCTGCAGCTGCAGGAAATATGGTTCAGGAAGATTCATGCCCCATCCGTGCAGTTCGTCGGTATTCTCCTCTTCATAGGTGATACCGCCCAAGAGATTTACATGATGCAAGCCGAAGTTTCCGTCCCAAGTCAGAGTGTTCTCAACAAGGAAGTCAGAATAGGTACGCTTGTCCTTAGACAGACGCTCGTTGCTCTTGTCAAGATAAACGCGGCGGCTCTGAATCCATGCAGAAACCCAAGTCTTATCCTGTGCAACGGTCTTGCTGTAAGAAAGATTCAGTTTGTAGTTCAGTTTGTGGCTCTTGTTTTCCACACCAATCATCTTCAGCAGGTCAACATCAGCAGAACCTGTGCCGACAACGCGGTCAACGATAGTGTTACGAGTAAGCAGATTGTTAACCAGCAAGGGGTTAGAAGCCGAGATGTCACCATGAAGGTCATCATAGTAAACACCATATCCGTATGCGTCGTATGAGAAATTCCTTGCAGAACTTACCTTATCATCCAAATACCATGTAGACTCATCGTATGCCTTGATGGTCGGCTGCATCAGCAATGTACCGCGCAGCACGTTGGTAACGTCACCATACAAACCGTGAACATACTCGTTGGCATTAGAAAGACCCATACCGTCCTGACTGGAGTGAGAGTACACCAGACTGGTACGGAAGTTGATGAACTTGGTGTCCATCGTGTTGTTCACACGCGCTGTGAAACGCTTGTAGTTAGGACCGGCACCTTCCAGAGTACCTTTCTGCTGGAAGTAGTCAAGACCTACATTATAAGTATTGTGCGCGCCGCCGCCACCCAGGTTGATGTTGTGGTTCTGACGGATGCCTGTCTTGAATACCTCTTTAAACCAGTCGGTATTAGTGTCGTCGATGAACTGATACTTGCCTGTCTCGGGGTTCTTAACATAACCGCCAGGAATAGGAATACCAGAATTCAGGCATGCAGTAGCCAGATATTCACTATACTGATTGGCGTCCATCAAGTCGTAAGTGCTGCTTGGAATCCAGTCGGCACCGATGTAGCCCTTATAATCCACCTTTAGAGGCTGTTCCTTCTTACCGCCTTTGGTAGTGATGATTACCACACCGTTGGCAGCACGAGAACCGTAGATAGCACCAGCCGAAGCGTCCTTCAACACCTGAATGGTCTCGATGTCGTTAGGAGAGAAGTCGCGGATGGTGGTACCCATAGGCACACCGTCGATAACATACAAAGGCGCCGTGCTTCCGAACGAGCCGATACCGCGGATACGTACGGCTGGGTCGGCACCCGGCTGACCGTCGGAGGTAATCTGCACGCCGGCAACCTTACCTTCCAGCATTGTAGAGATGTTGGAGTTAGAGACACGCTTCATCTCTTCAGCGTTAACGATAGACACAGAACCCGTAAGGTCGGCCTTCTTCTGTGTACCGTATCCAACAACTACCACTTGCTCAAGAATCTGAGAGTCTGATTCCAACTGAATAGTCTCGATGATGGCACGACCGTTGACTGCAATCTCACGGTCTTTGTAGCCCACATAACTTACTACGAGCGTAGCATTAGCAGGAGCGTCAATGGCAAAGTTACCGTCAAAGTCGGTAACACTTCCCGTCTGAGAGCCCTTCACTCTGACAGTTGCACCGATAAGAGGTTCGCCGTCTTGGTCAACAACCTGACCCGTCACCTTGATGGTCTGCTGAGTCACCGTCGCCAAGGCCGTAGTAGGACAAAAAGAGAGTCCTCCTGTTACCCCAAGGCACAACACCAAAGAGAATAATAATTGTTTTCTCATTTGTTAATTGTTTTTAGGTTAATATTATCGTTATAATTATTAGGTTTTTATTCTAGTGATTAGTTATTCTCGGCGGCAAATTTAGTACAAAAGGTTAACATGCAGGGTGGACAAAACGAAATAATAGGTGGACAAAATGCTTCAATAGTGTATTATACCCACTATTTTAACATCTTTGGTGCCTTTTTGCGTCTTTTCTGTGCACCAAGCAACCTATTTCCTGACACCTCTGCCAGTATTACTCATCATCATTCTGCTCATCAGAATCATCCGCAGACCTCTCAAGGTCGCTTCCTGCATCCTGAGAGTTGCTATATGGGGTTTTATCTGAATTGTCAATGTTATCTTTTTCATCGCCAGCCACACCGCTGGGGCTGACGCCGAATTTCTTTGTGAAGCATCGGGTGAAATACTTCGGGTCGTTAAATCCCACGCTGAATGCAATCTCCGCGATGTTGCGCTGCGACCCCCTGCTCTGCAGCAGACGCTTGGCAATGTCGAGACGATAGTCGCGGATAAACTGGCTTGCAGGCACTCCGACCTCCGCATTCAGTTTCCTGGACAGCAGCGTGCGGCTCATGCCGAGGGCACCGCACAGTTCGGTAACGCCGAACTCCGAATTGTTATAGTTCGTCTCCAGCGCTTCCATCACCTGTTCCATGAAGGGGCGCGTGTTGGCAATAGTGCGCTGCTCGTCGACGTCAGCGGTCTTTGTGGAACTCTCCTTCAGCCTGCGCTGAATGTGCAGGATGTCCTGTATTCGTGTCTGCAGTTCTTCGGGGTTCTCCGACTCGCGGAACACCTTCTCTATAGGCTCCATCAGTCGCCGCTCCTCGCGTTTCTTCAGCAGGGCGATGCGGCGTTTATAGAGGTACGCACCAGCCACAGCGAGCAGCAATATCATCGCCGACCAGAACCACGGGGTGAGCCAGAAATAGGTGCTCACGCTGATGTCAAGACTTATCATAGCATCCTCAGGGCTGCCGTTGTCAGCGATGTAAGCCACCTCCAGTTTATAGTCGCCCGACGGAAGGTTGGTGTATCTCACCGAATGCTCTCCGCGCTGCAGTTGTGTCCACTCGTTCTCAAAGCCTGTAAGACGGCACTTATACGTGCCTGTGCGCTCGTTGCCGTAGTTCAGGGCAGAGAACTCCACGTTGAGCGTCTTGTCGCCGGCACGCAGCCGCAGTCGCCTCGCCACCGTGATGTCCTCGTCGAGGTTCCTGCCGTCGGCAATCACCTCCTGGTTGTCTATCGTCACGCGGGTGAAACTCAGGTTGTTTCGCTTCACTTGGTTGACGTTCATGCCCAGGAGTTCTATCAGGCCGCGCGTACTGCCAAGATAAATCACCGCGCCGTCGGCAGAGCATACCGCCGAGTTCCAGTAGAACTGCTGGCACAGCAGGCCGTCGCTCTCGCCGTAACTCGTTATCACACCCGTCTGGGGGTTCAGTTTCGAGAGTCCGTTGTTGGTGGTGACCCACAGCATGCCGTCCTTGTCCTCGGCTATTCCCTTCACCGAGTTGTTCGCCAGTCCCTGCTGCACGGTGAACCGTCTGAACACGTCCTTGCCGTCGTCGTCGCGCTCCCTCTTATACAGGCCGTACTCGCTGCTGCCTATCCAGAGGTCGCCGCTCTTTGTCTCGCAGAACGACGATATCTTCTCCAGCATTTGCGACGAGGGGTCGTCAAGACGGTTGAAGTAGTACTCACAGTTGAATTTCCCTGTTTTCGCGTCTCTCTTCTTCAGGAATATCTTGCGCGCGCCGCTGATGCAGCCCATCCACAGATATCCCTCACGGTCTATCGCGGCACCTATGCACCCTCGGGTGTTGCGGTTGCCCTCGAAGGGCTCCTCCATCTTCTGCGTCTTCAGGTTGTAGAGGAACACTCCGTCGTTAGAGCCTATCCACAGCGCGTCGTTGATGGCGTCATACTTCAGCGCGCCCACATGCTGCGTCAGCCGCGCGTAGGTGGAGTCCAGTTGCAGCGGAGTGACGTTCTGCGGGTTGTCCGTGCTTATGCTGCACACTCCCCCGCCCCATGTACCTATCCACAGACGGCCGTACTTGTCGCCCTCCAGCATGCTCACGCTGTTGTGCGTCAGCGCAGAGTTCGAGGTGGTGAAATGACGGAACTGCTGTTCTCCCGCAGCGCGTCGGTTCAGCCCGCCTTCCACCGTTCCCACCCACAGCGTGCCGTTGCCCTCGGCGTAGATAGCGTTCACGGCATTCGGCGACAGACTGCCCTCAGCCCCGCTGTTGCTGTAACTGTGCGTCAGCAGTTCGCGCGGCATCAGTTTCGATATTCCGTCGGTCTCGGTGCCCACCCATATCTGTCCGTTGGCCACCATTATATTGCTCACGAAGTCGCTGCTCAGCGGCAGTCCCGGCGTTCCCGTGTGCCAATGCTCGAAGGAGCCGTCGCGCTCGCTGAAGAAGTTCACGCCGCCCAGAGTTCCCGCCATCAGCGTTCCCTCGTCGCTCAGCGCCAGGCACGACACGAAGTCATGACTCAGCGATGTGACGTCGGCCGAGTGGGTGTAGTGCGTCATCTCGCGCGTCTGGTTGTTCAGGCGGAACAGTCCGTGGTCCGTAGCCACCCAAGTGCTGTTGCCACGACGCATGAAGTCCGTGATGTAATACCCGTACAGCGGTTGCAGCATCTTGTCCACCTCGCGCTTCACCAACCGCCCGCTCTCTGCCCACAGTTCATACAGTCCGCCGTCGATGGCAGCCCACACCTTGCCGTTCCCGTCCACATCGCGCAGCCTGACGCTCGGGGTGTTGCTGCGGTACGGCATGTCCAGCATCCTCGCTATGTTGCCCTCGCTGTCAAACTCTATATAATATATATATGCACGCGCGACAAGCCACATCGCGCCCTTGCTGTCCGAGAGGACACGCACCGAAGGCATTCGCAGCACGCTGTCAAGGCGTTCGTCGCCGCGCGGAGTAACCTTCTGCATCGTGCTCAGCGCCACCACGTCAGTACCCTCCTCGTAACTTATCCAGAGCCGCTTGAACTTGTCTTCAGTCATATTGAGGCACGAGTTGCTCATAGGCGAGAACCCCATGTTATAAGTCATCGGAGAAAAGAACGTATAGCCGTCATAACGCGCTATGCCGCCGCCGATTGTGGACACCCATACGAAGCCGTTGCTGTCAGCGAAGATATCCGACACGTTATTGCTGGGCATGCCCGAGCGCATGTCCATCCGGTTCAGGATATACTTGTCCAAGAGGTTGTCTGCAGCATCTGTCCAAGTAACGACGATTAGCAATAAAGCCGTTAATAGTGTCCTCATAAAAGACCTTTGGTTAGTATATGTAGTTTTCAAGTAGTGCAAAATCGCATTTTGTTATTGCAAAGATAATAAAAAAACGCGAAATACAAAAATAGTTATATAAAAATATAGAGAATTATATAACTTTATGCCATTTCTATATAAAATTATATATAGTTCTGGCTCCATAGAAATCGATAAAAATACATTTTTGCTATGTCTTTTCTATTAATTAAACATCAAGATCGAAGAGCA
>JAEEGI010022821.1_pt1 | contig 12337 bp, 12 predicted proteins | sample 8958751 | NCBI WGS metagenome assembly JAEEGI01 (sample SAMN16246545, study PRJNA631951) | gut metagenome | biome: gut microbiome; feature: rumen; material: KS-attached | host: Bos | place: Iran: Karaj | collected 2018-10 | reverse complement strand
CGGCTCGCGCCGGTGTGTGCAGTCGCGGAAACGGCAGCGTCCCAGGTAAGGAGAAAACTCCGGAAAACAGTTCTGCAGCTCATCGGGCCGGATGTTCTCCATCTGATCGATGTCGAAAGAGCCGAAACCCGGAGTGTCGGCAATATATCCTCCTCCTGCCAAAGGAAAGAGTTCCACATGCCGCGTCGTATGTCGTCCGCGTCCCAGCGCGCGGCTCACCTCTCCGGTTCTGAGCGACAGCCCCGGATCCATGGCGTTGAGCAGGCTGCTTTTGCCGACACCCGAGTTGCCCGCGAAAGCGCATATCCTGCCCGATGTACGCGCTGTCAGTTCATCCACGCCCTCCCCCGTTTCCGCGCTGGTCCTTACGACGGAGGCCCCTGCCGCGGTGTAGATCTCCAGCAGACGGTCTGCCGCGTCGAGATCCGTCTTGTTCACACACAGCAGGAATTCACATCCGTGATGCTCGGCCAAGGCCCAGACCCGGTCAATGAGAAACGGATCCGTTACCGGATTGACGGCTGCGGCAACCATGACCATGAGATCGATGTTTGCGACCGCGGGACGGACAAAACGGTTTCTGCGCGGCAGGATCTCGCGTACCGTGCCGCTTCCGTCGGAAGCGCGTTCCGCGATCACTCTGTCGCCCACCAGCGGGCTGGCGCCGTCCAGCCGGAATTTTCCCCTGGCACGGCATGTCATGGGTCCGTCCGCCGTCTCGACATAATAGAAACCGCTGAGCGCTTTTACGATCAGTCCCTCCGCCATGCTCATCCTTCCGTACCGGGAACGCCGATGGGGATGGCTTCGCTGTCGGGTTCGGGTTCCGGAGTCGTCTCCGGTCCGAGAGAGACCTGGAGATAAATCCTGGAGAAAACGGGCAGTTCGGTGCCGGCCTCGACATTCTGCCCCACCACGGCGCCCTCCGGGATGCTGTCGTTATAGACGGTGCTGACGGAGACGAGCGTGAGCTTGTATGCTTCAAGCATCGTTTCGGCTTCCGACTGGGTATAGCCCACCAGATACGGCATGATCACGGTCTCCACCTCGGGGCCGACGCTGATGGTAAGATATACGGTCGCTCCCGCGGGGAGCTTCTCTCCCGGCGCGGGGCTGATATCCACGACGAAGTCCTTCTCCGTATTGTTGTCCGAGGCGTAGATCTTTTCCACGACGAATCCGAGCTTTTCAAGCTCGCTGGTGGCTTCGCGGTAATCCCTGTTGACACAGTCGGGTATCTCGGTGAGCATGACGCCCGTGGAGATCGTCAGGCTGACGTTGATCCCCTTGTCGGAGAGCATGTAGCTCTTGCCGGCCTCGGGCTGCTGGCTGATGATGATCCCCTTTTCCACATCCGGATCGATCTCATACAGCAGATCGAAATGAAATGATTTGGTGAAATTCTTGCTGTTGATGATCGTGTCGTAATAGCTGCCGACGAAGTTCGGGATCTCGATGCGCTGTCCGGGTGAGAAAATATCCTTCAGCCAGTAATTCCAAAGGAAAACGCTCAGGAACACGATGAAGGCCATAACCCCGAAAAAGCCGGAGAGCATGCTCACGACCTTGGACCTGCGGCGGCGGCGGTCATAATTCTCGCGGGACATCTCTCCCGCCGTGCTCACAGGGGCCACGTTTCCGCCTATCTCCTCCGACGTTCCCGTCAGGATCCTGCGGAAGCGTTCCAGATCGGATACCAGCTCATCCGCGCTCTGATAGCGCTTCTCCAGGGAGGGCTGCATGGCTTTCCTAACGATCGCGGCAAATCTCTCCGGGATAGTCGGAACAATGTCGCGAAGAGGCGTGGGTACGGCAGACAGATGCTTCAGAGCGATGGTCCGGTCGTCGTCCCCGTCAAAGGGAAGCATGCCCGAAAGCATCTCGTACATGACGATGCCGAGAGAATAGATATCGCTCCTCTCATCCACGGGCAGCCCTTTTGCCTGTTCGGGGGAAATATAGTGTACCGAGCCGATGGCCTCGTTCTCCACGTCCGGGACCTCGGACTGCAGGTTTGCGATGCCGAAATCCGCCACTTTGATCGTCTCTTCCCCGACGACAAGGATATTCTGAGGCTTTATATCCCTGTGGACGATCCCCTTGCTGTGCGCGTGGCTGAGGGCCTTGGCGATCTGCAGAGAGTAATCCAGAGCCTTCGCCGTGTTCAGGGGGCCGTGCTCGTTCATATACTGCTTGAGCGTGATCCCGTCAACGAGCTCCATGACGATGTACTCTATATCGTCGGTATGGCTTACGTCATATACGCCGACAATGTTGGGATGACTCAGCTTTGCGATGGCCCGGGACTCGGTTTGGAAGCGCTGGCGGAATTTCTCATTCTCAGCCAGCTCGGGTCGCATGATCTTGACCGCAACGAATCGGTTCAGCCTGTTGTCCATGGCTTTGAAAACCACGGCCATTCCTCCGCTGCCGATCCCCTCGATCAGCTCATAGCGGTCCTCCAGAACGATCCCGCTGTATTGATCGATATGTTCGTTATCCATAAAGCACCCCCATGGGCAGGAAAAACTCAGATAAACTCATAAACGAGCCAGAAGAACGGTCACATTATCCGGCGCTCCTCTTTCCAGCGCCATGGACAGCAGCTTTTCTCCCGCGTCCTTCAGTTCGGTCTCATGGGAAAGCACCCCGGCCAGTTCCCTGTCGGTGACCATATTGCTCAGACCGTCCGAGCACAGCAGGAGGGTATCGCCGGGGCGCAGATCGATGCGGAATATATCGCAGGGGACCCTCCGCTCCATGCCTACGGCGCGGGTGATCACATTTCTGCGCGGATGGGTCCGTGCCTGTTCCCGATCGATCAGGCCGGCGTCCACCATCTCCTGTACAAGAGAGTGATCCTTTGTCACCTGCTGGAGCTGTCCCTCGGCCATCCAGTAGCATCGGCTGTCGCCCACGTTCACGATCACGCAGTCCTCCGCGGTGATCACGGCGGCCACCAGAGTCGTCCCCATACCGCGGCAGGCGTCGTCACGCATCGCGCGGTCATATACACGCAGATTCGCCCACGCGGCCGCTTCACGCGCCGTATCGTCCGCCAGGGGAGGCACGTCGTCCGAAAAGCGCTCAAGCGCATATTCCGCGAACGCCCCGGCGGCCGTCTCAGACGCTACTTCTCCCGCGCGTTCTCCGCCCATGCCGTCGCAAAGCACAAGGGCGGCGGCGCCGCGCTCGGGCACATCCTCGGCACGGAAAGCGTCCTGGTTGACGGCGCGCACCGATCCTTTGTCAGTTATTCCGAAATACGTCATTTTCCGACCCCACCGAATTGCGCCGAAGCTGACCGCAGGACGCGTTCACGTCGCTGCCGAGTCTGCGCCGGACTGTGACATTTACGCCGTTTGACTTGAGAATATCCGTAAACCGCCTGATCGCGGCAGACGAGGAAGGCTCAAATCTTCGTTCCTCCACCTTGTTGAGCGGTATCAGATTCACATGAGCTCCCAGAGGCTTTACCCGTGAGGCTAGAAGTTCTGCCTGAGCGCTTGTATCGTTTACCCCGTCGATCATGGCGTACTCAAAGGAGATCCTTCTTCCGGTTCTGCGGAAGTATTTATCGCACGCGGCGAACAGCGCGTCCACACCCCGGCCTCTGTTGGCCGGCATGAGCCTGGAACGGGTCTCATCGTCCGGCGCGTGCAGCGACACCGAAAGCGTCAGCTGCAGGTTTCTCTCCGCCAGATCGTCAAAGCGTTCGATTATCCCGCAGGTGGACAAAGATATATGGCGCATGCCTATATTCCGGCCGTCGGGATGATTGACCAGCTCAAGGAAACGCATCACATTGTCAAAATTGTCCAGAGGTTCTCCTATACCCATCAGCACGATGTGCGAAATGGGAAGGCCGGAGACCTTCTCGGAGAAAATGACCTCGTCAAGCATCTCTGAGGGCGTCAGATCGCGGACCTTTCCTCCTATGGTGCTCGCGCAGAAAGCACATCCCTGCGCGCAGCCTACCTGAGAAGAGATGCACACGGTGTTGCCGTAACGGTAGCGCATGACCACAGTCTCCACGGCATTGCCGTCGAACAGCCTCCAAAGGAACTTAACCGTTCCGTCTGTCTCGGAGACAAGCTTCCGGACAGGTTCGGGAGCGTAAAGACGGCACATGCCGTCCAGCCGGGTCCTGAGCGTCTTCGGAAGAGACGTCAGTTCATCCCAGCTCCCGCAGCCGGCGGCGAAGCGGGAAAACACCTGTCCCGCCCGATAAGAAGGCTGGCCGAGCTCCTTAAAGAGGAGCGCCAGTTCTCCGGGCGTAAGGGATTTGATATCGATCCTGTCGTTGCTCGCAGTCATGATCTCCTCAGTACGGCATAATAAAATCCGTCGGTCCCGAACTTATGCGGCAGTATCGTTCTCTGTCCGATGAGAGAAAACCGGCTGTCTTCGGAGAGGAAAGCTTCGGTGACCCCTTCGTTTTCCTCCCGGAGGACGGTGCAGGTGGAATAGAGCAGCGTGCCTCCCCGCTTAACGCATCCGGCAGCGCCCCGGAGTATACGAAGCTGAACGGCCGGCAGCGCGGCGATGTCTTCGGGAGACTTGTAGCGGATCTCCGGCTTTTTTCGGATCACCCCCAGCCCCGAACACGGAGCGTCGGCAATGACCAGATCAAAAGCGGAACGCAGTTCCTCCGGTGGGTCGGATGCGTCGGCGGGCATCGTGCGGATGCTTTTCAGTCCCAGCCGCGCCGCGTTTTCCTCCACGCGGGAAAGCTTTTTCGCGTGCAGATCGCAGGAGAGGATCTCGCCCCGGTCTCTCATGAGCACGGCGCAGAGCATGCTTTTTCCCCCGGGAGCGGAGCACAGATCCAGCACCCGCATCCCGGGCTCGGGATGCGCGGCGATCACGCCCGTGGAAGCGGCGGCATCCTGCACAAAAAACTCTCCCTCCGCGTATCCCGGAAGAGAGGCGGCCGAACCCGCCGCGGAGATCCTTATCGATATTTCCGAGAGCGGGCTCAAAGCAGCGTCAAGCCCGGCGTCGCGAAAGCGGTTTAAAAGAGAGACGGCGTCGGTACGGCAGAGGTTCGCCGTCACCGTAAGATCCGGCGGGGTATTGTCCGCTTCAAGAAAAGCCTTCGCGTTTTCATATCCGTATTCGGATACAAGCCTTTCGCACAGCCAAAGAGGGTGGCTGAAGCGGATCGACAGCTCCCGGGGAGTACCGGCTTCCGGAAGATCGGGAAGGGCGTTTTTGCTTCTCTCCATGCTTCTGAGCACCGCGTTGACCAGCCCGGCGGCCCCGGGAGAGCCGCGCTTGGCAAGCTCCACGCTCTCGTTTACGGCGGCCGACGCCGGAATGCGGTCCGTCAGAAGGAGCTGTGCAGCCCCGAGCCGCAGGATATCCAGTATGGCAGGATCAAGATCCTCCGGGGGTCTTGAACAGAATTTTGATATGTACCAGTCCAGAAGCGCCGCGTTCTGAAGAACGCTTCTGCACAGTCTCAGGCAGAGGGCCGCGTCCCTGTCGCTCAGAGAGAATTTTGTTCTTGCGCTGTCCGCGGTCTGTTGTGTCCAGGCATCGAAGCGCCGGCATCGGGACAAAACCCAGATCGCGGCGGCCCGCGCGGGTGAAACGGAGCGGCTCATCCGACCCGGATAGGATGGCCCAGCAGCCAGGCGGCCGCGGACATACGCTTTTTGCCGGCAGGCTGAAGCTCTGTGATACGAAGCGTCTTCCCTTCTCCGCAGGCAACTTCTATTCCCCGCCGGTCAGCGCACACCACAGTACCTGGCGCCCTTTCCGTCACAGTGTCGGTATACTCTGCTCCGAGAATCTTAAGATCCGTGCCGTCCAGCCGGGCTGTGGCCGAGGGCCACGGATCCAAACCGCAGATCTGCTTGACGATCATGCGGGGCGTCTTCGTCCAGTCAATGGGGCTGAAGGAACGGTCAAGCATCTTCGTATAGGTGGCAAGAGCGTGATCCTGAGGAGTCCTTCCGGCCGTACCCGCCTCGATGGAACGAACCGTTTCGGTAAGGAGCTCGGCCCCGAGAATCATAAGCCTGTCGAAAAGCTCTCCGGAGGTCTCGAACTCCCCGATCTCCGTCTCCCGCCGTGAGATGATATCCCCGGCGTCCATTTCTTTGGCCATATACTGCACGGTCACTCCCGTGACGCGGTCTCCGCTGAGTACGGCCCACTGGATCGGAGCAGCGCCGCGCCAGCGCGGCAGCAGGGATCCGTGAAGATTGATGCTTCCGAGCTTCGGTACCGAGAGAAAGTCCTCGGGCAGAAGACGGCCGTAAGCCACGGCGACCGTGAGATCCGGCCGGACCTCTCTGAGGATCCCGGCCGCGGCGCCGTCCGAGAAGGTCTCGGGCTGGTACACGGGGATGCCGGATGCCTCGGCCAGTTCCTTGACCGGCGACGGAGCCAGACGCATCCCGCGGCCCCGGGGCCGGTCCGGCTGAGTGAACACAGCCGCTATGTCCCGGCCGTCGTCCAGCAGCGCTTTAAGGGACGCGCGGGCAAAATCCGGCGTTCCGAGAAACGCGATCCTCATTCGGCAGGATCCCCTTCGGCTTCGGTTCCGATATCGTCGATATCGTCCTCGTATTCCTCGTCTTCTTCACCGTCGCCGCGGAGGCGGGCGAGTTCCTCGTCGGTGAGCATCCGTTCGGCCTTGTCCGGGAAAAGGATCCCGTTGAGATGGTCGATCTCGTGGCAGAAGGCTCGTGCCGTCAGATCCACTCCTTCGACCTCGAAGGGAACGCCGTTCCTGTCCTGAGCGCGAACGATAACGCGCTGCGGACGCTTTACAATGCCGTATTTGCCGGGAAAGCTCAGGCAGCCCTCGCCGCCGATCTGCTCTCCCTCCTCGAGAATGATCTCGGGATTGACCAGTTCAACGAAATAGGGCTCCTCATCCTCGCCCACGTTGGTCTCCAGCACGACGCAGGCACGGCGGATGATCCCCACCTGGGGAGCGGCCAGGCCCACGCCGTCCTCTTCCAGCATGGTCTCACGCATATCGTCGAGAAGCTGGTGAAGGCGCTCGTTGAATTCCGTATAGGGACGGCAGACTTTTCTCAGCGCGGGATTCTCATCTGTAAGTACATTTCTTAATGCCATTGCGTTCACTCCATCGGGTTCAGGTCCGCGAAAACGGACACTCCCCTGTATTCTTTGGCTGTGTTGCAGTATATCAGCTGTTCCGATATACGCCGCCTCATATCTCTGTCGAAGCGGCAGTGTACCGTCACGCGGTAGCGGTAGCGGTTGTTGACCTTGGCCACGGGCAGCGGCGCCGGCCCGAGAACATCGGTGTCCTCCCTCCCGGAGAACTGCGCGCGGAAAGTGTCGCGCAGATACGCACAGCATCGAAGTACGGCTGACTCGTCCGTCCCCGAAGCCGTGACCGTGACGATATCCGAAAACGGCGGGCAGTTCTGAAGCTCCCTGAGCCGGATCTCCGAGGCATAAAAGGTGTCGTAATCCTGTTTCGACGCCAGCCGCAGGACCTGGTTGCCGGGAGTAAAGGTCTGTATCAGAGCCCTTCCCGTTTTGCTGCCCCTCCCGGAGCGGCCGATCACCTGTGTGATCTGGGAAAAACACCTCTCCGAGGCGCGGTAATCGCCGGTGTACAGAGCCTGATCGGCATTGATGACGCCGACCAGCGTAACGTTCTCGAAATCCAGTCCCTTTGTCACCATCTGCGTTCCGACAAGGACGGGGACCTTCTGCTCGCGAAAGCGGGTGAGGATCTTCTCGTGGGAGCCGGCTCCGGCCACGGAATCCGCGTCCATGCGCAGGATCTCCGTTCCGGGCAGAGCCTCCGAGAGCTCCTCCTCCAGCTTTTGGGTCCCGGTGCCGTAGCGGTCCAGAAGTCCGCCGCATTCGGGACATCGCTCATCAAGCGTCCGGGTATATCCGCAGTGATGGCATATAAGCCGTCTGCGGCTGCCGTGCCAGGTAAGATGGACACTGCAGTTCGGACAGCTGTAGGTAAAACCGCATTCCCCGCAGGCGACCAGGCTGGACGTGCCCCGTCGGTTGAGGAAAAGGATGCTCTGTTCCCCGCGGCTCATTCCGTCACGCAGTGAAGCGAGCAGCGGGCGGCTCAGCGAAGTCCCGTTTCCGTCACGAAGCTCCTCGCGCATGTCCACGATCTCCACTTCGGGCAGCGCACGGGCGTTGTACCGGTTCGAAAGACGAAAATACGCGTAGCGTCCTTTTTCCGCCCAGTAGCGGCTCTCAAGATCCGGCGTGGCAGAACCGAGGACCAGAAGAGCTCCGTGACCGGCGCAGCGGAATTTGGCCACGTCGCGGGCGTGATATCGGGGCGAGTTTTCGGATTTGTAGGTGTATTCCTGTTCCTCGTCGATGATGATCAGGCCCAGATCGCCGCAGGGGGCGAAAACGGCGCTGCGCGTCCCGATCACCACCCGCGCGCGTCCCGAACGGACGCGCTTCCATTCGTCATAGCGCTCTCCGACAGCCAAAGAGCTGTGGAGAACGGCGATATCGTCTCCGAAATAGGAGGAGAAGATGCGGATCATCTGCGGTGTGAGCGAGATCTCCGGCACAAGAAGGATCGTCGACTTTCCCCTGGCGAGCATCGCGTCGATAAGCCTGATATACACCGCAGTCTTCCCGCTCCCGGTCACGCCGTGCAGTAGAGACGCGGAAGCGTTTGCTCCGTCGTACAGGGCGATGATCCCCTCAAAAGCCGATCGCTGCTCGTCGTTCAGCTCGGGAAGCGGTCGCGTTTCCGTCCATTCGGCTCTGCCGCGGCGGAATACCTCTTCCATGCTGCTCTCCACCGTGCCGGCTTTGATCAATGCATTAACCGTAGCCGAAGAGGCTCCGGTAAAATAGCTGAGCTCCGAAAAAGAGACCCGTCCCAGCGTACACAAAAGACGGAGCGCCGCCGACTGAAGGGGCGCCCGCTTCTCCTTGCGGAGAGCGAGCTCGGCCGCCTCCTCCGGCGAAACGCGCAGGGAGATCATCCGCACCGTTTTATCGCCGACGCGCCGCTTCTGCGTGCTGTCCGGCCTGATGATCCCCTTGCGGACCAGAGAGCGGAGCGCGCGGGACGGATCGGAGCGGCCGAACACCCTGCGGATATCCTCCTCGGGACAGGTTCCGCCGTGGGCAAAAAGAGCCTCCACGACCGTGCGTTCTCTCTCGTCGTCCCCGGCGGCCCCGTAAGCCTTTTCACGGTCCGCCCCGTCGCAGAGAACATACACCGTTTCCATCCGGTACCAGAGTCCCGCGGGGAGCATGGCTCTAACGGCGTCGTACACCGTACAGAAATACCTCTCGCGGATCCACAGAGCAAGCCGGAGCATTTCATCGGACAGGACCGGTTCGCTGTCCAGCACCGAGGACACGGGCTTTAATACAACGTCCTCCCTGTCCGGGGGCCCGACCGACAGAACGATGCCCTCGGTACGGCGGTTGCCGGATCCAAAGGGCACCACGACGCGCACGCCCGGAACGACCCGCTCCCTGAGAGAGGCGGGCACGCGGTAGCTGAACGGCCTGTCGACCCAGTAGGTCGCCGCCGCCACCGCTATCCGGGCAGCGGTTTCATTCATCGGTCTTGTCCAGTGTGAGCTTCCCCGAGTAAACCTCGTCGATAGCTATGGATACCGGTTTTTTATCGAGGATCTCCTCGTTGTCCTCCGCCTTCTGGGCGATGTCCCTGGCGCGCCTGGCGACCAGATTCACCAGAAGATAGTTGCTGCCGACCTTATCCACAAGGGCGGCCATCGGCGGATAGAGCATCATAACAGATCATTTCCTTTCTCTCCCCGAGCCGGGGAAATGCATTGTATCTCGATCAGCTCTCCAGAATGGCGCGTATCTCCTCCGCAGCCTGTTCCGGTTCGTTGTTGATCACCATGTGATCGTATTCGGGGGCGAGAAGCAGCTCCTTTCGGGCAGTCTCCAGACGCCTGCGGATGGTCTCATCGGAATCCGTGCCGCGTCCGCGCAGGCGTCTTTCCAGCTCCTCCAGGCTGGGAGGGGCGAGAAACACCGTAATGGCCTCGGGCATCGCTTTTTTGACCTGCGCGGCACCCTGAACTTCAATGTCCAGGATCACCGTGATGCCCTTCTCCAGGCGGGCCTCCACCTGGGAGCGGGGCGTGCCGTAGCAGTTGCCCACAAATTCCGCGTGCTCGAGAAGCTCGTTGTTTTCGATCATCTCGCTGAATCTGTCCCGGGATACAAAATAATAGTCCACTCCGTCCTTTTCTCCGGGACGCGGAGCGCGGGTCGTGGCGGATACGGAGAATTCCAGCCCTTCCTTACGCGCCATCAGTACGCCGATCACCGTTGATTTTCCGGTTCCCGAGGGTCCGGAGATCACAAGAAGTCTTCCGCGTTCAGCCATCGTTTTCTTCTCCCTGATTCGTCGTTTCTTCCATCTGGTTCAGCCTGGTGTTGAGCGTTTCGGGCGTGAGCGCCGAAAGGATCACATGGCCGCTGTCCATCACGATCACCGTGCGCGTGCGCCTGCCGAAGGTGGCGTCGATCAGGTTCCCGCGTTCTCTCACGTCCTGGATAATGCGCTTAATCGGCGCCGACTCGGGACTGACCATCGAGACGACCCTGTGGGCGGCCACCATATTGCCGAAGCCTATATTCAGCAGTTTCAGCGCCATGTCTCACTCCACGTTCTGAAGCTGCTCGCGCAGCTTCTCTATCTCGCTTTTTAGTTCCACCACGACCTTTGCAAGAGCCGCGTCGCTGCATTTTGAGCCAATGGTATTCGACTCGCGGTTGAATTCCTGCATCAGGAAATCCATTTTGCGGCCTATGGGAGATCCGTCTTCCAGCATGGTGCCGAATTGGGCAATATGGCTGCGAAGACGTACCGTCTCCTCATCCACGGCGGTTTTGTCCGCGAAGAGAGCCGCTTCCGTGATGAGCCTCTGCTCATCGACCCCGCGGTCGTCCAAAAGCTCGCGCAGGCGGGCTTCCAGCCGCTCGCGGTATTCGCGCACGGTCTCCGGGGAACGTTCTTCCACGACCGTCACGAGTTCGGAAATGTTCTTCAGCTTCAGAAGCATGTCTTCGCGAAGACGCTCTCCCTCCCGGGCGCGCATGGCATTGAATTCCTCCAGCGCCTTACGGGTCAGATCGCTGAGAGACCCGCGGATCTCGTCCGCGTCCAGCTCCTTTTTCTCCACAGTCAGCACGTCGGGAAAACGGGCAATGACGGCGGCGTCCGCTCTGAACTCCACCCCAAGCCTGTCGGCGATGTCTCTCAGAGCGTTGCGGTATTCCTCCGCCAGAGCCAGATTGACGCTGACAGAAGTATCCGCCTCGGAGGAAGACTGCGCCGTGACAAAAACATCCACCTTCCCGCGGCTGACGCCGGAGGAGATCACATTTTTGACCGTGTCCTCCGCGAAGAGAAAGCTTCGCGGAAGCCTCACGCTGCAGTCAAGAAAACGATTGTTGACGCTCTTGATCTCAACAAGAAACGTCTGACCGCCCACAGCGCCTCTGGCGCTGCCGTAGCCTGTCATAGAGTAAAGCTCGGACATTACGAAGTCCTCCCGGACAATTTTCTCAGATAAAAGAGGATCAGAAGACCCAGCACATGATCATAGATCAAAAATACGCCGAGCGATCCGGCGGCGAGCATCCACGCGGCCGTTCCGGAGAAGAAGGCATTGAGCGGGGCGTACAGCCGGGCGATCAGTGCCGCGGCGGCCGCGGCGGCGCCGAACACCCCAAGCTTCAGGCTCCATCGTGCCCACAAGGAGCGAAAACGTTCCGCGCGCAGTTTTATAACGGGATAATACCCGGGCAGGAGAAGATACATCAGAGCGAGCGCCTTTTCCGGCAGCAGGAGCAGAGCAAGGACTCCCGTGACCGCATAGCAGCCCAGCGCCCAGCGCGCGCGGCAGCGTATCGCGGTAAAGGCGGTCCCCAGAGACGCGGCGCAGAGTATCGACAATCGCGCCCCCGGCAGGATCGAACCGAGATACAGCGCCGTTACTCCGACCGCGGCGCAGATCGATGAGCGGGCCAGCTCTTTTGCCTCTCCGTTCATGTCAGCAGCAGCGTATAAGGTCGCCGCCCATCATCTCGCAGCAGCAGTCGGCCAGCATCAGACTGGAGCAGATATTGCATATATCCGGATCGCTTCGCGTGACCGTAGTCGTCGTATACGGCTTGCGGCTGTTATTCTCCATATACGTCACCGCCTGACGGTATTCCGTATTGTTCGGATCCATGGTGGCGGCGATGCGGAAATAACGGGATGCCTCATCCATCCAGCCGCGGCGGAACGCGAGTGTTCCCATCAGGAAATTCCACTCCGCTCCGCGTTCCACTATGGAGCCGAGGATCATCT
>JAEEGI010022814.1_pt1 | contig 12339 bp, 6 predicted proteins | sample 8958751 | NCBI WGS metagenome assembly JAEEGI01 (sample SAMN16246545, study PRJNA631951) | gut metagenome | biome: gut microbiome; feature: rumen; material: KS-attached | host: Bos | place: Iran: Karaj | collected 2018-10 | reverse complement strand
GTACTATGTTGACGGTCTGCAGGCCCTCGAGAACGAGGAGCAGCTGCGTGCCGAGGGCAACATCATCCACAAGGACGAGAAGGGCTACTATGCCGTTGTTGCCACCACGCGTCCCGAAACCATCATGGGCGATACCGCCATGTGCATCAACCCCAAGGATCCCAAGAACCAGTGGCTCAAGGGCCGCAAGGTCATCGTGCCTCTGGTGGGACGTGTGATCAATGTGATTGAGGACCGTTATGTGGAAATCGAGTTCGGTACCGGTTGCTTGAAGGTGACCCCCGCCCACGATCCCAACGACTACATCCTGGGTAAGACGCATAACTTGGAGACTATCGACATCTTCAATGCCGATGCCACGATCAGCGAGCAGTCGCCCCTGTACGTGGGCATGGACCGCATGGAGTGCCGCAAGGTGATTGTCGAGGATCTGAAGAATGCCGGTCTGGTGGAGAAGATTGAGGACTATGACAACAAGGTGGGCTACAGCGAGCGCAACAGCGATACCGCCGTAGAGCCGCGCCTGTGTATGCAGTGGTTCCTGAAGATGAAGCACTTTGCCGAAATCGCTCTGCCCTGTGTGATGAACGACGAACTCAAGTTCCATCCCTCCAAGTATAAAAACATCTACAAGGTGTGGCTCGAGGGCATCCAAGACTGGTGCATCTCGCGTCAGCTGTGGTGGGGACACCGCATTCCTGCTTATTTCCTGCCCACCGATGACGAGGAGAAGGAAGTTTATGTAGTTGCTCTGAACGAGGAAGAGGCTCTCGAGAAGGCCCGCAAGATCCCCGGCTACGAGAATATCGAGGCCAGCCAGCTGCGCCACGACGAGGATGCCCTCGACACGTGGTTCAGTTCATGGCTGTGGCCTGTCTCGCTGTTTGACGGCATCAACAATCCCGGCAACGAGGAAATCAAGTACTACTATCCCACCAATGACCTGGTGACGGCCCCCGATATCATCTTCTTCTGGGTGGCACGTATGATCATGGCGGGTTATGAATACATGGGAGACCTGCCTTTCCGCAACGTTTATTTCACGGGTGTTGTACGCGACAAATTGGGCCGCAAGATGTCCAAGTCGCTGGGTAACTCGCCCGACCCCCTGAAGCTCATCGAGCAGTTCGGTGCCGACGGTGTGCGCATGGGTCTGATGCTGGCAGCTCCTGCCGGCAACGACATCTTGTATGATGACGCGCTGTGTGAGCAGGGCCGTAACTTCAACAACAAGATTTGGAACGCCTTCCGTCTCGTCAAGGGTTGGGAGGTAGCCGATGTCGAGCAGCCCGAGGCCAGCCGACAGGCCGTAGAGTGGTTCCGCAACCAGCTCAACGATGCTTTGGCAACCGTTAAGGACCACTTCTCGAAGTTCCGCCTGAGCGATGCCATGATGGTGCTCTACCGCCTGTTTTGGGAGGAGTTCTCGGCATGGTATCTCGAGGCTGTGAAGCCCGCCTTCGGTCAGCCGATGGACCGTGCCACGATGACGGCTACGCTTGAGTTCTTTGATATGCTGCTCAGGTTGCTGCACCCGTTCATGCCGTTTATCACCGAGGAACTGTGGCAGCATCTCGATGAGCGCAAGGATGGCGAGAGCATCATGTATGCCCTCATCCCCGAGCCCAAACAGGCCGATCAGGCACTGCTCAAGGCCATGGCTGATGTCAAGGAGATCGTGGGTGGCGTGCGCAATGTCCGCAAGCAGAAGAACCTCCCCAACAAGGAGCAACTCACTCTTCAGGCCGTTGGTGGTTTGAACAATCCGTTCGAGGCCATCATTACCAAACTGGCCGGTCTCGAGAAGATTGAGGCTGTAACCGAGAAAGATGCCACGGCAGCCGCCTTCATGGTTGGTACGGCCGAGTTTGCTGTTCCCGTAGTCGGCAACATCGACGTGGAGGAAGAAATCAAGAAACTTGAGGCCGACCTCGAGTACACCCGTGGCTTCCTCGCCAGCGTGGACAAGAAGCTGAGCAACGAGCGCTTCGTCGCCAATGCCCCTGAGGCCGTTGTCGCTAACGAGCGCAAGAAGAAAGCCGATGCCGAGAGCAAAATCGCTACGATGGAGCAGGCACTCAAGGCCCTGAAAAAGTAAATTCCCTGTGCCGCGGCATATGCCGCGGCCATTTTTTATAAAGCATTCATAAAACGAGATCAAATGGAAAACTCAATATTGAAACCCGGCGTGCCTGTCGCCCTATGTAGCGACCATGCCGGCTATCCCGTCAAGGAAGCCGTAAAGCGCTGGCTTGAAGTCCAGGGCATTGCTTGCAAGGACTTCGGCACCTACAGTGAAGACAGCTGTGACTATCCCGACTTTGCGCATCCCTGTGCTGCAGCAGTCGAGCAGGGCGAGTGCTATCCCGGCATCGCCGTGTGCGGCAGTGGTGAGGGTATCAACATCACGCTCAACAAGCACCAGGGCATCCGCTCGGCACTCTGTTGGCGTCTGGCGGTAGCCCGTCTGGCCCGTCAGCACAACGATGCCAACGTCATCGCCATGCCAGGCCGCTTCGTGACCGATGAAGAGGCCATCGCCATGGTTGAGGCCTTCCTGACTACCCCTTACGAGGGTGGCCGCCACCAGCGCCGCATCGACAAGATCCCCGTCTAAGGAACATTAATTAAAGTCTACAGTAAATGACAGCACGTCCTCAACGCTTGAGAACGTGCTGTTAATGTATTGCGAGCTGCCAGCTCGCATGATAACGCCTCGGTTTATCTCACGACGACCTTGCGGGAGCGCTTGTCACTGGTGACAATATAGACACCGCTAGGCAGCTCGATGCAGCCTGTTGCGTCGATTGTCGTTACCAACTGGGCGTCGAGGTCGTAGATTTCCAGCGTTTCATGGCTGGGGTTGTCAATCCTGAGGCCATCAGGCGAGGGCAGGGCGTTCCAAGTCATGGCGCTGCTGCCGTTAAGCAGGTAGTCGATAAGGAAGGACACGTCACTGATGCCCACTTCCTGGTCGCTGTCCACATCGGCTGCTGCAAGGTCAAAGGGCGACACCTCGCTACCCAGCAGGTAGTCAATTAAGTCACTCACGTCACTGATATCCACGCTGCCGTCCATGTTCACGTCGCCCGGCCGATAGGCTGGGGTAGTGACCGTGCCCTCTACATCGGCATAGGCCGTAGCACTTCCTGCAGTGGCGGTAATTGTGCCTTCAAAGTCTCCTTCCACACTGGTGTCGGCCAGTCTTACATAGAACGTCTCTCCGCTGGCATCGAGCGTGAGTTCTTGTGTCCATGTCAATTGGTCAATGCTCAATTCAAAGTTCTCATTCACGGTAACCGAGACGGGCTGGTCGTTGTCCTCGGTTAAGATGGTGACCTCGCTGATGCTGGATGCTCCATTCACCTCGGCTGTTATTGGCTGGATGGCGCCGTCAAAGTAAATGTGCGGGTCATTTTCGGGTTGGATGGGGGCGTAGATGGCGATATCGTCGATATTGACGCGTGCTCCGGCAGTCTGCTGGAACATGAACCGCACGTTCTCTGTCACGTTGAGACTATAGGTATATTGCGTGAAATCGTGGGTGAGGGCCAGCTCGTCAATTACGGTCCAAGTGCTACCGCCGTCGGTGCTGTAGCGCACCTCAATGGTCGCATCGGCCTCGGTAGTGCCATAGGTGGCAGCATAGAACGAGATGCCCGAGGTGCCGGCCACATCCTGTTGCATAGCAATGGATGAACTGTTGGTCTTACCGAAACGGCATCCAATCTGGTCATTCCAGTGGTCGTAGGTTTGGGCAAAAATGCCTGCATTGACGAAGTACCACTTGAATGCTGCACCTTGCACCTCTCTAGTCCAGTAACCGCCGCTCTCGCTGTTTTCCCATGTCTCGATGATGGTTTCTCCCGTTGGTGTGATGGGATCGACTGGGTCGTCACCGGGTTGTGCCTTACCTGCCATGAGGTTACATGTGCGGGACACCTCTGAACTGCTCAAGGTCAGTGTGCCGTTGGCGCTTTCGTCACTGCCGCTATAGGTCACAGTGATGGTTGTTCCATTGTTAACCGAATTGGCTGACAGGCTTGTGGGCGAGACGCTGAATCCGTCGCCGTTAACGGTCACGGTGAGGTCATCGGTCAAGTTGATACCCTTGACCGTGATGCTCTTGCTCACGCTGCTGTCATCAAGAGCGATGGTGCCCACATTGATGTTCTCGCCACTGGCGGGCTGGGTGAGAATGGGCGTAGTAACCGGTGGTTGACCTTCACCTGTCCAGGCTGTTCCCTGCAGGTTACCCCAGATGTGCTCGGCCAACTCGGGATGGTCAATGAACGGGTTGCGGTTGCCTTGCCATGCGTGGGCATAGCAGTTGCGTGTGGTCTCTTTCTCACTCACGGGATCCAGGCGATGCCATTCCATGAGCAGGCCCATGGCATAAGTCGTGAACACAGGATAACTGTTGCCGGCAAAGAAAACGTTACCGCCTGACTTGGTCCAGCCGCTGATGACATCGTTATAGCAAGCTGCCATGTAGAAGTAGGCGCGGGCAAAGTCTCCCTTGTACTCGTCATCGGGCTCGAACACGACACCCGAATAGCCATCGTGGGTGCTGGTACCCTTGCGGCCCTTGGCGATGTATTGGCCATTGGTCAGACGGGTGCCGCCTTCACACACGCCATAGGGAAGATTCGAGCGCTGGTTGTTGACATATCCGTCGGTAGGTACGATATTGAAGATGTCGCTGTACTGCGGCAACTTGCCGCTGCCCCACCAGCTCTTGGGAACACTGTGCTCACGGTTGATACAGTCACCGATGGCGCTGTAACTGCCGCACTTGTCGTTGTAGGTGTACTTGTCGTAGGTGCTGTACATGTCGATGTAGTAGCCCCGTGAATCGGTGTCGGTATCATCATAGGCACTCCACAGGTTGTCGTAGCCGATGTTGGTGTGCGTGGTAATGATGTTGTACAATGCCGTGAGCAGGGCTTGACCACTCTTGTTCAAGGCGCTGTCGTAGTAGCCGCTTGGGCAGGGCTTGGGATCCTTGGCCATCACAGACATAGCCACAGTAGCGGCCAAAAGGGTGAAGATGACTTTTTTCATGTTGGCAGAATAGTTAATGGTGAATAAATGATGGTAATCGTTAATGGTGTGATTTGAAAAAAACCGCCCATCGAGAGAAGTTGGCAGGTAATGCAGTGTTTTCTCGATGGGCGCTCAGTAGTTGCAGGCAGCAATGCTGCTTGATATTTAGTTACCGAGGATGATGTCGATGACGACGTTGATGTCGGCTACGGTAACCTCTTTGTCCTCATTTACATCGGCGTAACCATTGGGATCTTCACGGAATTGCAAGATGACGTCAATGATGTAGTTGACATCCGAGACTGTGACTTCGCCATCGTGGTTCACATCGCCCTTGAGGCCTTGCTCCGCTTTCTTGTACAGGGTGATGTCATCGATGTTGACACGGCTACCGGCAGTTTGTGCCAGGCGGAAACGCACTGGTCCTGCAATGTCGGCATCCAGCCTGTAGTACTGCAGGATGCCCTTGGTGGCGGTGATGGTGCCCAGCGTGGTCCAGGTCGCGCCGCCGTCGGTACTGTAGTCCACATTGAGGGTAGCGTCGGCATCGTTGCCGAAACTGCCCACCCAGAAACTGATACCTGCTGTGTTGGGCTGATAATCCTCGGCCATGGCAATCACGCTGCTGTTGGTCTTACCCATGCGGCATGACAGTTCGCCGTGGCACAGGTTGTCGCCCCAGATGCCGGCATTGATGAATTCCCATTCAAAGGCGTTGCCCTCTACCATGTCGGTCCAATAGCCACCGGTGATGCAGCCTTCCCAATCCTCGGTGATGCTGTCACCGACGGCAGGGTCGGGACCAGGCCCACCGCCCTGCTTTTTGGCTGTGGCAGTGACCATAAATGTGGTGGATGCCTCGTCGCTGCCCAACCTGATGTAGTTCTCAAACGTGCCCTCGTTGCCGGCCAGGAAGGTGATGGTGAACGTGGTGCCCTCCATGGCCTCGCTGGCACTGAAACTGGTCTTGCTGACACTGAAGTTCTCGGTATCGCTCAACGTCATCGTGAGATCTTCGTTAAGGTTATTGCCCTTGACGTCGATGGTGTATTCCAGCAGAGTATCCACGACAGTGGAGCCTATGTCAAAGGTGGAGCCGTTGGCAGGTGACGTGATGGCGGCCGGGATATCCTCGCCCGTAGCAGTCCACGCTTCGCCCTGCTTATCGCCCCAGATGTACTCGGCCAACTCGGGGTGGTCAATGAAGGGGTTGCGGTTACCCTGGATGCCATAGACGGCCTCGTTGCGCTTGATTTCTTTTTCGCTCACAGGGTCAAGTCGGGTCCACTCCATCAGCATGTTGATGGTCCAACTGGAAAAAGCCTTATACTTATTCTTGGCGTAGTCAAGCTGGGCGCTGCCGGGCCAGGAGGGCAGTTCCTCCTTGTAGCACGTCACCATGTAGAAATAGCTGCGTGCCAGGTCTCCCTTGTACTCGTCATCGGGCTCGAACACGTCGCCAGTGTAGCCGGGATAGGTACATCTGCCCAATTTGCCCTTGGCGACGTAGTTGCCATAGCTAAGACGGGTGCCGTTGGCACACACGCCATAGGGGTGGTTGCCGCGCTGGCTGTTGACCCTGATGTCAGTGGGGTAGATGTGGAACACGTCGGTGTTCATCGGATCCACTTCACCGCCAAACCAGCTTCTGGGAAAACTGTGCTCGCGGTTATAACCCTCACCTACATGCGACGCCGACGATCCGTTGTCACTGGTCGAGTAGCGGCAGTTGCTGTATATGTCGATGATGTATCCGTCGTCATCGATGTCGGCGACTGCAAACGCTCTCAACAGACCGCTGGTATAGGATATTTTGGTGTGGTTATAGATAATGTCTCTCAACGCTGTCATCAGCGCCTCGTCGCTCTTGCCGTAGGCACTTGTGTAGTAATGGCCCGGGGCTGCGGCAAGTGCTGTTTGGGAAGCGGCAAGCAGTGTTGCCAGCATCAGGATGAATCGGTTGAAATTCTTCATAGTAGTAGGCTATTTGAGTGGAGTGAAGGATTATTTCTTGCCTTTCTTGACGTTTTTGGCATCTTTGGTGGCTTGTTGCTTGCGCACTTGACCGGCGAGCTGACCGCAGGCGGCTGCAATGTCCTCACCGCGGCTGCGGCGGATGGTACAGGTCACGCCCTTGCTGTTGAGGTAGTCGCGGAAGTAGGTCATGCGCTCGTCGCTGCTGGTACGCAGTTTCTCGATGCCGGGAATCATGTGGTAGCGGATGAGGTTCACGCGCACATGCTCGTTGGGAAGCAGTTCACGCAGTTTCTCGGCATGCTGGATGTCATCGTTGAACCATTGCCAGCAGATGTATTCCACCGACAGGCGGCGCTGGTGGGCGAAGTCGTAGTTGCCCAGCATGTCCATCACGTCGGCAATGGGGTAGAGACGCTCGATGGGCATCATCGACGAGCGCTCTTCCTGCACGGCATTGTGCACGCTCACGGCGATATGGACGCTGGTCTGCTCGCACAGGATTTTCAACTCGGGCTTTTTACCCACCGTCGATACGGTGACGCGCTTGGGACTCCATGCCAAGCCCCAGGGCTCGGTGAGGATGGCGATGACGCGCAGCACCTCGTCGAGGTTGTCCAGCGGCTCGCCCATTCCCATGAACACGACATTGGTCAGCGTCTCGCTCTCGGGGATGCTCAGCACCTGGTTGATGATCTGGTTGGAGGTCAGGTTGCCGTGGAAACCCTGCTTGCCTGTCATGCAGAAGTAGCAGTTCATCCTGCACCCCTTCTGTGACGAGATGCACAGCGTGGCGCGGTCATCCTCGGGAATATACACGGCCTCAACAGCCTGCCCGTCGCCGGCGTCAAACAGGTACTTCACGGTACCGTCTTCGCTGGCTGCAGCCTGGCTGGGTGCGTACAGGCCCACGCAGTAGCGGCTTGCAAGCAGCTCGCGGTTGGCCTTGGAGATGTTGAGCATCTGCTCGAAGTCATTCACGCGTTTCTGGTAAATCCACTGCGCCAGCTGTTTAGCCACAAAGCGCGGCATGCCCAGAGCGGTCACGGCATCCTGCATTTCCTCAAGGGTCATGCCTGCCATCGGCTGTAAAATCTTGTCGTTGCTCATGTCTAGATACCTTTAAATGATGTTTAAACCACAAAATTACACATTATTATCGTAAGCGCCAACAACAAGTGCGTTTTTCCCGCCTTTTTCCAATAGGTGCCACCCGATACTTTCTTTTGACACCAACAAGGCGCACCCCTCAGCCGATGAGGAATGCGCCTTGTGCTTGTTGGTGTTATGGGTTCCTATCAGTCGCTGTTTAGCAGCATGTCGATAAGTGCCGATACATCGCTGATGCTGATGTCTCCGTCGCTATCGAGATCGGCGGCATTGATATCGATAACTGTGATGGTTCCCAGCAGGTAGTCGATGAGTGCTGTGGCATCAGCGATGCCTACTTCTCCGTCACCGTCTGCATCACCAGGGATGAATTCAGGATCATAATCGATGCCGTAGATGTGGACAAATTGGTCCCATGTACTGTTCACTCGGTACATCTCCACAGCTCCTGTCGGCACATAGAGGTTGGCGTTGCGGAACTGCTGATAGGTAAATGCATATTCGATGACATCTTCATCCCAGTCATAGTCATACCACTCATAGGTGTCGCAGAAGGGTGGTGCTGTGGCTTTCACATAGATGTTAGTCAGGCTTGAGCAGCGGTTGAAGGCATTGTACCCGATGAAATTGATGGTACTGGGCAGGACCACTTCGGTCATCGTGTTGCAGTTGTCCATGGCGCTGTTGCCGATACGTGTCACGCCCCATGGGAAGAGCATCTGCTGCAAGGCATTGCACTCACGGAAGGCAGCTGTCTGCACTTCCTTGAGTGAGCTTGGCAAAACTATCTCGGTGAGCGATCGGGCTCGGTCAAAGGCGTTGTTGGCAATCACTTCGGTGCCGTCCAGTACAGTGTAAGAAGTGCCGCTCTTGCCTGCTGGATAGGTCATCAGCATCTTTCCGTCGCTGGTATAGAGCACGCCGTCCCTGCTGGTGTAGTAGGGATTGCCGGAACTCACATTGATGGTGGTCAGGCTAGTGCAGCACGAGAGCGAACTGCCGTTGATGGACTCGAGCGATGCAGGCAGCGTGATTTGGGTGAGCGCTGTACTTGACAGAGCCTGGCTGCCGATGGTCTTGAGGCCCTCCCTGAGGGTGATGTTGCGCAGTGATGTGCAGTTGGTGAAGGCGTTATTATCAATGGTTTCGACATTACTTGGAATCGAGATGCCGGTAAGACCGTAGCAGGCCATGAACGAGCGGTCGCCGATGGTCTTGAGTTTATTTGAACCAAAGTTGACCGACGTCACGTCCCTGCAGGCAAAAAAGGCGAGCGTGCCGATGCCCTCCACGTCAAAGGTGCCCTCTGGTAGGGTGATGGTACCCGGAATGTACACATTGCCGCTATAGGAGTTGTAGTTGGTGTCCTTGAAGGTGACATCCATCGTGCCCCTGTCGTTGGTGATGTAGTACAACCCGTTTTTATCGATGTCATAGGCGAGTGCCTTGATTTTGCTGAAACTGCTCCATGGGGCTTTGCCTTTATAGCTGGCAATATAAGTTGGGGGCACTAGCAGCGTGGTGTTTGCTTTGACTTCGGCGTCAAATACATCCTCATTTTCCCATGTGGGTCTATCCCATGCCTTGCAGATGATGGTCTTCAGATTCTTGGTTCCCCTGAAGCCTTCTCTCTCGATGCTTTTCAGCGAGTGGGGCAGGGTGATTGTCTTCAGCGAGTCGCACCAGAAGAAACAACCGATTGGTATCACTTCAAGATTTTCCGAGAGGTTGATCTCTCTCAACTTTTGGCATGCCGCAAAGGCTTGGTATCCTATTGTCGTGACAGCATCGGTCATGGTCACCTTTTCAAGAGAGCCGCACAAGCGGAAAGCATTAGCACCGATAAAAGTGATGTTATCGGGAATAACCACTTCGACGAGTGCGCTCATCGAGAAAGCGTTATAGCCGATTCTGTCCACCTGATAGGTCGTGCCGTTGTAAGTCACTTGACGCGGGATGGAGATAACCCCGGTGTAGGTGTCGGTACCATTAGTACTCTGGTAGGTGACTTCGACAGTATTGTTCTCCTTGATGTTGTAATAGAAACCGTTTGAATAGAAGTCATAGGCGCCGGCACCCAAGGCACACACCAAGTAGACTAACATAATAGTCAATGCTTTGAAATTGAGAATTTTTGTTGTCATAAGCAGAAGTTATTTTGGAATGAATATTATCGTTACAAAGCAATTTGTGCAAATTTAGCAATTTTTCTGTGACTGTAAACACGAAAATGGCATATTTTCTCGATAATTTGCAATATAATAGCAAATAAAACATGAAATGGAAGCACAATATCTAGTGTTTCCATTTCATGCATGTGATGTGATCAATCGTTTGAGCGTTTTGGCCTATGATAGCACCGTACTATGGATCGACCGGCTGGCCAAGCATCTGGCGCAGGTGTGTCTCGAGGATGTGGAAGCCCGGGGCGACCATGCCGCCATGCCCGTGTCCGGCAATCTCGTAGAGGTAGGTCCATTGGTGTCCTGCCAGTTTCATCATGCGTGCGAGATATTGGTTCTCGTCATAGCGGCCAAAGAGTTCCAGTTCCCTGTCACCGCATATCAGCACCAGCGGGGGGCAGTCGCCGCGCACCCAGTAGAGCGGTGCATACTCATCGATGGTGGCCTGCAGCGGCGGGATGCCCTGCATCTTGCGCACGTTGTAGTGGGTGATGGCCTGGCCGCTGAACGGGACATACATCATCGCACTGTCGGCATCCACATCGTAGGTCTTGAGCCACTCTTTGTCCAAGCATAGCATCATCGATAAGTAGCCTCCTGCCGAGTGGCCGGTAACGACAATCTTGTGAGGGTCGCCTCCGTATTCCTGAATGTGCCTGAACACCCAGGCCACGGCCTCGGCGGCGTCATCGAGCGTTTCCCTGACGGTCACCCGTGGCAGCAGTCTGTAATTGGCGCCGACCACCACGAGATCCTTCTCGCGCAGTTGTGCAGGAATCTCCTTGTTGCCGCCTTCCAGACCGCCACCGTGGAACCACACGACAACGGGGCGGTCTGACACTCCTTCAGGGTAGTAAATGTCTAGCTTCAGCCGTTCAAGCGAGTAGGCATCGGTCTTGCTGGTATAGGAGATGTCGTTGGCTTGCCTGTAGGATTGAGCAAGCGCACCCGCACACCAGGCAGTGAGGATAAGCAATATTGAAAATCTGGTTGTACTTTTCATAAATCGTAGCTCAATGTATATCCTGTCTTACGGTGAGGTTTACCAGCTGCCGGAGAGCAGGTAGTCGATGATGGCGCTCGCGTCGGCGATGCCCACTTCACCGTCCTGGTCAGCATCGGCTCCCGCCAAGTTGAAGTCCGTGGCACTGCCGCTCAGCAGGTAGTCGATCAGCAGGCTCACATCGCTGATGCTCACGTCGCCGTCACCGTCCACGTCACCACGCTGGCCGGCATTCTTGTCGGTGAAATAGCCCGGGTTGCCGGGACCGCCGTCGATGTGGGCATAGGTCTTGTCCTTCGGGTTGGATTCGTCGTAGGTCGTGCCCATGCCGCCCACAAGGCTGGTGCAGGCATTGAGCATCTCGATGGAGGTGGTCACGGCGTCGGTGCTCCATCCATTGCCCACGTAGATGGTTTGCAGATTCTGGCAGGCGTAGAACATTCTGTTCATGTTGGCCACCTTGGCGGTATTGAAACTGCCCAAGTCCAGGCTCGACAAGCTGGCGCAGTAGAAGAACATCTGAGTCATGCTCGTCACGTTGTCGGTGTTGAAATTGCTCAAGTCCACGTTCTCCAGCGCAAAACAGCGGGAGAACATGGCCCCCATGTAGGTTACCGAATCGGTGTTCAGGTAGTGGAGGTCGGTGATGGATTTAAGCTTTGACATCTCATAGAACCATGCAGAGGTCGTCCTTGGGCGGGCATTGGCGAACGAAGGGTCAAAGACTACATGGGTCACACTGCCATTGGTATGGTCGATTTGCCAATCAGGAAAATTAATACCCGTATTCAGGTCGTAGGTCGTGCCCGGGCGACTGCTGCGCTGGTTGTCGTAGTAGAACGTCAGCGTCGTGTTCTCGGGCGTGTAGCAGGCATAGGGCTCGGGAGCTGTCCATGGCTGTTGGCCCTCGGCGGTGAAGTAGCCCGGGTTGCTGGGACCGCCGTCGATGTGGGCATAGGTCTTGTCCACATGGTTGGCATCGTAGGTCGTGCCCTGGCCGCCCACCAGGCTCGAGCAGTTAAG
>JAEEGI010022813.1_pt1 | contig 12340 bp, 13 predicted proteins | sample 8958751 | NCBI WGS metagenome assembly JAEEGI01 (sample SAMN16246545, study PRJNA631951) | gut metagenome | biome: gut microbiome; feature: rumen; material: KS-attached | host: Bos | place: Iran: Karaj | collected 2018-10 | reverse complement strand
CCGTTCCATGAGAAGGCATGATGCGTTTTCAAGAATGAAGGTTTCAATGAACTGGTCTTCTATTTCTATCTGGATTATGAACAGGTGGATGAACTGCCTGAAGATACCTTGTATTTCCATGCTTCCTGGAACCGGGTCATGCCGACCAAAGGAAAGGACGAGAAAGGATACCGCACGCATACCGAATGGATCTTCGGCAACGAGAAGGATAAGAATCTCGATGGCAAAGAGAATTACGTGATCCTGGATGCCAGGGGGGAAGGCCATTATGTGGGCTGTCTGTTGAATGTGGTGAACTGCGATCCTTCCGCCGGCTGGGACTGGTACGGCGAAGGAGACGACATGATCTTCGTGGATGGCGAAAACTGGCCGCCAAGGATGCATGGCACGGGAATGGAAGATTACTTCGCCATGGCCTGGTCGCCGACCCAGTCTTATGAATCTCTGTGGAACGGCGCGAATATACAGACCGACGACAAGTTCAAAGGACACGCTTCCTTCTACCGTTTCCATCTGAAAGATCCGGTGATCTTCGACAAGTCGGTCAAAGTCACCATCGAGCATGGCCACAACAACCATCGCAGCGACGACTATACTTCCCTTGCCTACTGGTATCAGAAGGAACCTCATAAGAAATTCAAAAAGATGCTGCCGGTAGAGAAACGGCTGCCTCTGGATGAGCATGAACTGTGGTGGAAGCAGAAGATCGTAACGATTAAAAACAAGAACGAAATCAAATAAAACAGAGAAAGGAAGATCGAACATGAAATACTGTACCTATTGCGGAAGCGCTATGGAAGATGAAGCGAACTACTGTCCCAACTGCGGCGGAGAGGCCTATGATGCCGGAGCGGAACGACCGGCAGCACCGGAACCGGAAGATCTGGATATCGGCTACCGTATCGTGCTGTTTTCCAGAGGAAGCTGTTCGCTGAAAACGACCAAGGAAGTCCTTTGCGATCTTCTCGGCTATTCGACGGCAACGGTCGAAGACTTGCTAGATAATATGCCGGTGGAAGTGGCTGATGAACTGACGGAACTGCAGGCGGTCACGATCGCCCAGGTTCTGGCGGAATATGGAATGGAGATCACGATCGTCGATGAAAACGATCAGTATGTCGATCTGTCGCATAAGGCGCAGATCTCGGTATTCGACAGCAGAGGAATGATGCTGGAATCGGCCCTGCAGACACTGGCGACGCTGTCCGCCTTGAACCGCGTGCACCGCTACCGCCGCTATCGCAGACCGAGTTTCCTGAGTCTGCTGTTCATGCCAAGCTACGTCCGCCCAAGACCGATCCATGTGAGAAGACACATCAACCTGGATCCGGAACCGCGCAGACGTATCGTGATCCAGCCGCGTCCTTCGTACAGCACCTGGAATTCCAATAATTACCGTCCGCAAAACAACGTATGGAATTCCAAACGTCCCCAGAACAGTTCTTCGCATACGCCGAAGGCGCAGAACAGCATCCGGCCGAGCGCTTCCAGACCGTCATCGGGTCTCAAGTCCTCCGGCAGCAAATCGGCGGGCATGGGGCACAAAGTCCAGAGCAACCTCAAGGCAGGCCGTTCCGGCGGACATAGCGCTCCGAGAAGCGGTAAGAAATAGTCCTTGCCGGAACTGTTACGTAACCAGCAATGAATAAGATGTTCTCCGGCTCCTTCTTCCGCTTTGTCGCATCGTCTCTCAGCTCCAGTCTGGTCGACTTCGCCGTTTTCCAGATCATGCTGCTGCTGACGAAAACGCGGTTCCCCGCTTTCTATATCATGCTTTCGACATGCGTTGCCAAAACCGCATCCGGGCTGTTCAATTTTGCGATCAATAAACTGCTTGTTTTTAAAAACAGAAGCAGCACCGTTTCTTCCGCCTGGAAGTATCTCCTGCTGTGGGCGACGCGCATGTTTCTTTCCGGCAGCATCGTCGGCGTATTGTATCAGCTGACACTGCTTCCGGAAGTTCTGCTGAAGGCTTTTACGGATTCTCTGCTGTTCTTTTTCAGCTATTTCGTTCAGAAAAAACTGATCTTCCGTTCTTAAACGCAAAAAACATCATAGAAAAGACCGTTCCGGGAACGGTCTTTCTTTTATTTCATTGTTCTCTAGTCTTCCAGCTGTGCCGCGATCTCTTCGGCTTCCGCCAGGACTTTTTCGAATTTCTGCAAGGCGATGTCGATCGGTTCCGGCGTGGTCAGGTCGACACCTGCGTGTCTGAGTTCATCCAGCGGATACCGGCTACCGCCCATGGACAGGAATTCCAGATACTTCTTCACGGCTTCTTCGCCTTCGTGCAGGATCTTTTCGGATAATGCCACTGCCGTCGAATAGCCTGTCGCATATACATAGACATAGAACGGGCTGTAGAAGTGCGGGATTCTGGACCATTCGTACTGTACCTCTTCGTCCATTACGAGATCTTCGCCGAAGTAATCCCTGATCAGATCGGCATAGATCTTGTTCAGCAGGGCCGGTGTCAGCGTCTCTCTGGCTTCGACCAGTTCGTGCGCTTTCTTTTCGAATTCCGCAAACATGGTCTGTCTATAGACCGTGCCTTTGAAGTTTTCCAGATACTGGTTCAGCAGGGCCAGTCTCACCTTGGGATCCTTCTCTTCTCCTAATAATTTTTCGATCAGCAGGTTCTCATTGACCGTCGATGCGACTTCCGCCACGAAGAGCGTGTAACCCGAATACTGGGCAGGCTGATGATGGTTGGCCAGATAGCTGTGCATCGAGTGGCCCATTTCGTGGGCGATGGTTGAAACAGAATCCAGAGTGCCGGTGAAGTTGGTCAGGATGTAAGGATTGCTGTCATAGGTACCGGAAGAGAAAGCGCCGGAACTCTTGCCCTTGTTCGGATAGACATCGATCCAGCGGTCCTTGAAGGCCGAACGGACGACATCCGTGTATTCCTTGCCTAACGGAGCCAGAGCTTCCAGGATCGTTTCCTGAGCCTGTTCATAGGTGTAGTTCTTCTCTGCCGATGCGACCAATGGCGTATAGACATCGTAGTAGTGCAGTTCATCCAGTTTCAGGATCTTCTTGCGCAGGCTGACATAACGGTGCATGGCCGGCATATGGGCACGTACCGTCTGGATCAGCTGGTCGTAGACTTCTTCCGGAATGTTGGAATGGGACATCGACATGACTCTTGAGCTCGGATAATGGCGGAGTCTTGCTTCGACGGTCGCGGCTTTGACGTTGGTCGCATAGGTCGAGGTCAGGGTGTTGTTGTGCTGCTTGTAGGTCTTGTAGAAGCTGCGGAAGGCATTCTCTCTCAGCACTCTGTCAGGACTGCTCTGGAGCAGAATGAAATTGGCACCGCCGACTTCATGTTCGTTGCCCTGGCTGTCCTTGGCGTTGTCGAACACCATATCCGCATCCATCAGATAGTCCGCGATCTCGCCGGCTGCCTGGTTGACTTCCGCGAAGCTGGCCATGATCCGTTCCTCTTCCACCGTCAGGGTATGTTCCTTTTTCTTGATCAGCTTTTCCAGATTGAAACGGTAATCTTTCAATCCCTCGTATTCCAGCAGGCCGTTGAGTTCTTCCATCGACATGGACAGGATCTCCGGCTCCACATAAGCGGATGCGGTCATCAGTTCGACATAGCGGGACATGACCTGGCCGAACATGGCCTGGGCTTTTTCGTTGGTGTTGTCTTCGCTCTTGCGTAAAGAGACGTAGCAGAAGAGGTTTTCCAGCTTGCGGGAGGCCTCGGTCTCTTTGTGCATGTATTCGGCGATCATCGCAGGATCATGGAGCTTGCCCTGATAGGAAGCGGCCATTTTGATGAAGTCTTCGGTTTCCCCTAAAGCTTCCTTCCATGCGTCGTCGCTTTCAAAGAGACTGCCGAGGTCCCACTTGTACTCTTCGGCGATCTCGTTTCTTTCTTTGATTTTTTCGCTCATTTGTTTACCTTCTTTCTTGGGTAGATCCATGTCTATTGTACACTAGTCGTTTAGGAGAATCATAGGGAACGCAGGGTATAATGAAGATGATGAAGAAAGACAGGTTCTATTACATCAACGGGACCGCCTATGCCGGGAAGTCGACGATGGTGAAACGGCTGGCGGAGAAATACGACGGGATCGCCTGCGGAGAGAATTACCACGATGCTTTGCTGGAGGGGCTGGATCGGAACGATTTTCCCTGTCTCTGTTACACCAGGGACCTTGAGGACTGGCATGATTTCATCCGCAGGAGTCCCGAAGAATATGAAGCCTGGTACGACGGGGTCTCCAAGGAATGCGAGATCCTCGAACTGCAGATCCTGGAAGGACTGAAAGAACAGAACAGACCGGTTTTTGTGGATACGAACATCTCCATTGAGACTCTAAAGCAGATCGCCGAACCGGGCCATGTGCTGATCATGCTGGCAGATCCGCTGATCTCGGTGCATCGTTTCTTCGAACGTCCCGATAAGGAGAAGCAGTTTCTCTATCGGCTGATCATGGAAGAAGCGGATCCTGAAAAAGCCATGGAAAACTACCGCCAGGGACTGATGCGGATCAATTCGAAAGAACGATACGAACGCTTCCTGCATTCCGGCTTCCCGGTGCTGGTAAGAGATGAGAATCGCAGCATCGAAGAAACACTAAAACTGGTCGAAGAAATCTTCGGCTTGCATTGAGGTACGAATTATGAACGTCATTGAAACGATACAAAAGCGGCACAGCTATCGCGGCAGATACAAGGCAGAACCGATCCCTCGGGAAGATCTTCTGACGATCATGGAAGCGGGGCTGGCTGCCCCTTCCGGCTGCAACATGCAGACGGTTTCTCTGATCTGCGTCGATGATCCTGAGGTGCTGAAAATAGTCAAAGAAGCGATCGATCCTCCTGTTGCCGAAACGGCTCCGGCGCTGATCTGCGTCCTGACCCAGAGAATCAACGCCTACCGGGACAGATGCTACGCCACCCAGGACTATGCCGCGGCCATCGAAAACATGCTTCTGGCGATCGTGGAACTGGGATATCAGAGCTGCTGGTACGAGGGACACATCACCGATGAAGACAGGATCGGCGACAGGATCGCCAGGATCCTCCATGTGCCGGAAAGCTATGAACTGGTATGCATCCTCCCGATCGGGATCGCGGAAGAAGAAACGGCTTCTCCGAAAAAGAAAGCGTTCCAGGAACGCGCATGGTTCAATGCATTCGATGGAAACGCCAAGGTATAATAAATAGAGAAAGATAAGGAGCAACAACGCTTTCCATGAAACAAGTCTTTACATCGGATCGCATTTCTTTTGTCGAAGTTTCCGAACAGCTGATACCGGATTATCTGACCATGGTCAACGACTATGAGAATGTCAACAGATACATCGGAGGCAGAAAGAAAGAATTTACCGAGGAGCAGGAGATACAGTGGGTACAGAAGAAGCTGGCTGAAAAAGCCCCTGTCTTTTCGATGATCGAAAAGAAGAGCGGGAAATTCATCGGAAACATCGAGCTGATGGATGTGACGGATCATTCGGGAGAACTGGGGATCGCTCTGACGGCAGAGATGCAGAACAAGGGCTTCGGAACGGAAGCGGTCCTGGCTCTGACAAACTACGGATTCGATCAGCTGGGTCTGCAAAGGATCTATCTCAGGACCGATCCCGAAAATGCGAGAGCGATCCGCGTCTATCAGAAATGCGGTTTCCAGGAATATGGGCGCAATAAGGATCATGTCTATATGGAACAGACGAAACAAAGCGATGTATCGCAGGCGCAACACATGCATGAGCTTGCAAGCGATGAAGCCTATGCCGTCATCGGACACTATGATCCGGAAGGCCTTCAATACTTTATCATGGCCGACGATCGTCCCTATCAGGGTCAGGAATCGCATCGGGAAGCGATCTGTCACGCCATGCGTATCGCATCCGATCGCGAGATCAGAGACATCAAAGAAGCGGAAGTGAAGCTGGAAAAAACATATCCGGATCTGCTTTGTCCGTTCTCTTACGATATCAGCAAAGCCAAGGCAAGATCCATCGATGCAAAAGATCTGCTCTATGTGCCGGCACTGATAAAAAAGAATTATCTGAATACTGCCGTCTATGACTGCGACTATCATAACGAGGGGCATGGCGAAGCGATCCCCTACTGGTACGCTTTTCTGGAAGGACCTCATGAAGCGGGACGCTTTGATCCTGCCGACTTTGTCAAAGTAAATCAGTCGCTGTTCCCGGAAGGAACGGAACAGCTCGATGCCTATGAATGGACGACAGACTGGTCCGATTACTTCGATGATGGACACGAATGGTGGGGAGCTTCCTGCTGGAGCGTTTATGACGGAAAGAAAAACCGTTATGTCGTGATCTTCGCATCCGCTACCGATTGAAGGAATATATCCATGGAGATCTTTTCTGCAAGCGATCGCAGCGAATGGCGGAACTTTCTGGAGGATCATTTCGAGACTTCGAAAGAGATCTGGCTCGTGTTCCCGATGAAGGATTCAGGGGAAAAGAGTCTTTCTTATAATGATGCGGTCGAGGAAGCGCTCTGTTTCGGATGGATCGACAGCATCAATAAGCATCTCGATGATCTGCACTGCATCCGGCGCTTTTCGCCAAGGAAAGCAGGAAGCCCATATTCGCAGCCGAATATCGAGAGACTTCTCTGGCTGGAGGCACATCACATGATACATCCGAAGATCAGGGAAAGCATCCTTCCGATCATCGAAGTCCCTTTTGTCTATCCTCAGGATATTATGGATGCCGTTAGGAATGATGAAGAGGCATGGGAACATTATCAGCGCTTCTCCGATCCATACAGACGTATCCGTATCGCTTATATCGAAGCTGCCAGAAAACGTCCGGAAGAGTTCGAGAAAAGACTGAAGAATTTCATCGAGAAAACGCGTCAGAACAAGCTGATCATGGGCTATGGCGGGATCGATAAATACTACGGACAGCAGGATATCTGAGCCGATAAAGAGAGGATGATATGGAAATCCGAGTCGTTACAGATAAAACAGAGAAGCAGCAGATCGCAAGATCTGTGCTGGAAACGCTGCGTCAATGGTTCGAAGTCGAGGAAGCCAGAGAAGACTATATCGTTAAGAGCGCAGATTTTCTATTCTTTGCGGCTTTTGACAGAGGTCGCCCGGTCGGATTCCTTTGCCTGAAAGAAACAGGAAAGGATACCATGGAGCTCTGTCTGATGGGCGTATTGAAAGAATACCATCGCAAGGGTATCGGAAGAATGCTGGCGGAGAAAGCGAAAGAAGAAGCGGCAGACATGGGTTATTCATTCCTTCAGGTCAAGACCGTTCAGATGGGGATCTATGAAGATTATGATGATACCAATCGTTTCTATCGCGCTTTAGGTTTCAAGGAATTCGAAGTCTTTCCTTTGTTGTGGGATGAAAAGAATCCCTGTCAGGTCTATGTGATGTCGCTGAAATGATGTCATTAAAAGTACGGATCCTGTCCGTACTTTTCATTTCTTTTTTTTGTAGCAGGATCGATCTGAAGAGAATGCACAGACACATGATCCAGGTTTATAATAAACGCATGAGATTTGAACCAAGCAAAGAAATGAAAATCGATCTTCTGCCGGAACAGGAGGAACAGCTTTGCACGAAAGAAACCATCAAAGAAGTCTTTGCGAAAGATGATAAAAACGAGTGTACGGCTTTCGATATCTATGATGGCGACGACATGGTGGGCTTTGCGATGTTCTGTGAATATCCCAAAGGAAGCTTCTTCCTGTGGAATTACGCGATCGATGCGAAATACCAGAATCGGGGCATCGGAACAAAAGCGCTGAAGGAACTGCTTGACTACATGGTTTCCAGCAATGATGTGAAAGAATTGACCACGACCTATCTCTGGGGAAACGAGCAAGCCAAAAGGCTTTACGAAAAGGCGGGTTTTATCGAGACGGATGTGATCGACGAAGAAGGCTGCCATGAAGTAAATATGCTTTATAGGATAAAGTGATTCGAATCTGTGTCCATTCACAAAAAAGTACGGTCATTCCGTACTTTTCGTTTTCTTTGATTCAGTCGTTATTCCTGTTTCAGTTTCTCTTCGGCGATCCCGATCAGTTCCATCTCGCTCTGCAGCTCTCCCTGGAACGGGTAGCCCTTCTGCAAAGCCAGTAACGCCTCGCGGTTCCGTCTGATTTCTGCTTCATCTTTCAGGTACAAAGCCCGTACCAGGAAATAACGGATGATGGAAAGGACGCTCTTGCGAGATCCTTCCAGGAACTGCAGCATCTTCTTGTCGGTGATATCCTCGAACCTGCCGTTCAGGCAATCCAGATATTTCTGATCCAGCTGCAGCATTTTCTGGTGATAGTCCAGCAGCGGATAATCCTGTTCGAAAATCTTTTTCAGCAGTTTTTCGGCTTCCTTGAAACGGTGCTCGTCCATCAGCTTGTTTTCTTTCCACAGGAGATTGCCGGCGCCGATCGCTCCGCCATGCAGCGTCGTTTCCTCCAGGTCGATCATCGTATCCGGAACATCCTTCATCCTTCCGCCCTTGGCCATCATTTCGTTGAGATCCAGCATGTTATAGAAGGTATCAATGGATGCGGGATGATGTTTCATCTCCTGGATGTTCTTGCCGTCGTTGGCGATACCGTTCCCATCGAAAGGGATCCCGTTTCCAAACAGCATGATCAGGTCATACATGCCGTTGGCTGCCGCGAAGATCCGCAGATAAGGCGATCTTGCCAGGAAGACGATCAGATAGTTGATGATCGCAAAGATCAGGTTGAAAAGAACCCCGCCGGCATTGTAGAGGAAAAACAGCTTTTTCTCTCTGTCTGCGGGCGAACCCATCAGACACTGTCCCAGCGTTCCCGGCAAGGAAAACCGTTTCAGTTTCAGTCCCTCCTCTTCTTTTATGACAAGCAGAGAAAGGACCCGATAGGACAGGAAACGGAATCCGGTCAGAAGACCGAAAACCATATGCCCCGCTTCGTGGAGCGCCGTCTGCAGGACCAGGGCAACGCCCATCGATGCCAGAAACAGCAGATAGATCGGAAAAATGCCGACCCCGGAACTGTCTCCGATAAACCCGATCAGCAAGCCGCTTGGCAGGCATGTCAGCAGAATCAGGACGGTCATCAGGATCCTGCTTCGTTTGTTTTCTTTATTCATGCGTTAACCTCAAATAACTATAGTTCTTATTCCTATTATATTCCTGATCCTCCTGTTTACATAAATGAAACAATAATGTACGAAATCTCTTAAAAGCCATATATTTTTAGATTATAATGATGTTATGAGGTCTGTATAAGATCGCATAGAAAAGGAGAGTTTAATGAAAAAACTGTTTAAGATTTTAGTTACTTTGTTGGTAGCTATGTCCGTAGTCGCTTGTTCCGGTGGCGGAAATGGCGGCGGCGGTGAAGCCAGTGGCGAACCGGTCGATGTCGTATTCTGGCACACTCTGACCGACCATGACGAGGAAATGGTTCAGGAAATCGTTGAAAAGTTCAACGCTTCCCAGGACAAGTACAACGTCATTCAGCTGACGCAGCCGCTGGATGGTTTCGAAGCTAAGGTTTACGAAGCTGTCACCAACGGCACAGGACCGAGCCTTGTCTGGCTGTATCCTGGCACTGCAACCGAATATGTCGATGAGGGCTTCTCTCTTGATTTCGGTCAGTATCTGACGGATGACGAATACAAGAACAGAGTCAGCGACGGTGTCTATGCCGCTTCTACAGACTATTCTGATGGCAAGCTCCATGCACTGGTCTGCACGCTGACCGGTTCCATCATGTTCTACAACAAGGAACTGTTAGAAAAGTACAATCTGGAAATCCCTCAGACTTGGGATGATCTCTACAACGCATGCAAGACGGTTGTCGATGGCGAAAAGGCTGAAGGCAACGATATCATGGGCTTCGGACCGGACTCTGTCGATGTCGTAGGTATCGACGTATTATACCAGCTTGGTAAGGCATATATCGATGACAACAATACCGCGAACGACTGGACGGATCCTCAGTTCGTTGAATGGATCGACTGGTGGAAGAAAGCGGAAGCTGAAGGCTACTTCCAGCTCGTTGATCCTGAAGGCTACCACTCAGGCCCGTTCGGCAACCAGCAGTACTTCTGCTACATGGGTTCTTCCGCAGGTATGAACTACATCACTCCGAATGGCTTCACGATCGTAACCGGACCTGTCCCACAGGTTGCCGGCGGCAGACAGTATAACGAACTGACTGCACGTGCACTGGTCGGTTTCGCAAAGGATGAAACCGTCGATGCCGGAGCTGCTGCTTTCGCAAGCTTCTTCACTCAGGCTGAAAACAACCTGCCGTTCTGCCAGAAATATTCTGCTTCTACGCCGTTCAAAGATGTCGAAACTTCCGATGTCTACAAAGAGTACTTCAATGGCAGCGTCGCTCAGCAGGCGTTCGCTTCGATGTTAGACTACATGTATGCACGTAAGGCTGTTACCGGCCAGACCGCATGCAAGGAAGCTATCATCCAGGCTCTGAAGACAGCGATCGTTTCCGGCGAAGATACGCTCACTGCTCTGCAGACCGCACAGGCTCAGGCCAATGCCGCATTAAGCGAATAATCGTTTAAGAATCACACACAAGAGGAACACCGTATTTTTGCGGTGTTCCTCTTATTTTAGTAAGATGCAGATCTAAGATATTCAGGATATTTGGATCTCTTAGATGTACATAGTACGGATTCATAGATGATTTTTAAGGAGGATAGGTATGAAAATTCGTCTGGAAAACATCGTCAAACGTTTTGACGATAACACGGCAGTCGATGATTTTTCTGCTGTGATCGAGTCGGGTGAACTCGTAACGCTTTTGGGTCCTTCCGGTTGCGGTAAGAGTACGATGCTGAACATGCTTTCAGGTATTCTTTATCCGACGGAAGGAAAGATCTATTTCGATGATGATGATGTCACTTATGTATCATCGGAGAAACGTGGTGTCGGTCTGGTTTTCCAGAACTATGCGCTTTATCCTCATATGACGGTTCTGGAAAATATCTGCTTCCCTCTGGAAATCAAGAAGGTTCCGAAAAAGGAACGTATCGAGAGAGCGAAGAAGATGGCGGAGCTCGTGCATGTCGAAACGATGCTGAACCGTAAGCCGGGACAGCTTTCCGGCGGTCAGCAGCAGCGTGTCGCGATCGCAAGAGCCCTGGTCAAGGAACCCCGCCTTCTGCTGCTGGATGAACCTCTGTCCAACCTGGACGCAAGACTGCGTATCGAAATGAGAGAAGAGATCCGCCGCATCCAGCTGGAAACCGGCGTCACGACCATCTTCGTTACCCACGACCAGGAAGAGGCCATGTCCATTTCCGACCATATCATTCTGATGAAGCTCGGTGTGCTGCAGCAGTATGACAAGCCGCAGGTCCTCTATGACCAGCCGGCCAACTGCTTCGTAGCGGACTTCCTGGGCAACCCGCCGATCAACAAGGTCGAGGGCGTCGTCAAGGGCGGCAAAGTGCTGCTTGGTCCGAACGAGGAAGATTCTCTGATCAAAGTCGATAATATCCCGGACGGCACTCCTGTCTATCTGTCCTTCCGTTCCGAAAGCGTCATCCTCGATGACAAGAGCCCGTTAAGAGCGAAAGTCGTCCTTACGTCCGTCATGGGTAAGGAAATCATCACTTCTTTCGTTCTGGCAGGCAAAGAAGTGCGTGGCTACATGAATTCCGATGTCGAACTGCAGAGAGACCAGGAAATCGGTATCCGTTTCAAGAAGACCGGTGTCTTTGTGTTCGATCGTGAAAGCGGAGAACGTTACTTATGATCAAGAGACCTTTGTTTGAAAGGATCAAACCGTTTCTTTATCTGCTTCCGTTCATCCTTTCGGTAACGCTGTTTACTCTGTATCCGATCGTGAACGTCATCCGCATGTCGTTCCTCGAAGGGTACAAGTATCTGACGGGAGCTTATACGGGAGTCGGTTTGGGTAACTATGAGAAAGTTATCAACGATCCGTATTTCCGCCAAGCCATTTCCAATACGTTCAAATACGTATTGCTGGTGGTTCCGATCTCCACGGTCATCGCCGTCATTCTGGCGAATGTCCTGAACCAGAAGATCAAGTTCCAGGGCTTCTTCCAGACCTGCTACTTCCTGCCGATGGTGACTTCATCGCTGGCTGTCGGTCTTTCCTGGAGATTCATGTTCAACGACAAGTACGGCGTCATCAACTATCTGCTGACGCTGATCGGCATCGACCCGGTCACCTTCCTGGGCAACCCATCAGGCAACTTCCTGGCGCTGGTCATCTTCGGTATCTGGGCGATCCTGCCGAATACGATCATCTTGCTGCTGTCCGGTCTACAGAATATCGACCCGCTGTATTACACTGCGGCCAAAGTCGATGGTGCCAAGACCTTGCGTAT
>JAEEGI010022812.1_pt1 | contig 12340 bp, 7 predicted proteins | sample 8958751 | NCBI WGS metagenome assembly JAEEGI01 (sample SAMN16246545, study PRJNA631951) | gut metagenome | biome: gut microbiome; feature: rumen; material: KS-attached | host: Bos | place: Iran: Karaj | collected 2018-10 | reverse complement strand
CACGTTGAACTCATGCTTCTTCTCGTAGGTCAACTCGCTGTTGCCCAGTGAGGAGAGGTAGATGGCACTCTCCTGCTGGTCGCCCCAGGGACGCCAGATGATTTCCGGACGGAAAATGGGGAGAGCGTTGGAGGCTGTGGTCTGTTCGCCGTTGAGAGAGTACGACAGACGGAGGGTGGCGTGAGAGAAGGCGTTCTTGGTCTTCTCCTGCCAGTTCTGGAACCATTTCTCCTCATGGGCGTTCCAAGAGGTGGAGACGTTCCAGGTGGGGAGCCAGCGCGACTTGCGGGCCTTGCCCAACTGGTTGGAGCCGTCGTAACGGCCGGTGAGGTTCAACACATAGCGGCCCTTGTAGGAGTAGTTGAGGTTGGCAACGTAGGCCAAGCGGCGGTTCCACGACTGACCGAAGGAGTCGAAGGTGGTACCTTCCTCAATGGCTTGCTTCGTGCGGTCCTTGTTCATGTGAACCAGCCTACTCATCTCGTAGTCTACACCCATCACGGTGAACTCAGCGGCATCGTAGTCGGCACGGTTGGCTTCCATACCCACCAGGGCATTGAAGATGTGGGTGTCGTTCCATACCTTATTATAATTGATGGTAGCACGGAAGTCGAGTTGCTTCACCTTGTTGCGGTTCAGTGTGTAGATACCTCCCTCGGGCATCACGGAGATAGGAAGTGAGTTGGGAATGTCGGGGTCGGTGTACAGATAGGTGTTGTTGTACATGATGTTGGGGTTGTCGACACCGGCACGGTAGGCCTCAGCCTGGTTGGAGTGGTTGAGCACAAAGTGCTCGCGGTTGGAGTGGTTGATGCGGTAGGCACCCAGGGCCTTCAGTTCAAGGCCGAGGATGGGCTTCCACGACAATTCGCCCTGGAACTTCAGGTCCATCACATCCACATCGATATAGTTGTTGTCCAACTCGTCGAAAATGTTGAATGCAGCGTAGTTGCGGGTATAGGTGTCGTAGGGGTCCAGGGTGCGCGAGGTGTTCATACAGAAACTGAACGGGTTGATGTCGAAATTACGGTTCACGGCACCACTCACCACGTCGGTGCTCTGGTTGAGCGTACCGGGTGCACGCTGGTCGCGGAACGAACCGGTGGTGCGCATGGTCAGTGTCACTTGCTTCGACAGGTTGAACGAGGCGTTCATGTTGGCGGTGTAGCGCTGCACCTTACTGTCCTTATACCATCCTGGGTCAACGAGAGCGGAGAGCGAAGCGTAGAGGTTGGCTTTCTCCGTACCCGTAGAGATACTCACCGAGTGGTTCATCATCACGTTGTTGTTGAACAAAAGGTCGAACCAGTCGGTATTTCTGAACTCTGCTTCCTGCAGGTATTTGTTCATTGCGGCCTGGGTGAAGGGAAGACTGAAACCACTCTCGGCATTCCACTGGTCCATCATGTGGTACATGCGGCCGTAAAGGCCCGACGACGAACCATTGGCAAGGGCGGAGAACTCCAGCCAACCCTTGGCTTCCATCTCCTTGTAGATACCCATCTGCTCCTGTGAGTTGCTGATGTTGTATTCGGCGTAACTGGGCTTCATGCGGTAGGTGAACTCACCGGTGTAGTTGATGCTGCTGCTTCCCGAACGGCCTTTCTTCGTGGTGATGACCACCACACCGGCCATGGCGCGCGCACCATAAATGGAGGTGGCACTACCGTCCTTGAGCACCTGGAAACTCTCAATGTCGTCGGCATTCAAACCGGCAATGGCATTGGAAATCAGCGTGGCAGCATCACCCGACGACAGGTCGTCGGCCGACACGTTCACGGCATCTTCCATAATCACGCCATCGACCACCCACAGCGGTGAACTGCTGCCGTAGATGGAGGTGGCACCACGTACGCGAATCTTAGGAGCCGTACCGAAGGTTCCCGACACGTTCTGCACCGTCACACCAGATACACGACCTTCAAGCGAACGGGTGACGTCGGCCACACCGTCGAGTTTCGCCTTGTCGGCATCAATCTTTGTGGTGGCACCGGTAAACAGACGCTTGTCCATCTGCTGCATACCGGTAATCACCACCTCGTCGATGAGGTTGGCATCGGAAGTCATTCTCACTACGATGTCCTTGCCACCTTTCACGGTCATCTTCTTCATACCGATATAGGTGACCTCAAGAGTGGGCTTGGCTGTACTGGTGCTCAGGCTGAACTTACCGTCAATATCGGTCACCACACCGGTGTTGGTGTCTTTTACCTTCACCGTGGCGCCGATGATGGGCTCACCGTCTTCGGCCGATAACACGGTACCGTTGACAGTGTGCTGAGCAACTGCTATTCCAATTGACATGAAAAAGCAGGCCAAAATCAAGCATAGTCTTTTTTCCATAAAAAGTGTGTTTATCTATTATTGTTCGTTTCCAAAATGCACATATATGCAGTTTGCAAAATTAACTAATTTTCTTGCAAACTGCAAACAAAACCATAAAAAAGTGAAATTATTCCGAGGTTTAACATTTTTGTATAGCAAAAGGGCACTTTTTTTTAACATTTCACTACATGACATGCGGGAAAAAGCAGCCCCCAAACCGCCACTTTTTCTTACTAAAATGAATGAATATTCCGTATTTTTATGCATGATTGCTCGCTTCTGCGTCGGCCTGTGAAGTTTTTTTCAACAAACGGCGTAAAACTTGTTTTTTTTATGTATTTTTGCAAAAATGCTACCCGGCTTCTTCGTCCACCACTGCGGAGACCGGCAACTGAAACCATTGACTATGAGAAAAACTTCTTTTCTGCTGACTTGGCTCTTCCTGCAACTGGTGCTCGCGTCGGGAGCGCAGACCATTCTGCACCGCGCGAGTGTCAACGTGCAACTCACGGCAGATAATGCCATTGTCACCGAGGTGCGCGACATCACGCCAGGAGGGATCGACGAGGGGTTCATCCCCATTAGCGACAGATACATGATGAAAAAGTTCATCATGAACGTGGGCTTCGACAGTGAGAACTATTTCCAACGGCTGGAATGGTGGAAGTCGTCGGTGTCCTCTAAGGAGAAACAGGGAAAATGCGGGCGGAAATGGGTCGACGACCACCATGCACGCTTCTGTTGGGGAATCGACCCGGTCAACCGCAGGAAGTATTTCATCTCTTATCCGTTGGTCAACTTGCTTCACAACGACGGGAAGAACGATGTGCTCGACTATGATTTCCTTGACCTCACAGGACAGGCTCCCGCACAGATGGCGGAGGTGAGGCTATATCTCAAGGAGGGGGCGCTGACGGAAAAAGACCTGGACCTTTCACGGTCGTCGGAGCAAATGAACTACAGTTTCAGTGATGGGCAACTCGTCGTCACGCCGAAAGCAGACGGAAAAGTCTCCAATATGCCCCTGCACCTGGCTTTCAGGTCCGGGCTGTTCGACGGGATACCGTCATCGTCGGAGATGTCACCAACTGCCCGTGTGATGTCCGGCAATGCCGGAGATTGGGCGGAAGGAGACCTCGCCATGGCATTCTCCATCCCCGAAGAGGAACTGCACTCGCCCATGATGAACGACAACAGGCCCAAGACGGAGTCGGGTGGGAGCACGCTCATGGAATATATCTATGCCTATCCAAAGACCACTGCTGTCATCGGGTGTCTCCTCGTGGTGCTTCTGGCACTGCTCTACCGTGGCATCAATATTCTCAGGCTGAAGGCGAAGGCAAGAAAGGAGGGCATAGGCAGCACTGCTGCCACTTCGCTGCGCACGGTGGCCATCGGTGTGATGGTCTTGTGGGCCGCCAATGGCTATGCTCAATTGTATAATGATGATATCCATGTGATAATCAATGACTTGGGAAATGCGCGCATCTGCGAGTCAAGGCGGGTGTCTATCTATCAGGGCACCGAGGGATTCATCAAGATGTACGACCTGCAGGGGCGCGACATCGGTGAACTGGCGGTCACTGATGAACAGGGAAGGGAGTTCAAGAACATCACACCGTGGAAGGTAAATGCTGCGTTCGAGGAGAAAGCCTACAAATGTGGCATCTATAAGGCTGATGAGGGCGATGAACTGTGCTGGGGCATCGGTGAATATGGCAACCACATCCACCATATCCGCTATACGCTCACACGCCTCGTCAAGGCCTATGACGATTACGATGGCTTCATCTTCACTTTCTATCAGGCGGCAAATCCATACGCCAAGCACATGAGGGTGACCATCGAGGGCGATGGGAAGACATTCACGCCGGAGAACACCCGCGTGTGGTCGTTCAGACACTATGGCACTATCTATGTCAAAGACGGGAAGGTGGAGGTGGAGACCACACAGCCGTTCGAGGATACTGAAGAGAAGATGACGGTCATGGTGCAGTTCAACAAGGGAATGTTTCACCCAACAACCACGGTGAAGAAATCGTTCTACGAGGCAGTGAAGAGAAAGGCACTGAGGGGAAGCGAATACCTCGACACGGAGGAAATGGACCGGCAGAACGGCAAGTCGTCGCTCTCGGGACTGGGCTCCAGCGGAAGCAGTTTCTGGGATGGACTGGCATGGGTGCTGCTCTTAATCCTCGGACCTGTTATCGTGATAGCCACACCGATTCTCACCAAGCAGCGGTGTGATAAAGACAAACTGATGTTCGGACTCTTCGGAAACCTCAAGGGTAGGGTAGACCACTGGTTCAGGGGTATACCACTGGGCGACGACCTCAACAAAGTGGCGGGTACGTTCTTCGCCGTGAAGGGAAGCAAAGACCTCGATGCACTGCGGAGGGCATACATCCTGCGCATGGTCTACAATAACCGGCTCTCCGTGGTGAAGGTGGCCGACAATAAGGGTAAAATCCATAAACGCTTCCTCGTGGCGGATGTGGAAGGAAAGCACATGTTTCACGACTATGCTTACTACCTGCAAAAACTGCTATACATGGCAGCAGGACCCGACCATGTGCTCGATCCCAACGAACTGAAGGATTTTGTGCACAAGGATACGCTCTCGCTGAGGGATATGGCACGCAAGATGAGAAGCGAACTCGAGAAAAATACCAATATGAGTTTGTATGGGCTCACCAGTAAGCAAACAGGAGAGGTGTTCGGACTGAAAAAGTTCCTCGAAGACTTCACCTTGGCAGGAGAGCATACCATCGAGGAGGTAAAACTATGGAAAGACTATCTGGTATATGCCACCGTCTTCGGCATCGCCGACCAGGTGGCGGAAGATATGAAGAAGGCAATGCCCGACTTCAGCCAACTGGGTAAACTCAAGGATATGCTCTGCGACCCTGATGTGTTTGCAAGCACAGCGGCGCTGTCAACGCTGGCCAACTCCGCCGTCAGTTATGCCGCCAGTTACAAGACGCCTCAGGAGTTGGCGGCAGAGCGGGCAGCAGCCAGGGAAAGTTCACACGACTACCACAGCAGTTCGGGCGGTGGGGGCAGATCTTCCTACAGCGGCGGCGGCGGAAGCGGCGGCGGTGGCGGAAGCGGCTACCGGTAATACCCCAAGAGTCGGGGAATGCCAGGGAAATCACAGGATTTACCAAGGAAAATCCCCCATACTTGCTCGTTGCCGAGAGAGTATGGGGATTGTTTGTGCCAAAATGGCTGATAGGTGTTATTTCACCTGGATGACCAAATACTTGCTGGTGCTCCAGAACTGGTTGGGGTCAAGGATACGGAGTGTGTAGTTCTTGTTGGCATCGGCTTCCAGACGGTAGGAACTGGCTGGATGGGAGGTAAGCACCTTCACCGACTTGGAGTAGAGGGGAATGGTGCGCTCGGTGCGGATGTCTATCTTCGTGAAGTAGTTCTTGTTGAAGTCCTTACGCAACACCTCGTTCTTCTCAAGAATGCGCTGCTGCTTCAACTCGCTCTTCGTGCCAAACACATAGTAGGCGGTGTTCAATTGCTTGTCTTGCTCACTGATGGTTTTCGACTTCTGGGAACTCTCTGTCTGCAATTCGGTCACGTCTTGATGGAGGTCATCTATGCGCTGGTCCAACTGAGTGATGTGGATGTCCTTGGCCTCAAGAGCCGCCTGGAGTTCGCTCAACTGACGGTCTTTCTCGGTAATTTGACGCTGGAAACTTGCAATGGTGTTCTCCAACGTCTGCTTCAACTCGTTGCCCTTGATGGTGCTTTCGTTGAGTTGAGCGCGCAATTTCTCTATCATTTCGCGATTGGTCTTCATCTTGTTCTGGATAAACTCGATGTCGCTCTTGATCTTTGCGGCCTTGTCGGTGCCCTCGCCGTTCTTGGCAAGCGTCACACGACCTTCGGCCTCGGTAATCAGGCGGAAGCCTTCCTGAATCTGATTCAGCGTCGTCATAATCTCGTTGATCTCGCTGTCACGGCCTTCTATCACCTGCTGAAGCGAGTCTACCAATGCACTCTGGTCGGGAACAACGGCTACTGGCTCTTTCTTCTCTTCCTGGCAGCCAACGACCAACAGCGCACAAAGGGCTAAAAACAATACTTTCTTCATTTTATTCTTCGTTTTTGAGATGGGTTCAATCTTCTTGCTCTCGTTGATGCTTATGGGATGGGGCATCACAGCCCGCTACTACAATCACTATCTCGCCACGGGGGGGAGTGGAGGTGAAATGGGCAACCAACTCCGACAACGTGCCGCGGCGGCACTCCTCGTGCAACTTGCTGATCTCACGGGCCACACATGCTCGGCGGTCGGCACCCAGCACTTCCGACAACTGGGTCAACGTCTTTACCAAGCGGTAGGGCGACTCGTAGAAAACCATCGTGCGCTGCTCGTTGGCCAATGATGTCAGACGGGTCTGACGGCCTTTCTTCTGCGGAAGGAATCCCTCAAAACAGAAACGGTCGTCGGGAAGGCCAGAACTCACCAGCGCAGGGACGAATGCCGTGGCGCCAGGAAGGCATTGCACCTCTATGCCGGCAGACACCGCTTCTCTCACCAGGAAAAAACCGGGGTCGCTGATGCCTGGAGTACCGGCGTCGCTCACCAAGGCTATCGTCTGACCCGACCGCAGACGCTCCACTATACCGCCAGTAGTGCCGTGCTCGTTGAATTTATGGTGAGAGAGCAACTGGTTGTGGATGTCGTAGTGCTTCAGCAACAGACCGGTTGTCCGGGTGTCTTCAGCCAGAATCAAGTCCGACTCCTTCAGCACCCTCAAGGCCCTGAGCGTGATGTCTTCCAGGTTGCCTACAGGGGTGGGAACGATATACAATATGCCCATAATTGGGGGCAAATATACACCAATTCATAGAAATGGCAAAATAATTCCGTCAATTTTACATTTTAGTAACATTTTGCACTCTATCGTTGGTTAGTTCGCATAATCTTCGTAATTTTGCAATCACCATGACCGACAATGCTATAGGGGAACTGCACCGGCCCGGAAGAATAGAAGTGGTGTGCGGATCGATGTTCTCGGGGAAAACCGAAGAACTCATCCGGCGTGTCAAGCGCGCTGTGTTTGCCAAACAGCGGGTGGAAATCTTCAAACCCGCTATCGACACAAGATACTCTGACGAAGAGGTGGTGAGCCACGACCGCAACTCCATCGTCAGCACTCCTGTTGATACTTCGGGAACCATCTTGCTGCTCTCGTCTGATATCGACGTGGTGGGCATTGATGAGGCGCAATTCCTTGACGATGGACTGGTGGATGTATGCAACCAACTGGCCAACAGGGGGGTGAGAGTCATCATCGCCGGACTCGACATGGACTTCCGGGGCAAGCCTTTCGGTCCGATGCCGGCATTGTGTGCCATCGCCGACGAGGTGACCAAGGTGCATGCCATCTGTGTGAGATGTGGGGCACTGGCATACGTCAGCCATCGCTTGGTAAACGACGATAAACGTGTGCTCCTGGGAGAGAAAGCACAATACGAACCGCTCTGCCGCGAATGCTACCGCAAGGCAGTGGAGGGGTGAGAAAAATGAAACAGTTTTCGCCTGAATATTATTTATGTTAGAAGGAAAGATTACATTCGACAAACTCGCACGGTGGACCATCATCACAGTGGTCATCATTGGCATCTTCTTTCTTTTCAAATTGCTGGGAAAAGTGCTCCTGCCGTTCTTCGTGGGATGGCTCTTGGCCTACCTGCTCTATCCTGCCGTGAAGTTTGTGCAATACCGGCTCCATGTGCCTACACGCCCGTTGGCCATCGTCGTCACCCTGCTTGGGGTAACCATCATCCTCGCAGGGGTGTTCTATTTCATCATTCCTCCCATGATAGAGCAATTCGAAAGACTGGGGGTCGTACTGATGAAATACCTCAACCAGCAGTCGGCAAAAGGCGACTTCTCTGCCATGATACACGAGTGGCTCAACCAGAACCGAGAGCGCGTGATGGAGTTCTTCCAAAGCCGCGATTTCATCGAGACGCTGAAGATCACCATGCCAAGGCTCTTCTCCTTCGTGGGGAAAACGGCAAACATCGTCATCAGCATCGTGGCATCGTGTATCGCCTTGCTGTATATGTTCTTCATCCTCCTCGACTACGAATATCTCACCAACAACTGGGTGAAAATCTTCCCGAAAAAATCGAGGCCGTTCTGGATTTCGCTCATGGACGACGTGGAGCGCGAACTCAACAACTACATCCGCGGACAGGGACTTGTGGCGCTCTGCATGGGCATCATGTTCTGTATCGGATTCACCATCATCGATTTCCCCATGGCCATAGGCATGGGAATACTCATCGGCATCATGGACCTCGTGCCCTACCTGCATACTTTTGCGCTTATCCCCACGGCATTCCTTGCCTTGCTCAAGGCGGCTGACACCGGACAGAATTTCTGGGTAATTTTCGGAATGGCTGTGCTTGTGTTCATCATCGTGCAAATCATCACCGACATGGTCACCACACCGAAAATCATGGGGTCGGCAATGGGACTAAACCCCGCCATCCTCTTGTTGTCGCTGTCGGTGTGGGGTGCGTTGCTCGGCTTCGTCGGACTTATCATTGCCTTGCCGCTTACCACGCTGCTCATCGCCTATTACCAGCGATATGTCACCAAGGAAGAAGAGGTTGAAGGGCCGCCCGACGAACCTGTCGACGACGGAAGTCCGCTGCCCGACGGTCCCGTGTCGCCCGAAATGTCCTCACCAAGAGCGCTTCTCGCCATGAAAGAGGAGTGAAATGAAGCCGTTTTGGAGTAGTTTTGACTATCTTTCTACAAAAAGTGGAAAATAAATTTGGCAGTTATTGAAAAATATACTACCTTTGCACTCGCTTTTAATGTAACGGAGATCCGCTAGCTCAGTTGGTAGAGCACAACACTTTTAATGTTGGGGTCTTGGGTTCGAGCCCCAAGCGGATCACTAATAGAAAGCGTAGAAATAAAAATCCCTGATACTCGGCTGAGTATCAGGGATTTTTAGTGTTACGACTGGCATAATCTTACCAAATCTGCGCACGCTTCTTCTTCGGGAGGAAGAGACGGTCGCCGCGCTTCACCTTGAAGGCGTCATACCAGGCGTCGATATGGGGAAGGGCAGCATTGACGCGGGCTTTGTTGGGCGAGTGGGTGTCTACGGTGATGAGGTATTCCACATACTCCGGACGGGCATTGCAGGCCCATACCCTTGCCCACGAGAGGAAGAAGCGCTGCTCGGGTGTGAAACCATCGACAGTGCCTAGCGGCTGCTGCTTCATGGCGTTCTGAAAGGCACGGAAGGCGATGTTCAGACCACCGTTGTCGCCGATGTTCTCTCCAAGGGTCTGTTTGCCGTTGATGTACTTGCCGGGAACGGCCTCCACCTTGTTGAAGTATTCTTCAAGCACTTTCGTGCGTGCCTCGTAGTTCTTCTTGTCTTGCTCTGTCCACCAGTTGTGCTGGTTGCCGTGTTTGTCGAACTGGCTTCCCTGGTCGTCGAAACCGTGACTCATCTCGTGGCCTATCACGCCACCAATGGCACCATAGTTCACGGCATCATCGGCATTGGGGTCGAAGAAGGGAGGCTGGAGGATGGCAGCAGGGAAGCAGATTTCGTTGGTGGTGGGGTTGTAGTAGGCATTGATGGTTTGTGGGGTCATCAGCCACTCGGTCTTGTCAACGGGTTGGTTCACCTTGCGGCGTATCTCATCCATTGTCATGAACTCGGAGATATTGGCAAGGTTCTCGTATAGCGACAGGCTCTCGTCTACCTGCAGACCGGCATAGTCTTTCCATTTGTCGGGATAGCCGATTTTCACGATGAAGTTGTCGAGTTTGTCCTTGGCCTGGGCTTTTGTCTCGGCACTCATCCAAGTGGCTTCCTCGATTCGCTGCGAGAGGGCTGTCTGCAGATTGCGCACCAACTGGAGCATACGTTGCTTGCTCGACTCGGGAAAATGCTTCTCCACATAGAGTTTGCCGATGGCCTCACCCAGCACGCCGCTCACCAGTGACACGGCACGTTTCCAGCGCGGACGGTCTTGCTGCACACCGCTCAACACCGAACTCAGTTTGAACGCCTCAGCACGGAAATCATCGCTCAGTGTGCTGGTGGCACCGCTGATAATCTTTGCCTCAGCATAGGCCTTCAGGTCGTCGAGTGGGGTGTCGGCGAGTATTTTTTCCACTTCATGGATGGGTTCGGGCTGACCAACGTCCACAGCATCAAAGGTGGGGAAACCACTGGCGAGGAAGACGTTGCCCCAGTCGATGCCGGGGAAGTCGCATACCAGTTGGTTGTAACTCATCTTGTGGTAGTTGGCGTCAATGTCGCGCAACTGCACACGACTGTAACTAGCTTTGGCAATGCGGGTCTCTATGGCCATCACGGCGGTGGTCTTGCGGGTGGCGGCATCTTCATCGTTGCCGACCATCACAAAGAGGCGGTGGAGCATGTTCTGGTAGGCTTCACGGATACGGAGGGTCTGCTCATCGTCGTTCAGGTAATAGTCACGGGTGCCCAGACCGATACCGCCCTGACTCACCCCTACGATGTTCTGGTCGGCATTGCGCTGGTCGGCACCTACGCCGATGCCATACATCATCGTACTTTCACCGCGGCGGTCGAGTTGGGCTGTCACGAGTTGGTATTCGCGGCGGTCCTTGATGGCTGCGATGCGGTCGAGGGTGGGCTTCAGGGGCTGCCATCCCTCACGGTTCAGACGCACGCTGTCCATCATCAGGTTGTAAAGTGAGCCTATCTTCTGACCAAGCGACCCTTTCTCCTGTGGAGTAGAGGCATATTCCATAATCAGGGCGCGGATGTCTTCCTGGCTCTTCTCGTAGAGTTCGGTGAAAGCGTCGTTTTCGGAATGTTCGTCGTCGAGGGGATGGGTGGCCATCCAACCTCCAGCGGCATACTGGAAGAAGTCGTCGCCAGGACGAACGGTGGTGTCAAGGTTCTTGGGGTCAATGCCCGAAGAACCTGTTGTTTGTGCATGAACGGAAATAACCGTGAATGCCAAGGCTGCAAATAAGAAAAGTTTTCTCATATCAATGTACTCTTATGCTGATTTGATTTTTTATCCAAAATGTGTTTTCCGGCTGCAAAAATAACTAAAAAACTCGATTCTATGTTCAAAGTGTTGTAGAATTTATGTTTTATTGTTCTTTATCACCCAAAAGAGTAGATACGCAGTGCATACGTCGCTTTGATTCCCTTTCCCTTCCGTAAGTGGAGCGAGTACAAAACAGAAACCTATATAAAAAACGAAAGCCCTGCAATTGCTTGCAGGACCTTCGCTTTCGGTGTGCCCGGGGGGACTCGAACCCCCGACATTCAGAACCACAATCTGACGCTCTAACCAACTGAACTACGGGCACCATGTTCCGCTTTTGGTTAAAAAGCGGGTGCAAAGATAATCGAATTAATTCTAATCGCCAAATTTTTAGACGGTTTTTTAATCCGTAACCTTTTATTTCTGAGCATCGGCAGCAGGGGCGGCGGCAGCGGCAGGGGCTGCATCAGCAGCGGGAGCAGCCTGACCTTGAGCGGGAGCAGCCTGACCTTGAGCAGGAGCAGCCTGACCTTCAGCAGCCTGTGGGGTAACACCGAAGTTCTGCTGTGTGGTGGGGTTGGTCAACGGGTTGGTTGTTGTGGCCTCAACGGCGCTTTGCTCGGTCATGGCAGTGGGTGCGAAGTAAGCGCAGAGCACGCTGAGCACTACCATGGCGATGGCAAGTCCCCATGTGGCTTTCTCGATGAAGTCGGTAGTCTTGCGCACACCGGCGAGTTGGTTGCCGGCAGAGAAGTTCGACGACAGTCCACCACCTTTTGACTCTTGAATAAGTACTATACCAATCATCAGCAGCGAGGCGATGACGATAAGAATTACGAATAAATAGTAAAACATCTTTTTCCTTTATTTTTTATTGTTGTCTGTAATCAATTTTTCCAAAAAACGAATATGGTCTGCAAAGTAAGCACTTATTTTTGGATAATTCAAATTTAATCGCTTAAAA
>JAEEGI010022809.1_pt1 | contig 12341 bp, 11 predicted proteins | sample 8958751 | NCBI WGS metagenome assembly JAEEGI01 (sample SAMN16246545, study PRJNA631951) | gut metagenome | biome: gut microbiome; feature: rumen; material: KS-attached | host: Bos | place: Iran: Karaj | collected 2018-10 | reverse complement strand
CTCGCCGCCGTTCGGCGGCCCTCTCCCCCTTTCAGGGGGCGTTGGTTAGTTTCATCGTTCATCCCGACAAGCTCAAATTTGTCTTAATCTTTATATTGTTATTATCCCTTTAATGTGTTAAAATGTAAAAAGGTGAAAATTATGAGAGTTTTTGACTTCGACAATACAATATACGACGGCGAAAGCTCGGTGGACTTTTTCAAATACTTCCTTGTGCGCTATCCTCATAAGGTTATCAAGTATGTCCCGACCTTTATCAGGGGCGTTGTACGCTACAAGCTGGGCAAGCTGAGTATCGACGACCTGTTCTCAGAGTGCAGTAAAATGTTCCGCGAGTGCTGCGAAGCGTTTGACAACATTCCCGAGAAAATCGAACGCTTCTGGGACAGGCACGAAAAGGACGTCAAGCCCGCCTTTCGCGATATGCTGCTGCCCGACGACGTGATACTTTCCGCTTCGCCCGAGGTTGTGCTCAAAGAAATCTGCAAACGTATGGGCGTTAAGAACGTCATAGGTTCAGACCTTGGTATTGAGACGGGCGAGGTCCGCTCAATCTGTTACCGCGACAACAAAATCAAATGCTTCAGGGCAGTTTACGGCGATATTCAGATTGATGAATTCTACACCGACTCCGAAATGGATAAGCCCTTTATGGAAATAAGCGACAACGTATTTTTCGTCAAGGGCGATAAGATAACGAAAATTAAAGAAAACGGCGTCTGGCTTGTTGACGCCGATAAGATTTAAGGGGGAAGATTATGTCAGACTTCAAAACGGGCGCGCTGATGTACGCGCTGGCAGGCGGCGTGATACTGTTTGTAATAGTACAGTCGCTGTTCTTTATCGTAAAATCGTGGAAACGCGCAAAGGAAATCGGCGTTGAGCCCGAAAAGCTTAAGCAGACCGTTGTTACGAGCGTGCTTTTCACAATAGCTCCGGCGGTTTCAATACTCGCGACGGTGCTTGCGCTCGCTTCGGCGCTCGGAATAGTTCTGCCGTGGATACGCCTTTCTGTTATCGGCAATCTCGCGTACGAGACCGTAGCCGCGAACAATGCGCTCGACGCGCTGGGCGGTACGCTCTCCGAGGAGGTTACGGACACTCAGCAGTTCTCAACCGTAATGTGGACAATGACAATCGGTTCGTGCTTCCCGCTTATTCTGCTTCCGATTTTCTGCAAGAAAATACATAAGGTTATGGGCAACGCCGTCAAGAAGAACGAAAAGACAAGCGCTCTGGGTGAAATCCTCGGCGCGGCAGGTATGATAGGTATCGTAGCCGCATTTGTCGCAAAGAGCCTTGCCGCCGCTCCCGACGCACCCGATATCTCGGCGGGACTTATGTCCGTTTCGGTGCTCGTTTCGGCTATGGTATTCACAATCGCGCTCGACTGGCTTGCGCGTAAAAAAGGCATAAAGAAGCTTGAACCCTTCGTACTGCCTCTTGCCATGTTCGGTGCTATGGGCATAGCGGTGCTGCTGACTCAGTTTCTGCCGCCCGATATTGCCGGCTTTACTTTCAGATAAGGAGGGAACGACGATGAAAACATTTACCGATAAAATGCACACCTACGGACGAATCTGGACCGTCACCGCACTCGCGGTGCTGTACGCCGTTCCGCTCGTATTCTCAATTTACTACAACGTTTTTCCGCAGTTCTCGACGCTCTTAAAGGCGCTTGCGGCGGTTATACCGATTTACTGGGCGACAGCCATAGTCGAGGTTATAACATATACCCCCCTGCTCGGTGCGGGCGGCGCGTATTTGTCGTTCGTAACGGGTAACATAGCGAACTTAAAGCTCCCGTGCGCCATGAACGCAATGAACTCCGCAGACGTAAAGGCAACCAGCGAGGAAGGCGAGCTTATCTCGACCATAGCGATAGGCACGTCGGCAATTACGACCACCGTCATTATCGCTGTCGGCGTACTTGCGTTTGCACCGGTACTCCCCTATATCACGGCTGAGGGCTCGGTTATAAAGCCCGCGTTCGAGTATGTTGTTCCCGCGCTGTTCGGCGCGCTTCTCGCCTCGTATTTCGCGAAGCACTGGAGACTGACGATAGCTCCGATTTTTGCAGGCGTAATCGCTTATATCTTTGCGCCCAAGCTGCCCGTAGGCACTATGATATTCGTAACTATCGTTGCGAGCCTCGTTGCCGCAGGCATACTCTTCAAGGTAAAATATTCAAAACAGTTCGCATCCGAAAAGGAATAATATGCTCAGTATAAAGCAGGAAAATCTATTAAAGCAGGTGCAGAAGCCCGCACGCTACACGGGCGGCGAATTCAACTCGGTTGTCAAGGACAAGTCGAAAATCAAATTCCGCTATGCCTTCTGCTTCCCCGACAATTACGAGGTCGGTATGTCCCACCTCGGTATGAAGATACTCTACTCGCTCGTAAACGCCCGTGAGGACGCCTGGTGCGAGAGAGTTTTTGCGCCCTGGGACGATATGGAAAAGCTCATGCGCGAAAACGGCGTACCGCTGTATGCACTTGAAAGCGGCGACGATATCAAGGATTTTGATATGATAGGCTTCACGCTTCAGTATGAGCTGAGCTATACCAACGTGCTCAATATGCTCGACCTTGCGGGACTTCCCGTGCGAAGCGCAGACCGAAAGGACCTGACTCCGCTTGTAGTTGCGGGCGGTCCGTGCGCCTGCAATCCCGAGCCGATTTCGGCGTTCATTGACCTGTTTATGCCCGGTGAGGGCGAGGAGGTTACCAACGAGATTATCGACCTTCTTATAAAGCATAAGGAAATGGGCTCTACCAAGGAGGAATTCTTAAAGGAAGCGGCGCAGATTGAGGGCGTTTACGTGCCCGCATTTTACGACGTTTCATATAATGAAGACGGCACCATAAAAGAGGTTACGCCGAAAAACGGTGCTCCGAAAAAGGTTAAGAAGAGAATTATTTCCGACCTTGACAGTGTTTTCTACCCCGATAAATTCGTCGTGCCGTTTATTGACATAGTACACGACAGGGTTGTATCCGAAATTTTCAGAGGTTGTATCAGAGGCTGCCGTTTCTGTCAGGCGGGATTTATCTACCGTCCGATTCGTGAAAAATCCTCAGACACCGTAAACCGTCAGTCAAAGGCGCTGTGCGAGAATACGGGATACGACGAGATTTCTCTGTGCTCGTTAAGTACAAGCGACTACACTGAGATTGAACAGCTCATACCGAAAATGTTCGACTGGGCATTAAAGGAAAACATCAACGTTTCACTGCCCTCGCTTCGTGTTGACAATTTCTCGGACGAGCTTATGGAGGAGCTTAAAAAGGTCCGCCGCAGCGGACTTACCTTTGCACCCGAAGCGGGCACTCAGCGGCTTCGCGACGCGATAAACAAAAACGTAACCGAGGAGGAGGTCATCCGCACCGCCGAAAAGGCATTTGCGGGCGGCTGGACTGCGGTCAAGCTGTATTTCATGCTCGGACTTCCGACCGAAACGCTTGACGACGTGGCGGGCATAGCCGACCTTGCGCAAACGGTTGTCGATACGTACTACCGCAATCCCGACAAGCCGAAGGGTATGGGCGTTACGGTCAGCATAAGCGTAGCTTCATTTGTACCCAAGCCCTTTACCCCGTTCCAGTGGGAACCGCAGGACACACGTGATATGCTCGAGGAAAAGCAGAAGCATCTGCTCTCGTGCGTAAAATCAAAAAAGATAAGGGTTTCCTATCACGAATCGCCGACAAGCTTACTTGAAGGCGTATTCGCAAGGGGCGACAGAAAGCTCTGCGACGTAATTGAAAGCGCATGGCGCAGAGGCTCGAAATTCGACAGCTGGGACGAGTTCTTCAATTTTCAGAACTGGCTCGACGCCTTTGACGAGTTCGGTATCGACCCCGCATTTTACGCAAACAGACGCAGAAGCTTCGACGAAATTCTGCCCTGGGATATGTTTGACTACGGCATACGCCGCGAATTTCTCGAGGAAGAGAATCTAAAGGCGCACCGTTCCGAAACAACGCCGCACTGCCGTATAAAGTGCTCGGCATGCGGAGCGAATATGCTTAACGGAGGCAAGTGCGATGCGAGACGTTAGAATCTTCTTTGAGAAAAAGGATATGGCAAAGTACATCTCGCACCTTGACCTGATGCGCTGCTTTTCAAGAGCCGTCAAACGAGCGGGAATTGATATCTGGTACACCGAGGGCTTCAATCCGCACCCGTTTATGACCTTTTCCCTGCCGCTGTCTCTTGGCACGGAAAGCTTCTGCGAGTCGGTTGACATTCGCACAAACGACGAAATGCCCTTTGACGAGATTAAGGAGAGATTTCAGTCAACCCTTCCCGACGGAATACGCGTAACAAAGGTTGCCGCACCCGTTCACAAGGCGAACGAAATCTGCTTCTCGGAATTTGAAATACTGTTTTACACAGAAAAAAGCGAGCTTGTTTTAAGCTCGCTTAAAGAGAAAATCGGGGCCGACGAAATCAACGTTGAGAAAAAGGGCAAGCAGGGCAGAAAAAAGGTTTTCAGGCAGGTAAATATCAAAGAGAACATACAGTCGTTTGATTTTTCGGAAAACGAGAACGGCGTACTGCTTAAGGTTGTGCTGACGGCGGGAGTAAAGGACAATATCAACCCCTCCCTGCTCATTGACGCAATAACGGCAGACGTTAAGGACGAAATTAAGGGCATTGATATAAAGAAAACGAAAATGATGCTTGAAGATATGAAAGAGTTTGAATAAACGAAAAGCTCCCTGAAAAGGGAGCTTTATTCGTAAGGGCGATTCACGAATCGCCCGTTTTTTTATGTGATTTTTAACCTCTCAGCAAAAGATTGAGCACCGTAAACCACTCTCTTACTATGTTAGTGGGTAACGAGAATATTCCCGAGGATGAGCTGTATGAATATGATTTCAAGCCGTTGCGCTCTGCAATAATCGCCGCCCTGAACTGATGGAAATCGGTTGTTATAATCACAATGCTGTCAACGTCGCCGAGCAACGCCTTTGAATTGGCAATATTTTCCTTCGTATCGGTTGACTTATCCTCAATTATCAGTCTGTCGGGTGAAATGCCCTTTTCGGTCAGCGTATTAAACATCGCCCGAGCCTCGGGTATTTTTTCATCCCAACCCTGACCGCCCGAAAGCACACAGACCGCTTCGGGATTTTCTGTCAGGTAATTATAAGCGGCGTTTATTCTCTGCGAAAGCATCCTGCCCGGCTGTTCTCCCTCTACTCTGCATCCGAGTAAAACTGCAGGCGTGTTTGTCGGAATGTCAGTGTCTGTTTTTGCCGCCGACAGAACCTTTACGGATACAATACTGCAATAGCAAACAGCAACGAGCGCGATAATGCACACAAGGCATATTGCCGCCTTGCCAATCTTTTTCGACCAAAGCTTTTTAACAAAAGCCTTAACCTTATCGAAGAAAACCGCAACCAGTATTACGGCAATTCCGATACCCATTCCGACCGCGCTTCCGAAGTTGAAAATGAACGAAACCAAAGGTGAAAATATAACAGTTATAATAAAGCCTAAAACCGCAAATACAATTTGCGGTTTTGAAAGTGATTTGATTTTTGCCCTGATTGATTTCATTACTTTTCCTTAATCTCAACTACCTGCCACGCCTTGTCGCCGACAACGACGGCGCCGCAGAATTCACATATTATCTCGCCGCCCGCGTTTCTCTTAAGCGGAGCGCCGCACTGAGGACAGTTAAGCGCCTGCGGACCTGAGTCAGCGGAGTCGAGAGTTTTGCTGTTGAGATACGCAAGTGCGCTCGCAATTCCGAAACGCCTTGTCGCTTCGCCGTCGTAATATGAAGCCGCCGTTTCGCAGGAAATTCTGTACTTTCCGTTTGACTTTTCGTAACGTGAAATTACGGTTTCCTCGATTTCGAAATCAGCCTTCTCGTCGAACTTTTTGACGATTTCCTTTTCGAGCATCAGCCGAATTTCGTCCCAGTTGAACTCGGGGAAATCGCGCTCAATCTGCGGCAGATAAATACGGTTCATATTCGAAATAAGTCTCGGATGCTCGGGCTCGCTGACGAAATCCATACCGTTTTCGCTGACGAGATTTACAAGCTCCTTTACAACCTGCGCTTCGGCTGAGTGAGCCGTTTTTTTAACGAAGCCGACTATAACCGCAATTATGCCTATACCGATTATAACAGCGGCGCCGATAAATATAATTGTTACCAGACTTGCCATAGCTTATTTATCTTCGTTGAGAATTGCGAAGTTCTCCTTGTTTGCCTTATAGAGTGCTTTAAATACCTTGTAGTTTCTGTCATAGACGGGCTTGAGCGCGAAGTTCGGCTTGAAGCTCTTTGTCGCGGGAATAAGCTTCTTTGCGTCGGTGATGTCGCCGAGAAGTCCTACGCCGACCGCTATAACGATAGCCGCGCCGACCGCGCCGATGTTCTGCGGAGAGTCAACGGTCTCGATAGTCTTGCCCGTGATGTCGGCGAGCATCTGACAGGTTATGTCCGAGAGTGCGCCGCCGCCTACGAAGCGTACGGTATCGGAGGTCTTGATTTTCTTATCCTGAGCCTCGAGGAACCAGCGAAGGTGGAAGCAAACGCCCTCGGATACGGCTCTGATAAGCTCGGATTTGCCCGTATCGAGTGAAATGTTGAAGAACATTCCCCTCGCCTTCGAGTCCTCAAACGGACAGCGGTTACCGTGAAGCCACGGGGTAAAGATAACGCCGTTTGAGCCTGCGGGAACGGTATCGACAACCGCCATCATATAGTCGTAAAGGTTGGTGTAAACGGTCTCGAAGTCGCCCTTGTGATGCTTAAGATTATGCGTCTTGTCAAGATAAATCTCAATCTCGTCAAGCGCAAGGTGGTCCTTGACCCACTCAACGCACTTGCCCGCAGTTTCAAGCTCGGCAAAGTAGTTGTAGTAGCCGTCCTTAACGCCGACAGCTCCCGCTATCATAGCGTTGGTGTCAACGGTAGTCTTGTCGATAACCGTCGAAGCCCAGCCCGAAGTGCCCTGATAGATATGTGTGTCGCCCAGCTCAACCGCACCTGCGCCTACGCCGATAAGCGAAGCGTCGCTGCCGCCGCCGAATACGGGCGTGCCCTCTTCAAGTCCGAGGTCCTCGGCAGCCTTTTTGGTGAGCGTGCCGACCTTATCGGTTGACTTGACTATCTTTGCAAGGTGATTGGTGTCGATGCCTATCATCTTGCACATCTGCTGGCTCCAGCACTTGTTCTTTATGTCGTAAATCATGGTTGCGAACGCCGAGTCGTGAGTCATAACGAACTCGCCCGTCATTCTGACGATAAGCGACTCCTTGACGTCGAGCCATTTATAAACGCGTTTGAAGTTCTCGGGCTCGTTGTCCTGAACCCACTTGTATTTCCATACGGGGTCCTTTACGCTCAGCGGTGCCGCGCCCGTCCATTTAAGCGATTCGAGTACCTTAACGACGTTGCCGCCCGCAATCTGCGGACCGCCGCCGAAAACGGCTTTCATCTGGTCAACCGCGCGCTGATCCATATAGCTGAACGCACGGCGGACATGACGTCCGTCCTTGTCGACGAGGACTACGCCCTGCGCCTGAGAGCAGAAGGAAATGCCCGAGATGTCCTTGGGGTCAACCTTAGATTTCTTCATAACCTCTTTTGCAGAGGAGCACATAGCCTCCCACCACTCGTCGGGGTCCTGCTCGGCTCCGCCGTTGGGCATAACGTAAAGCTTGTAGCCCTCTGACTTTGAAGCAAGAAGCTCAATTTTGTCAGACACTGCGAAAACGCAGGTCTTGACGCCCGTTGTGCCGATATCAAATGCAATTACGTATGTAGGGTTTACCATTTTTTCTTCCTCCGATTATTATTTTTTCAGCGCCGACTTGATGAATTTCAGGCACTGCTCAACTACGAAATCGTCCTTTTCGGGAGTGTCGTTGCCGGTGTAGATTTTCAGCCTCTCCCTGTAATAGTCGCAGGCGTACGAGAACTGAAGATTCATAAAGATATTGTCCAGCAGATACGCCGCAAACGCCGAGTCAATGTCCTCGCGCACGTCGCCCGCTTTCTTGCCTCTCTCAATGGCGGTGCGGTAAATACGCGCCGTCATCGATTCCATTTCAAAGGCAAACTGCGAGGCGAAACGCGGATTGTTCTCGCTCGTCATTACGTTGTAAAGCTTGACGATAAGCACGTTTTCCTTGGAGTATTGCTGAATAGTGCGGATAATGTGCTCGACCTTTAAGAGTATGTCCTCGTCGCTCTCGAGAAGCTCGTTGAGCATATCCTCCATAGTCGCAATACTGTAGTGGATGATGGTTAAGAACATATCCTGCTTGTTTTCAAAGTACTTGTAAAGCGAGCCGACGCTTACATCCGCCTTTTTGGCTATGTTATTAATGTTGGCGTTTTCAAAGCCCTTGAGCGCGAATTCCGCGGTCGCGGCGCTGATTATGCGCTCACGCTTCTCGGGCGCAATGTTGTCGAAGGTCGCCTTGTGGTGCTTTTGTAAATCCATCCAGTCACCTGCCCTTTAATCCTTTTTTGATATTTTATCATAAATTCAAATACGCTTACAAGAGAAATGTAGAGCTGAAAAAGAATTTCTGCGAAATGGTGAATATCCGTTCACATTTTTGGTTATTTTGTACATTCCAAAAAGAAATACTGAACAGATTTAATGTTTGATATATTATTGTAATAGTGTTATACTTAAACAAATAAGTCAAATCGGAGGTCAGTTATGAAGCTCTTGAATAAGATAATCAGAAAAGTCTCGGGCGCGGAGGTCGCGCAGATTACCGCCGGCGGCATAGGCGACGGAAAAGCCAATGAAAGTATCGTTCCCCTGCTTCGAAAGGCGGGCGCGGACGGCTGCGTACTGCTCAAAAACGACAATAAGGTTCTGCCCTTTACGCCCGACGATAACGTAGCGATTTTCGGCAGGGTTCAGAACGACTGGTTTTTCGTCGGCAACGGCTCGGGCGGCGACGTAATAGTGCCTTACAGAACAAGCCTTATCGACGCGATTGAGGCCGAAAAGCCTTTTAAAGTCAATGAGGAATTAAAGGAAATCTATAAGAACTGGTCCGAAAAGCACAAGGTTGATCCCGGCTTCTGGGCGCACTGGCCGCGCTTCTATCCCGAGATGCCCATATCGAAAAAGGACGTTGCGCGCTTTTCAAAGGAAAGCAACAAGGCGGTTGTGATTGTCGGCCGCTCCGCAGGTGAGGACAGAGAAAACGTGCTTGAAAAGGGCAGCTTCTACCTGACCGATAAGGAAATCAAGCTTCTTGACGAGGTCTGCGAAAGCTTTGAAAAGGTTGTGCTTATTCTCAACATAGGCTCGGTTATCGACTTTGAAAGGATAGCCGCCTACGGCGATAAAATCAGTTCAATCCTTATTGTCTGGCAGGGCGGTATGGAGTCGGGCAATTCGGTTTGCGACGTGCTCTCGGGCAAGGTCAATCCCTCTGGCAAGCTGACCGACACGATTGCCAGAAAATACGAATACTACCCGTCAGCCGACTGCTTCGGGAACAAAGATTCCAACAACTACACCGAGGACATTTACGTCGGTTACAGATATTTCGAAACCTTCAAACCCGACAGAGTGCTGTATGAATTCGGCTTCGGTCTGTCATATACGGATTTTGAAATCAATTGCACAAACGCCGAGTATAAGGACGGCAAGGTAAGCGTTAAGGCAAGCGTCAAAAATATCGGCTCTCTCGCAGGCAGAGAGGTGCTTCAGCTCTACTGCGAAGCGCCTCAGGGCAAGCTGGGCAAGGCTACGCGCTCGCTCGTCGGCTTTGCCAAAACTCCGCTTATCGCTCCCGGTGAGGAAGAAACAGTTACAATTACGGCTGACGAATACACCCTTTCAAGCTATGACGACACGGGCGCGGCGGGCAACAAATCGTGCTACGTGCTTGAAAGCGGCGAATACTCCTTCCTGCTCGGCGTAAGCTCAAAGAACTGCGAAAAGGTGTTCGGTTTTACGCTTGAAGAAGACAAGGTTATAAAAACACTTACCGAACAGATGGCCGTCAGCGAAGCGTCACGCTTCGTGCGCATGGTTCCCAAGTGCGAGGACGGCAAAATCAAGCTGTCATATAACAGCGTTCCCGCGAGAACGGTCGACTTAAAGGCAAAGATACTCGCAAACCTTCCCGAAGGCACGGGACTGACGGGCGACAAGGGCTATAAGCTTCAGGACGTCAAAGACGGCAAAGTAAGCCTTGACGAGTTCGTCGCTCAGCTTTCGCTCGACGAGCTTGAGCTCATTACCCGCGGCGAAGGAATGATGGATTCCAAACTCGGCGCCAAGGGCAACGCGGGCGCAATAGGCGGCGTCAGTGAGAGCCTTCGTGACAAGGGCATTCCGCCCGTCACCACGACCGACGGACCTTCGGGCATCAGACTTCTTGCCACCTGCTCGCTGCTTCCCTGCGGTACGCTTCTCGCCTGCACCTGGGACACCGCGCTTGTAGAGGAGCTTTGCAGCGAGGTTGCAAAGGAAATGGTCGAAAAGGGCAGCGATATACTGCTCGCACCGGGTATGAACATTCACCGCAATCCGCTTTGCGGCAGAAATTTCGAGTATTTCTCCGAGGACCCGCTCGTTTCGGGTAAGATTGCCGCCGCTTATGTAAAGGGCATCCAGTCGCAGGGCGTTTCGGCGTGTCCGAAGCACTTTGCCTGCAACAATCAGGAATACAACAGAATTCACACCGACGCCGTCGTTTCCGAAAGAGCGCTGCGTGAGATTTATCTCAAAGGCTTCGAAATCTGCGTTAAGGAAGCGAAGCCTAAGAATATAATGACGAGCTACAACAAGATTAACGGCGTGTGGAGCCATTATAACTACGAGCTTTGCACTGACGTGCTTCGCGGCGAATGGGGCTATGAAGGAAGCGTTATGACCGACTGGTGGATGCGCTACGCTCCCTCACCCGAATTCCCCGACGTAAACGGCAACGCCTACCGCGTGCGCGCTCAGGTTGACGTGCTTATGCCCGGCGCCAAGACCGCGATAAGCAAGAGCGCCGAGTCCGACGGAACGCTGCTTGAAACCTACGGCAAGGAAGAAGGCATCACCCTCGGTGAAATGCAGAGAAGCGCGAAAAACGTGCTTCGTATGTGCATGGATTTGAAAATGTAAAGCGTAATATTAAACGGGCGGTTCATTCGAACCGCCCGTTTTTTTGTTTATTTGTCTTTATTTCTTCAGGCTCATATATCGGTGGAGTATCTGCTCCTCGAGGAATTCCTCGCCGTAAATCTCAAAGCCGCACTTGGCGTAGAAGCCCGTACAGTAGGACTGTGAGTGAATGATTATTTCATCCTTGCCCATTGTTTCAAAGGCGGTTTTGATGCCCTGCTTAAGCACCGCTTCGCCGTAGCCCTTACCGCGTACTGTGGTGATAACCCTGCCGATTTTCGCGGTTTTTTCGTCGAGTGAATACACGCGCAGATAACCGAGGATTTTACCGCTTTCCCATAAGAAAACGTGATATGCATCCTTATCGACCTCATCTAGGTCCTGATAGGGAATATTCTGCTCGACGCAGAAAACCTCCATACGCTCCTTTATAATTTCATAAAGCTCGTCAAGCGTCAGCTCGTAAAACTTTTTTACTCTCATTTCCATAAACAGCACCTCAACTGTTTTCAAGTGTTATTTTATACGCAAGTTCTTCTAACTGCTCAATGCTGCCCAGCTGACCGGCCTGACGGCGGAACTCTGCGCCGCCTCTAATGCCCTTCATATACCATGCGGCGTGTTTTCTCGCCTCGCGTATGCCTATGCGCTCGCCCTTGTATTCGCAGAGCATTTTAATATGCTTCACCATTACCCGCATACGCTCGGAAACGGGAGGCTCGGGGATAATTCTGCCGTCCGTAAGGTAGGCGTTGATTTGCTGAAATACCCACGGTCTGCCGAGAGCTCCTCTGCCGACGAGCAGGAAATCGGCGTTTGTCTTTTCGAGCATTATTGCCGCCGTCTGTCCGTCGGTTACGTCGCCGTTTGCGATAACGGGAATTGAAAGCTCACGCTTTATTTCGGCAATAATATCGGTATTGACGGGCGGCGCATACATCTGCGCGCGCGTTCTGCCGTGAACGGTGACCGCCGCCGCGCCATCGGCTTCGGCTCTTCTGGCTAAGTCGAGTGCGTTGAGACTGTCGGCGTCCCAGCCCGAACGCATTTTAACGGTAACGGGCAAATCGGTCGCATTTACAACCGCCTTTATAATGCTCTGAGCCTTATTCAGATCCTTCATAAGACATGCTCCGCCGCCGTTGCCGGCAATTTTCGGTGCGGGACAGCCCATATTTATATCTATAAAATCGGGTTCGGTCGAAAGCACGCTTT
>JAEEGI010022808.1_pt1 | contig 12341 bp, 5 predicted proteins | sample 8958751 | NCBI WGS metagenome assembly JAEEGI01 (sample SAMN16246545, study PRJNA631951) | gut metagenome | biome: gut microbiome; feature: rumen; material: KS-attached | host: Bos | place: Iran: Karaj | collected 2018-10 | reverse complement strand
TATTTACAATAATATATATTAAATATTAATATAATTTATAATTTTATATATATTTAAACATAATAATATCATTTTAGAAAGATATCTTTATTATTGATTACCATCTTTATTAAAATTTCATCATAATTTAAATTATAATTAAGGAAAATATTTTTGTTTGTTTATAAAGAAAACAATTAATTTTTCTTAAAATAATTTTTATAAAATTAATGTATATATAGAAGAAAATTGTCATTTTTAAGTGATTAATAGTTTAAATCCATCATTTATAAAATGGAACCAATCATTTGAGAACTAAATCTATTCCTATTGATTTGTATATTATTGAAAGAAAGATAGATAAAATTTTGAAAAACAAAAGTTTTCTATTCTTTTCTACAAGATTTGAAATTTCAAAAAAGGAATTTTAATAATATTTTCTTTATATTCTTTTAACAGTAGATTTTCATTCAAGATCTGTCGAATTTTTGATAAAGTCTGAAATATAATATATCATTAGTAAAATTGTAGAGAAAAATTCATGATTATAGAAAAAAATTACATATATATATGGTAATATTATAATTCATGTAATAGATAAGGAAATAAAAAATAGAATATAAGAATTAAAAAATAATAGGGTTATTTCTTGGGATTTTATATCAATGGAAATTGTAAAAAAGTTGATTAGTGATAAAGGAATTAATAAAGAAGTATAAAATTAAGAAAGAAATTTTATAAAGAAAATCTTAATGAAGAACCATGCGAAATATTTGAAGAACAAATTATATTTTTGAATAAGAATACTCAATGGTTATTTATTTTCCTGAAAAAAAAATTGATTTATAATAATACAATTAAATCTAATTGATCTAAAAGAAAAAGTAGAACTTTAACTTTGAAAAGAAAACAACAATAGTTCCAATTGAAACAATTGTTTTTTCAATTTATTTATTTTTAATAGAAATAGTGATGAAAAATTTGTTAAAACTAAAAATAAATTTTTTACGAAAAAAATATTATTTTAGAACTTAGCAAAAAATATAATTTTTCTCATCAATTTTAGAAAATAATTGATTATGGGTATATTTATTTATTTATGAAAAAATATAAATTGATTTAATAAATAATTATATTATAAATAAAAAATCTAAATTTTTTATAAAAAAAAATTCCTAATTGACCCAAATATTGCATCCCCTTTCGTTTTAATTTTTAGATTCTTTTTTTTATTATTACTCTTATTATTTTTTTGAAATTTAGTATTGTATTTTTGTTTTTTTTTAATATTTTTAAATTAAATTAAATTATTTAAAAATGTTTAAAATTCATTTTTTTAAATCATATTACCTTTATTGATTTTTATATATTAATAATAAAATATTAAATATCATTATTGTTTTTTTTTATATAAATACCATTTGAACTTTTATATCTATGTTTTAAATTTTTTGAATAATTTCTTTCATTTGAAAAACTTCTATTTGTTAAACTAACAAAAGAATAATTATTATTTAATTCATTTTTTTTATCTTCTAAATAAATTGTAGCTACTTTAGTTGTATAATTCTTCAAAATATTCTGTAAATTTTTATGACTATTATTTAAAGAGCTATTTTTTTTTCCTAAAGTACGTGAAGGAGAAGTTAAATAATTTAAATTATTATTATTTTCTCTATAAGAAATTCCTAAACTAAATTTATGATAATGTTCAAATTTAGAATAAGAATTTCTTTCATTTTCATCATTATAAACTTTATCTTTAATTTCTTTTAATTTATTATAAAAAGTATTTTTATTTTTTTTATAATTATTTAAACTTTTAGAATATTTATTTGAAGGTAAAATTAATTTTTCATTTTTCTCTAAATCTATAAAAGATTTTTTTATTGAATATGAATTTAAATCATAAAAATTATTATATTTCTCTAAATATTCTTTATCTTCAAATAAATTTTTATTTTCTCTATTTCCAAAATCTCCATTCAAACTTTCTCTAATTTTTTCTCTTATTGAATTTCTCTCATTTGCATTAAAATAATAATTTGCAAATTTATGATTTGAAAATGATAAATTTATTCTTTTTCTTTTATCTACATTATTATTGAATAAAATATTATGATTAATATTATTAAATATTTTTATTTTTTTTATTGAATTAATTTCATTATTTTTATCAACTGAAGATGATTTTTGATTTTCTAAAACAAATGATTTATTATCAGCTTTTATATTAATGTTACTTTCATTAATACTATTATGATTATTAATATTTCCATTTCTATTTTTTTTATTTTTGATTATTTTATTAACTTCACTATAATTAACAAAATTTCCATTAATAACTCTTCTTATAAAAACCCTAACATCCTCAACATTACTTAATAATTCAAGTAAAGGTACCAATTTAAATAATTCCTTATCACTTTGACATGAATGCCAACTAATAATAGGAATTCCATTATCTTTATTATATAAATAAGAAATAGGATTATTGTCAATAATAATAACATCCTTTAATTCTCTTCCAATTTTCCTTAAATCTTTAATAAATAAATTTCCAGCTAAAGTACAATGTTCTCTAAATAATCTATGAGAAATTAATTTTTTTTTATCTAATTTATTTAATAAAGGATTAGCATAATTTGATATTGAAGCAGTGAAAATTACAATTTCATATAATTTTGACATTTTATCTAAAAATTCATCTAAATATGGTCTTTTTAAAACATATATTTTGTGTTCTTTTCCATCAAATTCCATATTAAATGATATATCTTCTTTTGAAATAAATGATTTAAATCCTGAATGAATTAAAGTTTCATCTAAATCTAATATTAATGTCTTTTTTTGAGAAATTGATTTCTGTTTTTCTGGTAAATATTTTATTTTTGTATTACTTATTTTCTTTATTGATTGGAATTCTTTCATTTTATCATTTATATTGTTATTTAATGTCTTTTTTGAGTTTTTTGTTGTTAAATTTAAATTTAATTTATTTGTTATTTCTAATAATAAATTTTTAGTCTTTGTCTCATTTTTTGATAAATCTAAATTAATTGGACTGAAAATTTTATCTTTTAAATTTTTGAAATAATTTTTATTTTTTTCTGAAGAATATTCCAGATTTATTGATTCAATTTTTACTTTTTTATCATTTTTATTGTTTGAAAAGGTTTTTTTAAAATTATTTGAATAACCATTGTTTTGATTTATAACTGAATTTGTTATAATATTTTTATCTAATTTATTTGCAGGAAGAATTTTATTATTGGATGTTAAATTTATTATATTTTTAGGAGAAATAATTCCTTTCATTTTTTAATATTTTATTCCAATAATAAAATAATAGTTTTTAGTATTTATTTTTATTCTATTTAATGAAAGTCCTTTTTGCTTTTATATTCTTAAATCTTTTCATAAATATTGAAAACAAAATAAATAATCTTTGTATTGATACAAATGATAATTGTTTCAAAAAAGAGAAAAAAAAAGTGAAAAAAATGGAAAATTATGAAAAAGAAATGTTAACAAATAAATATCCATCATCTTTTAATTTTATATTAGATTCCTTATATAATAAATTATATTCTTCGACATCAATATATAAAAAATATATAGATGGATTTACACATATATGTAACACAGCATATAAAATATATTATTCATATAAGCATAAAGATGATATTAAAATAGAAGATTTTAGAAATTTAATAGAAGAAAATAATATAGAAGAAGAAAAAATAGATAATTTTAATAATTTAAATTTTGAAGATTCTTTAAATGAAAATTCTTTTAGAAAACTTGAAGATGAACATGATAATAATACAAATTTATATGATAGTATAATTTGTCCTTCAAAACCAGATATTAAAGCAAAATCATATATATTTTATTGTAATAATACAAGAGTCGATAAAGATACTTATGAAAAATTAAAAAATATAACAAGTCAAAAATGTGAATTTTATATTAATATAATTAAAGCTTGTTTTTGCCCTATAAATTATTATAATTGTCTTGATAATAAAATTATTAAACCTTTATATTGTAAAATTCAAAATTTAACTGCAAATAATAATAAATATGATTTATTAAAAGGAAGAGAAACTTTTTATTATGAATTTACTAATAGAACAATTCTTCCTTTATCTCAAAAAAAATATAAATTTACTATTAATGTATTATGTGGAAATCCAACATCAATTAGTTTAAAAGATAATTTTTATATTTCTATAGAAAAAAATAATACATATGATTATGTTGAATTTATTTCCATTGAAAATTTAAAAAGTGATCAACAACTTTCTTTTGATGATATAAAAAATAAGAGTAAAGAAATTTTAAATTATTATTATAAAGAAAAAAAATTTGTTGTATATGATGAATTTAAATTAGAATTATCTTTTACAATTTATGAAATGCAATATATTTATCCTTATAAAACATTTAAATTTGAAATTGATTCTGAAAAAGGAAAAAAATTTTTAAGTGGAGAAAATTTTTCGTTTGAAATTGATTTAAATGATTTAGATAAAAAAGAAAATTTAAATGAAATTTTCACGAATAAAAAATATAAAGCTTTTTTAAATGGAGATATTTATTATTATGAAATTAAAATCTATGATAAATTAAATGATAATATTGTTTTTTTTTCTTATTTAGGAGAAATTGATAAAAAAAGTTAAAAAAATAAAATTGAATAAAAGATTAATTAATTATTATAAAATAAAATTTCAAATTTGTTTTTTCATTTTATAATTATGAATATATAATAAAATAACTAAATTTCTAGTATAAAAAATATTTAATTTTTTTTTGTATTTTAATTCATAATATTTATAAAAAATATACAAAATTAAAAATTTAATAATCACTATCATTACTAATTTTTTTAAAAAAATTATCTTTTTGGTCTTTAGTCATCATTTTAGAAAAAATATTAGTATAAAATTTTTGAGGATTATTTAAATTAATTTCATTTTCTTTCATATTATCTTTAATAGTTTTTAACTTAGATTTTTTTTTCTTTTTTAAACTATGAGTAGAAAAACATTTATAAACACCTTTTGAACTAATTGTACTTTGAGATGAAATTTTTTTAAAATTTTTTACATCTTTTTTTTTCCCTGAATTATTATTACTCAAAGAATTATAAGTAGTTTTTTCAATTAAAATATCTCTTATACTAAAAGAATTAATTTTACAAACTTCTAAATCTTTAAATTGATTTTTCCCTTTAAAACCCATAAAATTACTTTTAATTCCTCTTTTAAATAAAAAATCATTTTTTAATTCATTTTCATAATTTTTAAATTCTTCACTAATTAAATTAGTATTATTAGAACCAACAGAATCAATTAAAACATTTTTGGCAGAATCAATAGAATCATTTTTTTTGGAATCATCAGTATTAAATTCTTCTAAATTTTTTGTTTCTGAACTATCATTATTAAAATTTGAACTTTCATTTGAATTTTCACTTTTTTCTTCAATTGAAGCAATTGAAGACATTGACATTATTGTTTTTTGATTATTAAGATTTCCAAAATAAGAACTTTTCTTTTTTATATTCACATTATTTTTTACTTCTACATTTCCATTATTACTTTCTTCCATCAAAGATGTTTTTTGTCTAAATAAATCAATTATTCCTTTTTTTGGTTTTTGCTGATTTATAAAAAATAATTTTAAATATTTATTAATTAAATTATCAATTTGTTGCATATTAAAAAGAGAATTCTTTAATATTTGTCTCCAAATTTTTGGAAATCCAACTGAAATTTCAATAGCATCAGTTTTCATTAAAAATAATAATTCAGCTTTTCTACTTTTTACTCTTAGACTTAAAGGACTTCTCTGATTTAAAAACATAATAATATCACCAAAATGTTCACTTTTTCCAATTTCTAATAATTTAACATATGTTTGAAGCTTATTTAAATTTTGAGGTAAAAGACTTTTTCTTCTATTTAATATTCTACTTTCTAAATCATTTGGAACATACGATGAAACTCTTTTCCCCAAATTATTATTAATAGTATACGTATTTAAATTATTTACATTTGACATTCTTCTTCTTTCTAAATTTCCATTTTGCATTATTGAATTAAGTATATGTGCATTTGATTTCTTTGAACCCGACATTAAAAGACTTTTTCTTCTTCCTTTATATTGTTTTAATACTATTGGAATAGGAAATTCAACAACTAAAGTTCCTCTTTTTACAAATATTATTTCTTCAATGAAATCACCATCATTTACTAATCTTTCACCTCTTATTCCATTAAAAGGTTTTAAACGTAATATTACTTTTAAAATAAAATCTGGATTGTCGAAATTTTTAAAAAAAACAAAAGTTTCAATAATAGGTTTATACATTTCTAAAATTAATTGATTTCTAAGCATTATAGGCAAATTATCATATATATTATTATAATTAATAGTATCATTATTTCTTTTATAAATTAAATATCTTCTAATTTTCTTATATAAATTATCAGGTAAATTATCATAAGTTCCTTTAATATCAATTAAAAGTTCTAAATTTTTTTTATATTCAATAGCACTATCAGAATTATCAATAAAACTATTTGATAAAGCAGAAACCATCCAAGAATAAATTAACATACCAATTGTTAACATAATCACATTGAAAAATCTTTCTGGATGATTTTTCGAAACAACATCACCATAACCAACAGAAAATATTGTAGCACAAACAAAATAAAGAGAAGCTATATAAATATCTTTATTATCTTGAATATCAATTCCTTGATAAGTTATCCAATTAGGATAATTATTTTTTCCAATAAATATAAATATACAACCAAATAAATGAAAAGAATATATTGTAGAAAATAAACTTAAAAATAATCTATAATATTTATCAACATCTAAACTTCCTACTTTCATATTTAAGTAATTTATCATATTTTCAATAAAAGAATTATTTAAAAAAACTTTAAAAGATTTTAATAATCGAATTAATCTAAGTAAATAAATTCCTCGAAAATAACTAGGAAAATTAATATAATTTCCAACATTTTTATAATCATAGAAATCTAAAATAGAATTAAAAGGAATAGCTGTGATTAAATCAAGAAAAAAAAAACCTTGAATATATTTTTTTAAAATAACAGAAAATTCAGTGATTAATTGTTCTTCAATAATAAAATAAACAGCAGTCAAGCAAGTAATAATAATATCTGAAAAATAAAAACAATCAATAATAACATCAAAAATGAATAATAAAATTAATTTAACTTTATTTTCATTATATTCTGGAAAAGCTAAAATTAAAGGAATAAAAAACATAGAAAAAAGAACAAATAATAAAGAAAAACCATCATAATAAATTTTAAAAATAGAATCAGGTCTAATAAAAATTCCTTGCTCATCATTATAAGTTTTTTCATGTTTAACTCCATCTTCTTCATCAGTTAAAGAATCATATACTAAACTCATTTTTAATAAATGTCTATATTGAATTTCTTTTTGAGTAATTTGATTTTTTTTTTCTTCAAAAATTTCTTTTTCACTTAAATAATTATCATTAATTCCTTCTTCAAACATTTTTTCTTTTATTTCTTTCTGATTGTTTTTTTCATCAATTGAAGAAGGTAAACCAAGAATATTATTATTATCCATTTTTTGATTATTATCAGGTTTAAACAATAAAGTTTGTTTAATTTGAACAACAATACTACTTAATTCTTTTAATTTCTTTTCATCCATTTTAAAAATATTTCTTATATCTGTTAAATCTTTATTTTCATCATCAGGAATAATAGGACTAATATTTTTTTGAAAAGATTTTAAATTTCTAGATTCAGTATAATTTATTGTTCTTCTTCTGTTTTCATTATTATTATGAATAATATTATTAGGACGAATATTATGAAAATTATTAATATTATTATTAAGATGATTATTATTTTTTGGAGAATCAATTAACTCTTTTTTACTACTTTGTCCTGCATTAATTGATTTATTTCTTTTTATTTCTGTTTTTAATTCATTTTTATTTAAACTTAATATACTTAATTTATTAGAATTTTTTTTTTGAATAGGATTTTCATTTAAAGATTTTAAATTATTAATCATACTTTTTATTCCATTTCCATAATAATCAACAGATAATCTATTATTATCTTTATGAAAATTTGAAATATTTGTCATATTCATATTTTCTTTTATTAATGAATAACTTTTTTGATTTTTATTTTGATTTTTTCTTTTGGCAAAATTAATAATACTATTTCTTTGATTTTTAATTTTATTATTTTCAATAACATTTTCTTCATTTTCATTTTTAAGATTAATAAAATTTCCTTCAGAAGCAATGATAGTATTTTGAACTGTCTCAATTTTATTTTTTAATTCTTCATCACTTGAATTATCATTTTTATAATCAATTAAATAATTTCCTAATAAATTTTTTACATTTAAATCTACAAAAGACATCATAACATTTTCATTTTGAGTTTCTAAATTTTTTCTAAAAGATTCTCCTGCATTTATTATTGAAGAAGTATTTATTTTATTTTCTGAATTTTTTATTGTATTTTCATTTTGATTTTCCCCTTCTATTCCAATTATTCTTATTGCACTTTTTCTTTCTTCATTATTTTTCATTTTTACTTTCTTTTTTTAGAAAAATTAAAAAAAATTTATAAATTTCCATTCAAAAAAATATAAATTAACTTTAATATATAAATTTAATGTCCAATTCTATATAAAAAGAAGAAAATTATAAAAATAAAAATAATTAAATAGCACCAATAATTAGAATTTGAAGAAAGAACTTGTGATAATTGTTTCATTGTTTTTTCCATTAAAGAATTAGATTGATTATATTTTTTATCCATTTCATCAGTTTGATTATGACTTAACCTAATTTTTTCATTCATACCTAAAAAATTATTTTTTTTATTTACTTAAAGCATGATTTTTTATACTTCTTACATTTGAATATACTTGATCAATCATTGCATCATTTTCTATATTTTTTATATATTTTTTTACCTCCTTTCATTGAATTTTCCATTTCTTTTTCATAGTTAAAATCATCCATTTTTTTATAAATTATTTTTTTTTTCTTTTTCTTTTTTTAGTATTTTAATTTTTTATCATAAATATTTTAGTTATATTTAAAATTAAAAATAAATTATTTAAAGATTTTATATTTTAAATTTACTTATTCTTTACATTCTTTTTGATTAATATTTTTGATAAGATTTTTTTATTTTAATTAATTACATATCTTAAGTTTATATTTATTTTTTTAAGATTAAATTTAAAATAATTTTAAGTAAAAATTATGATCATTTGTTTTTTAATTAATTTATAATTATCTTAATTAATATATTTTATTCAACCTCAATATTTATATATAATTTTTAGTTTTAATCTATAAATAAAAACATAATTTTTATCCAATGAACAGGTTTATTAATTATAATATTATCAATAATCTAATAAATTAATCATTAAACTTTTTTTTTAAAATAATCTCATTTTTAATATAATTAAAATAAACATCAATTAAAGGTGTCCAAAAACACTATATTGTTTTGATTTATAATTCCCCTTTGAAATAAAATGAAATTTTCTTTGATTATTCTAAAATCTCTCAAAAAGAATATAAAAAAAAATAATAAAACATCAATTTTGTCCTCTTATAGTTGGAGAAAAATTTAGAGTAAAATTATTAGTAAGTGAATTGATTCTAGAAAAAGTACTTTTCTTTTCTAATTTATTCATTAATTCTTCTTCTTCTTTATTTAAAGGATATTCTCCATGTTGTAATTTTTTTTTATCTAAAATTTTATGAAAATATTCAGAATAAAATAAATCAGGATTATTTAAATTTATTTGATTTCTTTCTATATTTTTACTTATTGTTCTTAATAAATTTTTTTTACTCTTAATTGTACTTTTATGAACTATTTCTTTTCTTGTTTTTCTATTTTCTATAAAATTATTACTTTTTCGACTTCGATTTTGAAAATTTAAAATTTGTAAATTTCTTTCATCTTGTTTTGTTGTTCCTGTTTTTCTTAAAACATTACTATTTTTCTTATTAAAATTAAAACTTTTAAAAAAAGAAACACTTTGTCTTTTATGATTTTTTTTAATATTTAATTTCCTAAATTTTCTACTTCCAATACTTTTTAAATCAACATTACTTTCATTATCATTTTCATTTTCTTCTTCATTACTTTCATTACTAGAACTTGAAAAAGATTTAGATAATTTTTGAGAAATATTTTCATTTAATTCTTCTTTTAATAAATTTTTCACTCTGTTTCTTAATTTATGATCTTTTGAATATTTATAATCACTTAATTCATTTAAATTTTCATAATCACCATTTAAAGAAAAAGAAATTTCAGTTGAACAAATTGAAATATTTTCATTATTAAAATTATTATTATTTATATTAATAAAATCATATAATTTTTTCTTTAATTGACTTTCTTCTTTTTCATTTTCATTATTTTTATTTGAATTAACAAAAGTTTCATTAGGATAAATTTCATCATTAATATCTTCTGGTTTAAAAGGAGTTTTTTCTAATATTTCTTCAAATGTTTTAGTTTTATGTCTAATTGTAAATTCAGAATTATTAGTTTTATTTTTTTCAATTTTATTTTTATTTATACTTTTGTTTTCTACAGAATAACTTTTATTTAATTTTTCACTTTTTGAAATTGAATCTTCTTCTTCACTTTTTTCTGATATTTTATTTATTTCTTCTTCATTATTTGAACTATAATTATTTTCACTATATTCTTCAAGAGTAGCAATTTCATTAATAGTATTTAAAGTATTTTTTTTTGATTTAATTCTTTTTATAGTTTCACTTAATTTTATTTGTTCATTGTCATTATCAAAATAATTATCTGATAAAGTTGGAATTGATTGTAATTCATCTTCTTCATCAATTAATTCAAAAGGATTTAAAGTTGAATTAATAGTATTTTTATTTTCTAATTCTGAAAAAGGATTATAATTTTTTAATCCATATGAACTATTAAATATTTTAATTATTTTATTCATTAATCTTTTTATTTGCTCATAATTAAATAAACTTTTCATATTTATTTTCTTCCAAATTGAAGGATAACTTGTTGAAATATCAATAGCATCAGTTTTATTTAAAAAAAATAATTCTACTTTCTTTGATTTTACTCTTAAATTTAAAGGACTTCTTTGATTAAGAAACATTAAAATATCACCAAAATGTTCATTTTTCCTTATTTCTAAAATTTTAAAAGTTTGAATATTTTCTTCTTCTTTCTTTAAATTATTATTTATTAAAGTTTTCACTTGAGAAAATGTTTGAACATCATTAAAAATACTTGATCTTCTTCTTTTAAAAGGATCTGTGCTTGTTTGATTTCTCATTAACATACTTGGAGAATTTTTTAAAGATTGAGTTTTTATTGTTTTAGTTTTTAATTTTGGATTTTTATTTAAAGGAAGTTCTAAACTTAATTTTCCTCTTTTTACAAATATTATATCTTCTACTAAATCTCCTTCTTTTATTAAAATATCATTTTTCATTGCTATTATTGGTTTAAAATTTAATATCACTTTAACAATAAAATCTACATTATCAAAACTTTTAAAAAATATAAAATTATTTATAATAGGTTTATACATTTCATAAACTAAAAGATTACTTAAATTAACAGGTAAACACTCAATAATAATATTTTTATCTAATTGTTCTTTATCATGTTTATACTTTATAAACCTAGAAATTCTATCATATAAATCATCAGATAATTGAGGATAAGTTATTTTAATTTCTTCCAAAACTTTTTTTTTTTTTTCATATTCTTCAGTTTTTTCATTTAAAACTTTAACATAATTACTAACAGAAGTTAAAGCCCAAGAATAAGCAAAAATTCCAACTACTTCCATTAACATACCAAAAATTTTTTCACTTTTTGTAACACAATGTAAATCACCATAACCAACAGTTGTTAAAGTTGTTATTGTATAATATATACTTACCAAATATATATTTAAATATGTATAATTCGAATATCCAAATTCTGATATCCAACCTGGAAATTCATTATTTCCTATAAATATAAATATATTCGAAACTATGTGTATTGCTAAAAAAAATATTGTTATACTTGAATATAATGTTAAGTAATTTGAAAAATATTCTATGTTATTTAATATTTTTGATATATAGTCTAAAAATTTATTTTTTGATAATACTTTAAATATTTTTAAAATACGAAAACAAAGAAGTAAATAATGATATTCTGATTGATATGGATTAATTAAAAAATTTTCTTTTTTACATTTTTTATCAAACAAAAGAAAAATTCCTTTAA
>JAEEGI010022801.1_pt1 | contig 12344 bp, 4 predicted proteins | sample 8958751 | NCBI WGS metagenome assembly JAEEGI01 (sample SAMN16246545, study PRJNA631951) | gut metagenome | biome: gut microbiome; feature: rumen; material: KS-attached | host: Bos | place: Iran: Karaj | collected 2018-10 | reverse complement strand
GATTCCAGCGAGCAGCCCGAGGTTCAGGAAGTTACAGGTGTGGCAGTTGATGGCGCTATGAACAGTGTTTATCTCAAGATCGGTGAAGATACCGTTGAATTCTCTTATCCTGATCTTGAAGGTGACCACCGTGACTCCTGGTCCATCAATGACACTTTGACCGTCCGCTACTATGAAACGGCCGACGGCGACAGTGTCACCGAAGTCATCAACAAGACCAATGCCTAAGAAGATAAACAGCCCATCAAACGGCTGAATATTGCGGTAGTAGCTCAGTTGGTAGAGCATCAGCTTCCCAAGCTGAGGGCCGCGGGTTCGAGTCCCGTCTACCGCTCAAAATATTAAAGGCTTGATATAGAATATATTAAATGCCTTATTGATTGGGATTTTAACTCCCGTGTCGATAAAAAAAACGGCACAAGATTGCACAAATGGCCACATAAGGCCACAAAAAATGTGTCAATAACTGTGTCAATACGTTTTGATTATGCGACACAAAATCTATCTTGACACGCGCATGAAGCGCAAAAGCGGTGAATATCCGCTTAGAGTGGCGCTGACCTATGAGGGCCGGCGCATGTATGTGGCTACGGGTATCTGCGTCGCTCCGTGCCACTGGGATCCCCGCTCGGAACGTGTGACCGGGCACCCGCACCAACACCAGTTCAACATGATGCTCGGCAAGATCCGCATGGATGTGGACGGGCTGTGCCTGTCGCTCATGGGCCAGGACATTCCCTTCGACGAGGTGAAGCGCCGGCTGTCGTGCACGGTCAGCGGCGAGGACTGGACGCGCCTGGACAAGCCGAAGCTGATGGAACAGTACCTGCGTTTTGCCCAGTCGCAGCGCAACGAGCGCACCAGGAAACAGTATCTTTTCACCATGGAACGTATCAGGCGCTTTGACGCTGCGTGTGACGAGCTGCTGCTGGAGGACATTACGGCGGAGTGGCTGATGCGCTATGAGGCGTTCCTGTCGCTGACGATGCGCAGCGCGAACTCCAGGAGCATCCACTTCCGTAACCTTCGGGCGGTGATGAACGACGCGATCACCCGCGAGCTGACGACCAACTATCCCTTCCGCCGTTTCAAGATCAAGAGCGAGCCGACGCAGCACCGTGCGCTGACGGTTGACGAGCTTCGCGAGCTGTGGGAGACGCCGACGCTGCAGTATGAGCGCCGGTACCTGGACATGTTCAAGCTGATGTTCCTGCTGTGCGGCCTGGCCCCTGTTGACCTGTTCCAGCTGCAGCAGATACGCCATGGGCGCATAGCGACGCGGCGCAGCAAGACGGGCGAGCCTGTGGACGTGAAGGTGGAGCCGGAGGCCATGGAGATCATCGGCCGCTATCAGGGCGATGGCCAGCTGCTGAATATCCTGGACTGCTACCGCAACTATGACGATTTCCTGAAGAAGATGAACAGGGCCCTGAAAACATTGGGCGGCGTGACGAATGAGGAGCGTGTGGCCCGAGACGGCAAGGTGAGGCTGGTGGCCGTGCGCCGCAAGACGTGGCCGGAGCTGTCGGCCTACTGGGCGCGCCATACCTGGGCGAGCATCGCCTACTCGCTGGGCGTGTCGATTGACGTGATCGGGCAGGCCCTGGGGCATAGCCAGCGCGGCGTGACGCAGATCTATATCGCCAAGGACCGGGCCCGCGTCGATGAGGCGAACCGCAAAGTGATCGACTGGGTGCTGTATCAACGGCGCTAAAACCGCCGCCCACGGAACAACACGGACGCGGAAAATTTTCCGTGAGTTTCCGCGTGATTTTCCGTGACAATCCTTTCCAATCCTTTCCAATCCTTCATGGGCTGGAAAGGTTTTTTATTTCCTCGCGCGCGCGGTCCCAAACCCTTTGGTTTTATCACCCCAAAACAAAAAATAATTTTTTTCTCTCGCGCGCGTGCGCGCGGTTGATGATGATTTTTATTTTTATTTTTATTTAAAAAAAAGGATGTTGAAGAAATGGCCATAAATGTTGCAGAAATGTTGATTTCTGCGGAAGAAATGCCGATTTCTTCGCATTTATGTTGCAGAAATAGCTATTTATGTTGCAGAAATGCCGATTTCTGCGGAAGAAAAAATGGCATAAAATCTAAAGTAGGTAAAAATAGATTTCCTTATTCATTATCCTGGGCGAGCTCCCGAAGTTGGTCGATCACGGACTTCTGCTCCTCGGTGTTGACGTTGACGTTTGTGGTCACTGCGGCCTGCTTGGGGATGAGATAGGACGCGAACTTCTCGACGACGAGAATACGGTCCTTGGGCTGCAGGGACGCGAGGTCGCTTTCCATGAGCCCTTTTTCAACGTAGTCGCTTAACAGCTCCATTAGATATTTCTGGCCGAACACGGTCGCCTTGTTGGGCGTCCCCTTCTTTCTGCCACCAGTTTTTACTGATCCTTTTTTTCGTGCCATAGTTTCGTGCTTGGTTAACAGATAAAACTCGAGTGCAAAGTTAGGGCTTTATTTTTGTGCCATAATTATAACTGTTAACAGAGTAACGATCATGATTGGAACAGCATTATCAGCATTTGCAAAGATAGCGTCGTCGGTGTATGGCGGCATCCAGGCGAAGCGCGCCGCCGAGGAGGGCCAGCAGAAGCTCGACAAGATGAAACGCGAGAACGACAACGAGGACCGTCGCGTGAGTTACCGTGACCCGTCGCAGTCGATCATCGCGCAGTATGCCCTTCGCAGGACCTTTGACGCCATCCGCGACCGTAACCGCCAGGCAGCCGGCACCGCTGCCGTGATGGGCGCCACACCCGAGAGTGTCGCTGTAGAGAAAGCCGCCAATGCGGAGCAGGGAGCCGAGACGGCTGCCCGCGTCGCCGCCAGTGAGGCCGCGCGCCAGGAACAGCTTGACCAGCAGTTCCTCCAGCGTGATCATGAGCTTAAAAGGCAAAAATTCAATTTGAAGCAAGGACAAGGCCAGTATATCGCCAACGCGGTTCAGAACGCGATAGATACAACTGGCAGAATGAGCCAGGCTTAACACTTACATGATTGACTATGGCAAGCACTGACACATATAACACGCTGATGTCGCGCTTCAAGAAGCCCAACAGGCAGTCTATGGACCGACAGCAGATGCAGGGCCAGGTGTATAACACGCCTGGTGTCACCGCACCCGCGAAACCTGCGCTCACCGCCGCGGATGTCGAGAAAGAAAAGGACGGCACCAATGGCGAGGTCGTACAGCTGGGCAACTCTAAGCCCGCGGCTACTACCGCCACTTCCGAGAAGCCTGCAACGGCAGCTACGCCGCAGACACCTGCCGAGCCCAAGCCCGCATTGACTCCCGAAGATACCAAGCCCGCCATGCCCGGCTTGAAGCAGGAGAAGATCAAAGGGCTTGAAGGTGTAGATACCAGCCCGAAGGACTTGAAAGGCTGGTTGCGTGAAGTCGAGGAGATGAAGCGCCGCATGGGTATGGAGACCGACGAACAGCGCGAGAAACGCGAGAAGAAGGAAAAAGCCGAGCGCATCATCGCCGCCATTGGCGACGGCGTGTCGGCCCTTGCGCAGATCCATGCCGCCGGAAACGGTGCCGTGGTCAATCAGGGCACCGGCACTTCACTGATGGAAGGTGTCGCCAAACGCCATGAGCGGCTGCGCCGTGAGCGTGACGCCAACGATACGAAGCTGTTGAGCTACCTGCGTGAGCGCCGCAACAGCGAGCTGGCCGAGAGAAAGGCAAAGCGTGAAGAGCAGCGCGCCGAACAGGCTGCCAAACACCAGGCCGCCCAGGAGAAATACTGGGATGAGCAGGCCAAGCGTTGGGCTAATGCCGACGAGGTTGCAAGGCAGAAGGCCGCGGCTGATAAGGAACACAAAGAAAACCAGGACAAGGTAGCACAGCAGAGAGCTGATACCGATAAAGCCTATAAGGAAAGCCGTGCCGCCAGTGACAAAACAAAAGCTGGTGCCGCAGTGACAAGCGCTAAAGCCAGGCAGACCAGTGCAAATACTTCTGCAGCCCGTGAGCGCAGGTTATCCAATCAGGGTAACAGTAAGAAATCCACCACTACGAATAAAAAACCTACCAGTACAAAACGTAAAACAGGAGGAAGCGGAGGAGCATACTCCGGTTTTTCTATCCACAAGAAATAGATCATGGCACTTCATCCCAAGGTAAAACAATTATACGACACGCTGAAAGGCGGTGGCGCCGATGTAGGCACCGAACAGGAGTTTAATAGCTGGTTTTTCGCATCAGGCAATACCGGCTATCAAAACCGTAAACAGGTGTGGCAAACACTGAAAGACGGTGGCGCCGACGCGGGCAACAGCTATGAGGAGTTTGCCGGTTGGCTTGGCCTGCAGGCGGTCAAACCGAAGCAGCAAAAGCCGCAGTACGCTGGTCCCGCTTGGGGTGTTGAGGCTGTAGGCAAGCAGTTCCAAAAGTCGCGCAGCCTTCGTCCTGATGATGATCTGCCACCGAGACCGCTTGACAGGAAGAAGGCTGGTCAGCAATTACAGCAGAACCAGCGTGACATAGAGCGTCAGCAGGCCAAACAGCGCAAACAGGTAGCCCGCCAACAGCGTTACACCGAACAGCGAATGAAAGACCTGCCTGGCGGCATGGAGCGTGTCGATGATCGCGCCAAAGAATACCTTGCCACCGGTGAAGCATCGCCCGTGCCCATTGCTCCCAATCCCGAGGTAGTGAGGGGTGACATGGTGATGGACGAAAACGGCCAGATGCAACAGTCGTACATGACACCTACCGGCGACTATTCCAGCCGTGCAGGTGCCGAAGCCGTTGAATACCGTAACGCTCATCCGTTGGAAGATGAGCTGCAGCAGGCTTACCTGGAGCGTGAGCGGCTGCAGGAAGAATTAGGCCGTGCCGGGAATGAAGCCTATAATACCTACGTCGGCAGTGGCGCAGGCTTCATGCCGCTGGTCGCACAGGGCGCAGCAATGCACAACTCACCCGAGTTTAGCATGTTGTCAAGTGCCTACCACCAGAACGAGCTTCGTATCAAGACACTGGAACGTGAGCGTGACGCAGACGGTTTCTGGCGTACACTCGGTAAGGAACTGTTTTCGCTCGATACCTGGGACTTCGGGGCCCAGGAGTTTATGGATGCAGGCAACCTGTTGAGGTTTGGTGAGGGTGACAATCTTACGGATGAGCAGCAGGAAGCCCGCGAGACTATGTTGCTCAACACGTTCAGACGCCAGGGAGCCGACCAGCAATACGGAGAAAATGATACCTTCATGCAGAGCTCGGCGACGATCACAGCCAACGCTATCCCGTTTGTTGTTCAGTTCCTTGCCACTGGTGGTATGGAAACGATTACAGCTGGCGGCGCAAAGTTAGGCAGTAAGATGGCAGCAAAAGCCGCGGCCAAAGGTTTCACCGGGAAGGTGTCACAATGGATCATAGGAAACACCGGTGTAGCCGCAGGCGATGTAGCCGCAGGTTTTCTTATGGCCAATACAGTTGGAGGTCTTGCCACCGGTGCAGACATTATGGGCCGTCACCAAGGTCAGGTCGTGCAGGGTCCTGATGGTATGTTACGTTTTGAAGGTGGCAAGAGCTGGGGCCGTTCAATCTATGAGGGAGAAGTCGCCAACACGCTCGAATACTATACCGAGATGCTGGTCGCACACATGGACGGTATGGGTACCGCTATCGGTGCATTGTTCAGCAAAGGAGCAGGTAAGGTTTCAAAGACCGCCGCAGGAAAAGGACTTCAAGAGCTGGCCGATAAAGTCGGTATTACCAAACTATCGGAATTGTTCAGCCGTATCAAGGGCAGCGAGTTTCGTGTTGCATCATCCCACCTGTTAAAGAGTGGTGGCGTCAATGAGATACCGAGTGAGATCCTGGAAGAGGAAGCAAACCTCATTCTCAATGCGGCCCTTGTCGGCGATAACCAGTGGAGCGACTTGAAGGATTGGGATAAGACCCAGCGAGACATCATCGGCGGTATGTTCCTGTCGGTGGGCTTCATGCAGTCTCCCGGCGCAATCGGCGGTGTTCATCAAGCAGCGCAGTATTATCGCTACAAGCAGAATACCGATCTTGCCAGCGCTCGTGCTTCGGCTCTCTTTGGTGCTGACAGGTGGAACGCATTAAAAGACGGTCTTGACGAGTCAAACAATGGCGACTTCATGGACATTGTTCACACCGTGCTGATTGACGAGAGTATTAACGACGAGCAGCGCGGCGCTGTGGTCGAGTATGCCAAAAACGTGTTAAAGATGCGCGGTTACAACCTTCGCACACTGGCCGATGCAAAAGATAAGGCCGACGAGGGCTCGAGTTCTGACGACGAGGTAGCTAACAGTTATCACCAGGGTTACAATGCGGCTGACGAGGAGCAGGCCGGTGTGAAGGAGCGTGTTGATGTGGCGCGTGCCTGGTTGTATAACCTGGGCTTCGACGACAGCAACATTGAGAGCCTGGGCGGTGAAATGCCCGAGGATTGGCTTGCAGCATTGAGTGACGAACAGCGAGAAGCGGTTGAGGAATACCGCAACGCCATGGCGGCTTATGAGGGCATGTTGCAGCATGTTCAGGATGATATGGAGGGTGCCATTGCCGAGAGTGAGTCGGCGGTAGATGCGCAGACGCACATCGAGACCGGTGCCGTGCACCATGCCGTGCTCAAGACAGGCGGCGAGGTGTGGGTAGTGGGCGGTAATGTCGCGCTCACCCCCGAGGGTAACATCGACATCGAGAACAGCGACGGAGACCTGATTGTGCTTGACCCTGCCACCGGCGGCAAGCGCATGATCCACATTAGCGACCTGGCGAGTGCCGACGAGCCTGTCATGGCTGACCAGTTGAAACAGGATGCTGCGGCCACCATCCAGGAGACCATGGCCACTGACGCGAGCAACCGCATTGACGGCGTGCTGCCGTTCCAGCCCGGCGACGAATACACGTTGCCGTTTGGCGAGGAGCAGCACACGATCACGATTATCGGCGATGCCGCTGACGGCGTGAATACCGTCGTCAGCGTTGACGGCGGCGAGCAGCAGCTCATGCCCATGCAGATGATCCAGGAAGCCGCCGACGCGCAGCGCGAGGCCCGCATTGCCGAGCAGGCAGCCATGGAAGCTGCCGCGTCACAGCAGCAACCCGACGAGCAGGAGCCCGAGGCGACCGAAGAAGTTACCGAGGAACCTGCCGAGGAGGAACAGCCCGACGAGGATGCCATGCCGATGAACGGTGACGAGGTGGATTGGTTTGCCACCAGTCCCGAGCGCGGGCACCGTTTCCTGTATGATGAAGCGGGATTGAGCCCCGAGGAAGCCGACGCGGTTGTCGCCAACAGTGTCAAAGACGCTGAAAAGGAACTGGAGAAGGTCAGCAATAAGGCCCCGAAGCCCGGCAATGCTGCCCAGCTCAACAAATACCGTGCCGAGAAAGAGGCCCATGAGCAGCAGGTAGCCGCGGCGCAGGCCGCCGTTGACTACTGGAAGGGCGTACAGGCCACCCAGCAGCAAGTGGTTGCCGACCTTGTTCGTCGGCAGGCTGATGAACGTGCCGCCCAGGATGCGGCATCTCGTCAGGCAGCTATCGAGGCCGAGGCACAATACCAGGCTGAACAGGAAGCCAAGAAGGCTGAACAGGCCGAGCGCGGCCCGTTCACTCCTGGCCAGAATGTGATTGACAAGTGGAAATCCGCCAAGAAGATTGACGGCCGCAAGGACGTGAAGGTGCTTGCTGACGGTACAGTGGTTGCCGGTCACTATGTCCTGCATGAGGCAGGCGCCACCACCCCGAGCCATGATCCCACTACCGGCTGGAAACCGACGGAAGGCTTCCCCGTGAACGAGAACGGCGGCAGTGTCAACGACCGAGACTATGAGCGTGACAGGGCCGCACAGGAGATCACCATCCGCATGAGCGAGACTTTTGATGGCCGAGCTTACCAGGATGTGCCAATCATATCGGACGAAGGTATTGACTACAGCGGCAACGGCCGCACCATCGCAGGCGACATGGCTGCCCGCAACAATACCGACGGCGCATATCTCGAGACGGCGCGCCAGTATTCAGAGAAGTACGGATTTACCGCAGAGGACATGGACCAGTTCCAGCACCCGCGCGTTGACTTCATGCTTGACAAGAAGCTGCCGTACACTCCCGAGGTGTTTGCCAAGTTCAATGCCCAGGAAATGAAGGGCCAGAACCTGACCGAAAGTGCCGTCAAGTTGGGTAAGACCGTTGACGACACCACCTTCAATGATATTGTCGGACTGATCAACCAGTTCGACACCATGTCTGACTTCTATGCAGACGGCACCGCACCTGCCGAGGCTATCTCGATGCTGTTGCGTGCCGGTGTGATCACCCCCATGCAGCACGCCCAGATGTTTGACGGCGATAGCGTGAGCGGCCAGGGCAAGGAAATGCTGGAGAATTTGTTGCTGGGTAAAGCCTTCGAGGGCAATCCCGAAGCCATTCGCCAGATACGTTCCATGCCGAGTGTGCGCCAGCAGATCGTCGGAGCCCTTGCCGAGGTGGCCAACAACTCGACGCTTGGCGACTACTCGCTGGAGGACGTTATCTCGCAGGCCGTTGCCCTTGTGCACAAGGCCCGCAATGACAAGAATAGTTCGGTGAAGCAGGGAGACAGCGTGTCGGACTATGCCCGTCAGTTGAGCCTGTTCCCCAATATTACCGGCGGCGCCACCATTGCCGACCTGCAGAACACCATGGTCCTGTTGTTGGGTGACATCCTTAACGGCCGCGGCCAGCTCACGTTCAAGAACGTGCTTATCAAGTACAACTATAGTGCATCGCAGACCGTGGGTTATACGGGCTCGTTCTTTACGGACGCTTCTCCCGAGGGCATGTTGAATGACGCGATACAACTCATCAATAATTCAAACAAGAATGAAATCAAGCAAGAAATCACAGCTGCCGTCGAGCAGCGCAAGTCAGCAGCTCGCCAAGGAAGCGAGCCGGTTACAGCTGTTAACACAGGCGACGAGGGAGGTGCAGCAGGATCAGGAGCTGAACGAGATGCTGAAGGACAGCAAAGTGATCTGGCGTCGCCCGAAGTAAGCTATCGGCTTTCAGACGAGGTTGACGAGAACGGCCGTCAGTTTGTTCTCACGAGCAATGGCGAGCTCGAGTTTGGCCAGATCGGCGAAGATACCGGTTTGACCGCAGCTCCCATATTATTGAGTGAAGGTATTATTACCAATCCCGAAACAAACGACGGTTACGGATTAGTCCACATTGAGGCCCGACATGGAGACCAGATACGCAATGCAGGCTATCATTCGGTTATAGAATTCATTGAAGAGGTCGCCAAAAACTATGAGGTGATCCGCAAGGGCAAAGACAGGAATGGCATGCAGACCTACATGCTACAGCTCACGGACAAGCACAATAACACATTGATTGTCGAGCTGTCGGGCGATGGTACTTACTGGAATATAAACACCGCAGGAATTTTCAAGACTTCCTACGGTGCTAAACGGGAGGTTGTGTATAACCGCCATACTACGGCTAAGCAGTCTGCCGAAACTGCTGGAGCATCGCTCACGGGCGAACAAAGCGGCACAACACCCGAGACCAGCATGAACGCTCCCACAACTTCTGAGGGCAAAGGTAGCACAGAAAATACTAATGTGCAAGGAAATAGCGAAAAAAATGTTGAAGCGGCTGTAGCTGACGCCGAGGCCGAGGTGGACACCGAGCCCACCGACGGTCAGAAGGAAGCCGGCAACTACAAGAAGGGCCATGTCAAGATCGACGGCTTTGACGTCACCATAGAGCAGCCGAAGGGCAGTGTTCGCAGTGGCGTTGACGCCAGCGGCAAGGCGTGGAGCCAGGAAATGCACAACACCTACGGCTTCATCCGTGGCACCGAAGGTGTTGACGGCGACCATATCGACGTGTTCCTGTCTGACCACCTGGATAGCTGGAACGGCATGGTCTATGTCGTTGACCAGGTGAACAAGGACGGCTCGTTTGACGAGCACAAGGTCATGTACGGCTTCGACAGCGAGCAGGAAGCGCGTGACGCGTACCTGTCGAACTATGAGGAAGGCTGGACCGGTCTTGGCAATATTACCAGTGTTACCCGCGACGAGTTCAGGAAGTGGGTGGACAGCAGCCACCGCAAGACCAAGCCGTTTGCCGAGTACAAGAGTGTGAAGGTTTCACGCCCCATTCAGGGCTTGGAAGGTTACACCGAGGACGAGATCCTGGCAGATGTGCGTGCCTTCATTGAGCAGCAGCTGGAGGATGCCGGTATTGAAGGTGTCACCATTAAGGGCATGGCGTTGCACGGCAGCCGCATGAGAGGCGACGCGCGTCCAGACAGTGACCTTGACGTGGTTGTCGAGTATGAAGGCGACATCAGTGAGGACGGATTGTTTAACCTGGTCAACTATGACTTGAACTTCCGCGGTCCTAACGGTGTCATTATCGACATCAACCCGATTACCCGCGGCAAGAGCGGCACACTGGAACAGTACATGGAGCGTTCCCGCCGCTATGACGAGGAGAAGCGCGCGGCCGCAACGGAAGCCACCGAGCCGGTGCAGAGCACCGACACAGGGGACCAGGCTTACACGATTACCCCCACCAAGTACACGACCAAGAAGAATAAAGAGCTTGACGTGTGGCTGGTGAAGTTCAGCGGTGAGATAGACAAGAAACAGGCTACCGAGATTGCCAAGGAGACGCGCGGCTGGTGGGATCGCGAGCAGGGCGGTTTCCTGATGCGCAGCGAGGAAGCGGCACGCGACCTTGCAGAGCGTGTCGCCGGTAACAAACCAGAACAGGCCGGAAATGGACTTGACAATTATACAGAGGAAGAACTGACCCAGAAGTTATCCGGTGCTACATCGCAGAGCGATGCAATACCCGAACAGCCTGCCGCAGGAAACAAACCGGCTGAAACTGGAAACAAACCGGCCAAGACGAGCAAGAAGTCTGGCAAGCGTTCAGCCTATGTTGAGAAGCAGATTGACGACCTTGCACCGCAAATCGAAGGTGGTACAACTACAGCCACAAAGGCTGAGGAGATGGCGCGGCTGTTAGGCATGCGCCAGGCGTTGACCGAGAAGATTGACGGTAGCGGTCGCGTTAGCAACGCGACAAACAAGACGAAGCAGGAGCCGTCGCAAAGCGCCGGCACGGACAACCAGGCTACTACTGACCAGGCTGGTCCCAAGCGTCTTGTCAGTGACGACCGTATGGCCGAATTAAAGGAAAGGCTTCGCAAGAAGTTGGGCGGCCAGTTGAATGTCGGTGTCGATCCCGAGCTGTTGGCCATCGGTGCCGAGCTTGCCGTGGGCCATATCGAGCGCGGCCTGACCAAGTTTGCCGACTATGCCAAGGCCATGCTTGAAGATGTGGGCGACGTGATCCGTCCCTACTTGAAATCCTTCTATAATGCTGTGCGCGAAATGCCCGAGGCCGAGGAGTCTGCCGAGGCCATGACCCCCTATGACGAGGTGCGCAAGTTTGACATCGCCAACTTCGATAAGGAAGGCCCCAAGGATGTTGTCGCCACCGCCAAGAGTATTGTTGACGAGCAGAAGGTAGAGCAGGACGTTGGCGAGATCCATAAACAGGAGGTAGCCGCTGGCGACCTGAAACTGCGTGCCGCCACCGAAGAAGATATTGAGGCAGGCAAGCAGTTGTACCATAACGGCGAGCCTGTGTTTGCTGTCATGGTCACTCACCAGGGCCACCAGACAGACAGTTTCCAGTTCACCAAACCGCATATCACGTCGGTATTGCTTACCAACGGCAAGTATGTTGACCCCGGCGAATTGCAGGTAGCAGAAGAAACCGATGCAAAAAAAGCGAAAAAAACTTCCAAGAAAAAGAAAAAAGATGTATCTTCGCAGGGTGTAGGCAGCCTGTTTGACCTGGCACCTGCAGAAGAAGAAACAAACCAACCGTCAAAACAACAAGACAATGGATTACCGAGAACTGATGAGCTTCGCTCCGAAGGACTGCGCCCCGAAGGTAGTCAGTCTGAAAGCCGACCTGCAGCAGAGCAGGGAGAAGCTGGCGAAGGAGCTGGGCAAGAGCGTCGAGGATCTGACGGACGAGGAGGAGGAGACCGCACTGAGGCGAATAGGCCTGTGCAGCCTGGATCTCGACTGACGGATACCGAAGCCGAGCCGTCGCCGAAGCTCAACCAAAACAACAACCACGTTGAGCGCGGCAAGGACTATGCACCTAAAGATGTTGACGCCCGCATCGAGGCCAACATCGCAGCCATAGAACTGATGAAGAAACTTCTTGAGAGTGGCAAGAAAGCTACTCCCAAGGAGATGTCTGTGCTTCGCAAGTTCAGCGGTTGGGGCGGACTTGGCAAGGCCTTCAACGAAAGCGCCTA
>JAEEGI010022800.1_pt1 | contig 12344 bp, 10 predicted proteins | sample 8958751 | NCBI WGS metagenome assembly JAEEGI01 (sample SAMN16246545, study PRJNA631951) | gut metagenome | biome: gut microbiome; feature: rumen; material: KS-attached | host: Bos | place: Iran: Karaj | collected 2018-10 | reverse complement strand
GATATCACAGTATGCAGGGATAGACATCTTCGTAAATGGGAGACGGAACAAGGCGAAGTTCTTCGATTCCGAACTCGGGCAGATAATCCGGTCAATACAGGAAGAGAACCAGGCATCCTTCCACGACATTGCATCCAGGGTGATCAACGAGATAATGAAGGATCCCTCGGATGACGAAGAAGTGACTGCCGACTATGAACTGTTCCTCGCACTTGCCGGGGATTACAACACAGTCTCGGATTACCTGGCATCCTTTGCGACCGACAAGGAGAAGTTTGCCTCATTCTACAACTCGGATATTCGGGAATGTCCGATCTCCACGGAGGATGGCTATCTCACGATATCCACCATCCATTCGGCAAAGGGGCTTGAATGGGATACGGTCTTCATCATGGGACTCTGTGAGGGGAACTTCCCGAATCCGTACTTCTGCAAGAGTCTCCCTCCGGATGAGCAGCTGGAGTTCTTCAACAACGAGTGGAAGAAGATGTACGTCGCTGCGACGAGGGCAAGGAAGCGTCTGTTCCTTACCTACCCTTCGAGCATCACCAGGAAGGGCTACACGTTCCGGAAGGATCCCTCACGATTCCTCAGGGGCACTTCCACATCCGGCACGTCCGCAACCAGTTCACACCTGTCATGAACATCGTCCTGTCCAGCCTTTTGACCATACACACTTTATGGCCATTGGGCTGGAAATCAGGACTTTCGAACTTTTCTTAAAACTCAATAACATAGCACGATGGAAACAGTTAAACAGCAAATCACCGACTGCAGGGCCGCAGAGAGGGTCCTGCATGACAATCTCACAGGACTGGACCACGAGGAGGTCTGGTGCATCTTCCTTGCAAGGGACAACACAGTCATCGCGAAGGAGATGGTATCGATGGGCACACTCACACAGACATCAATTGACAACAGGACGGTCATCCGCAGGGCGCTGCTCAACAACGCCGCGGGGATAATAATCCTGCACAACCATCCTTCTGGCAATCCACAGCCGAGCCAGAGTGACATCCGGTTCACCTCGGGAATGAAGAAGGCATGCGACCTCATGGACATCCAGTTTCTGGATCACATCATTTTCATTGACGGAGGCTTTTTCAGCTTCTCAGAAGAGAAAACATTCAACAACTAAACAATCAAATCATCATGGAACAGTTAAACAGAGTCGAGCTCCGCGGAACAGTCGGGAGCGTTTACATCAAGGATTTCGGAAACACGAGGTGTGTCAACTTCAGTGTCGCAACCAATTATTGCTTCAAGGACAGGGAAGGCTGTCCAGTCATCGAGACCACCTGGCATCGGGTCATAGCCTGGGAGAACCGGGATACCGCGGATGCGTTCAAAATGAAGAAAGTAGATTCAGTACATGTCCTCGGAAGACTACGGGTACAGAGATATACCGGAGCCGATGGAGTGGAAAAGAGTATGGTGGAGATTGTGGCTGGGAAAGTTGGCTTGATAAAATGATATCACGAAAAAGGGAGAGCCCGATGGTTCTCCCTTTTATTTTATTCTCGAGAAGACATTCCTCGCCATTGACATATAAAACAAGGTGGTACACCGTTGCCGAATGTATCACCTTATGACTTTGTATTAAGTATTAAAAACAATTGTCTAACAGTATCATCCCTCGGTAATAGATACGAAGAGTGTGACCGTCAGTCAAGGTGATGCTGATGTCAACGATTCCGTCATCATTCTTTTCTCCGGTAATCTGGTCTTTCATAGTTCCATAGTCATATCCTGAAATTTTTACCGATGAAACCTCTTTACATCCGCCTTTATATTTTCCTTGTTCGAGAGGAATATCCAGGGGCTTGTCCATGTTCCATATATCCTTGGTAAAAATTATACGTTCTAAATACTGACCGGGGGCAGAATAAGTAGTACCGGTATATTTAAAGCCCGTGATGGTAACAGTGGACTCAACCTCATCCCAACCGGGGCATGAGGGAAAATATCTATTAAACATATGACAACGATGAGAAGCTCCTTCTTCAGGGTCCGCAACACTTCCTCCCCAAAAAGTTGAGCCAATAGCGACGATACGTTCCCCATCCCAAAAAATACCGTTCGATTCAGGTATATCATTCGAATACTTTTCACAGGCAACAATCATTGCCGCCATAGCAGCTAGAATCAGAAGTTTCCTCATTACGTTCTATAAATGTTGGTGAATTCTAAATTAAAGTGCAACACACTTCAAAGGTCAAAGTTAAATAATTGTTTACAGTATTCCAAAGGCGTCCTGTAACCCAGTGACTTACGGGGCCTGTAATTTAGTTTCCATTTTATCTCAGCAAGCATCTAATAGGTCAGCTCGCTGAAGTCCGAGCCTGTACTGACTCCAATCACTTCCCCTATCTCCCTCAGGCTCATCGGTGTTTGCAGCAACGCCTCAATCGTATATCGCTGCTCCCTTGTCAAATGCTTGTATCCCATCCTCTATCGCTTTTCTGGTTATGGCAGTAAAGTTATACTGTCACGCTTCAAAGCGTTGCACTTCAGAGTAGAATCCAGCATACAGTTTACTGGAGAATCCAATCATTACATCGACAACTGAATTCCGACCAGGAAACGGCGTCCTAAGAGTTTACGGGTGGATGAAAATTCGTGGTAAGCACTTGTCGATTTCATGCTGTATCCATCTATGTCAAGCAGATTGACTATACGGGCAAATACAGAAAATGCTTTAAATCGCCAGTCTGTTTCCATACTGATAATCGGGTCGTTACTGATTGCAATGCTGTCGTTCCCATACCAGCTTTGATAACATTCTGTCTTGATAGAAAGAGACTTAACAGGCTTGAATAACAAAAACAATTGAACTATTGTGCTATTCGCTCGCATTGTGGCTGAGCCTGTTGTCGAAGACGATTCGTAATCTGTTTTCAATTCACCCGAAAACCACTCGCACGGATTACTTCTGAGCGTCATGCCTGCCTCAATGGTGTTATACTTATATTCTACATCGGCTCCTTGCAGGAATCCGTTTTGATCCGAAACTCTTGCTCCTCCCCTAACTTCTACCACCATGGTGCGAAGTCCGAAATACTTCTTAAGGGACGCATTCACCCCATAGGTATCATTGCTTGTCAGAAATGGAATATATTCTGTGATAACATATGAATCATGATAGAATGATGACGGAACCTTGTCGGAACCGTTCTTGTAAAAGAAAGAGTTAATGGATGAGTAAACCATCGATACGTTGTCTGAATAATTCAGCCCGGCGGAAAGAGTCAGGTTCCTGGATAGTCTGAGACTGTCTGGGAGGGACAAGTTTCTGTAACTTGTTGCTATAACAGAACGGGAAAGGGATTCAATCTTGGAGCGCGAGAGACTATAGGAGCCACGTAGATGATAATCGATCCTTCCGCAAAATGGCCCTTCTAAAGAAAGAGAAGGTGAGAGAGTTGGGAAGAAAGATTTTATTCCATTGTCAACCAAAACGTAATTCAGAGTAACCGGAAACGTTGCCGATAATCTGGACTTCCCAAACTGACGGGAAGCGGCAAGAGATGCCCCTGGCATCAAATGCCATATTCCGGTCTTAGTCGACAGGGTTAATGACTCGGAATCAAGCCCACTTAATGACGATAGGATGTCAACGTGGTATAGATCAGCCATAGCTTTCATATGAAAGGTCTGCCGGCCAAATAGTACATCGAAGCCAGCGTTGTTATGGGAATCGAATCGAGAAGAATTGTAAATCTGGCTGAATATGGCTCCTGAGACATCGTAATCAGCTTTATCTTTATTGGAGATAAACTTCGTGTCGCTCTCAAGACGAATGGCCCTCACTCGTGAAATCCTTAAAATGGTGTTCATCGTGTTCTCAACCTTAAAAGCCGGGAGTGAATAGGACTGACTTATATCTGACAGATTACGATCAATGCCAGAATGATTATCCCTGAGTTGACCTGAAAAAGAAATGTCGTCTGAAAAGAATCTTGCCGAATCGTTTTTCTCGAACTGTACCTTACCCTTAAGGAAGCTTCTTTTGTCGTTGAGAGTGGCATCCTCTTCAATCACTATGGCACCACCATCCTTGAATCTAACGGTCTCAGACTGCGACGATTGTTCCGAATACTTTTCATGAGCAACACTTAGCGATGACCTTATCAGCAAGCCGGAAGAAGTTTTCTTCAGATCATTGAGACTTGAAATCACCGTAGAATTGTCATACCAGGTTTCCTTAGGCAACTGGAGCCTCGAAAATGAGGGGTTCAGCGGAGTGGAGAAATCACTGTCAGCATCCTCGGTGACAATGAAGCCCCCTGTTCTCCTGCCAAAATACTCCTGTTCATTAAGTTCCTGAATTACGTCCTTCCCTATATCGTTCCCTTTCAACATGAATAGGTTCTGCCTTGATGATGCGAAACGGGTAACCAGTCCCCGTGCTTCGAATAATGGAAAATCAGGTGCTCCGGCAGCCAGATTACCAGTAAAGAGCCATGTCCCGCGATTGGATTCCTTCAGGATTATGTTGACTGCATCCCTGTCTGACTGGGATAATCCAAGCAAAGCTTTTATCGGCTGATGCCTTTTGTAAACTTCTACGCTCAATATCTTGTCAGGAGTAAGATTCTTGACTATTGTACCATACTGCGCCCCCATCAGGTCCATACCGTCAACATAGAACTTGTTGATGCTCTTTCCTTCAACGACCAAGCCTCCGGACTCGGTTACTTCAACTCCCGGCAGTTTTGCCAGCAGGTCTCCGATATTCCTTTCAGTTCCATCAGAGAAAGCCTTCGCAAGATATCTAGTGGTATCGCCCTGGGTCTCGATGGCGGATGCTATCACTTTGGATGATTTCAATTCGGTCTTCTGCTGTTTCATCAGAATGTCATTATTCTGAGAATATATTACCGCAGAATATGGAGCATAACCTATCAAAGAAGCTCTTATGGCCTCAGGTTTGACATTTTTATCCAATCCGATAGAATATGTTCCATCTTCACTTGTCATGGAATAACCGCAGGTCTTTGACTGGGAATAGAGTGAAACAAAGGCACCGGCAATGGGTTCCCCGGTCCCGGCATCCTTGACCTTCCCGGAATAAACCTGCCGTTGAGCCTGGCATAGGAAAGGAGCGAGGATCAACATGACGATATGAAGGATCCTGGCAGGCATTTACTTATTTCCAATATGATTCGGATGTAAGCGGCTGATACTTTCTGAACCTCTTATCCTGCATCATGTTGCCGTTCCTGTCACGTACGGTAGTAGAGCCGACTCCCATCAGCTGCTTCATGTAATCCAGATCCCTGTTGGCCCTCGTTTTGACGGTTTCTAAATCCTTGACAGAAATCCGTTGGACTTTTGCATTACGTAGATAATTCTTTTCAAGTAGAGGCAATCTTGACTCAGGAATAAATTCCTGGTTCAGAATATAGAAGTTGAAGAGATTATCGGAATCTGATGCGTAGACAATAAGCCCGGGCGCCCCAAAAAGAAGCCAGGGGCCGGCATTGACCGGGATCTCCTCCGTGTACCATACGCTCCATTGGCGTCCCATGTATTCTGCCTCAGCTTTTTTGCAGTTGTATCCTCCGAAAGTCTTAGTACTGTCAACCAGAACCCACGCTGGAAAGTCCAGCGGTTCTTTCTCCCCAATAAAGACATTATTTATTAGCCTATAATAGGACTGATAGCTGCCTGATGAGAAATCGATATGATATAACTCAGTGTTCGCCGAGGAGTGCATCCCCCTTTCCTCATAAGCCGAGAGATCAGCGATTCCCCCATCATTACCAAAAGCGATGGCCGATAATGAATCGGCCAAGAACATCTCCTCGCTGTAAAAGAATGCATCTGGGCCGCTTACTTCGAGTTTCATATCCATATGAGCCTTGTATTTGGCTTCGCTGACATCAGACTTACTCAAGAAGGCATAGGAAATACGAATATTCTGCTGTGCCATGACAGCACAGCAAAATAAGGAGAACAATAATACTAGTGATACTCTCATTTTACATAAGTTCGGGAGCTTCTGCATTTGATCCACCTCCACAATATATCTCCTCGAGTAGATCATTAATCTGAAGCAATTCTTCTGATGTCAATTCTCTAGGAGACTCTTGTTCAATGGTATAACCACACGACAGAACAAAACATTAATAATACACATGAACGGCAAAAGCAACAATTGTTGCAGAAGCAATCAGCATCACAGATAATGCGAAAGATAATAATACTTTTTTCAAAAACAAGGGCTTTGAATAATTAGAACTATTTAAAAAGATAATATTAGGTGAGTTATAGATAATTATCAGCATTCGATGTCATCTCTGACTCACAGATATCTCAGCTATTCAGATAGAAAATGAGGATAAATAAATCCATTGATGTTTTGATAACCGTCACAGACCACTATTCACCGGTGTATTTACCCATAAAGAGGATGGAATTGGTACTTCTTTCCGAAATGATAAAAAGGAAAGGTCTATCCGCAATGAATTCACTTATGGTTTTTATTGGTTCTGAGTTAGCCATAGTCATGCCTGTGAAAGTCACCGCAGCGGCTTCCGTCCCCTTTTCATTTACTTCTATAATACTCTTTTGCTTCATATAAGAAACATAAATTGGCTTATATGAAGTCATCGGGCTGAAATCTGACCCGTTCTTAAAAATGCCAGTAATTCCCATGCTTTGGAGAATATCATTAAGATACAACTCATAAGAGTATTTAAAAGTCGGCATCCTGACTATCTTTGTCATTCCTGTTTCAGAAGGAGTTAGCCGGTTCTCCCAAATATCAGCGATATCAGGCATCACATCTGACAAAGTATACCCTTGATCAGGAAGAAAGACAGACATGCAATATGCCCCATTGCCATATGTAGAGAAAAGTACGGACAACCTATCATACAAACGACAATCATGAGGCTTTGCCGTTTCCATCATCTGGACTTGAATATCTTTGCCGCCTATTAAATGAAACATATCCTTTTTCGTTGTCTCAAAGGGTACTGACCAATTACCTTTGAAATAGAGTGCATTCGCAAGAAAGAGCTTTTGGCCTATCAGATCACCGTCGTCGACTAAGTTATTGATTGTACCCTTTGTGTTGTCAGATGCCCATTTGTTTACATATTTGGTTGTATTCTTGGAATTGAAGTCCATGCTTTTAGCCAGGGCTCCATAATAATTGTTAATCTTATTTGAGTAGTCTTTATTTAGTGAAACATCCTTATCGTACAAAGAGAGATTCGCCAACCCAATGTTACTTCTTTTGTCAATTGACGGGAGGGCCCCCAACATTGTTTTAGCATAGGTATTTAATGATTCCAAATCTTCAGTTCCCAAAGCGTTTAGAATTTGCTCAACAGATTCACCGGTGGTCCCAGAAGCAATCATTCCAAGAACAAATTCTGCGCTCATCGGAGAGAAAAAGTAAGATTTATTTGCAGACCTATCATCTATTTGTTCTAGAAGAGAAAATGCGAATCCTGTCATGGCTGTTTTACAAGCATCTTGTCTAGTTGAAAGCGTTATCGGGACATATTCATTCTCAAGATCCTCAAGTTGGTCTCTCTTGTCACAGCCCTCAATCAGCACCATTCCAAAAGCCAGCGCCAGAAGTATTATTGTTGTGGGAACTTTCATAAAGAATTCGTTATTTAGCGTTTAAGCATAACACTGGAAATGTTTTTATCTGCTAAAAATCATCCCAATAATCGACAGGAGAAATATGATGAGTTAATTTCATATCGTACTTGTATTCCTCATTATCCAGCGTGACATTATTATTCTGCCGTGACAAGGAGGATTATGTGAGTCATCATACCTGCAGGAATAGTTATTCCTGAACAATAACTATTAAAAATATTTTGGGCGTTCCATCAGTAAGAATTGTTTCTCCTACTATTGTTGCCGTCCTCTCCTTATTGGAAGGATTCCTATCAGCAGAAATAATTGCCATGGTGCTTGTCCCCTTGTCTGGAATTACACCATGATACCACTCTCCATCAATGAGATCTCGCTCCCCCTTAGGATGTATTGGATTAACCATATCCCCAGTAAACTCATGGACTATCATTTCATCATAGCCTACTTCAAAATGAGCCCGGTATTTCATGTTGTCTTTAATAATGACACTCTTTTCTCCTCCTTTTGAGTCAAACTTGACAGTGTACTGAAAATGATAATCCCCGATTTCTTCATAGTAGCTGTCTTTACTACAGGAGTATGTAATAGCTAGCATAAATAATAAAGCCAGCAATCCTCGAATGTTACTCATATATAAATGCTTTGTATTACAAACTTACGCAATCTCCTCAAATACAGCAACACCGCACTGACCAACTTCGGCTGGCTTGTTTTATTTATTAATACTATTCTTGAAAGATGGGTATTATTATCTTATCTATATCTTCTAAATCCACAACAACTAAAACCTTGCCTGAACATTAAATACGAATGGGGCCAGGATTGTCGCTCAAGCGTTTGAATTCTATTAATTCATCCCTTCCTTTTCTGCGAATAACTACCTTCTTATTTAGGACCAAGATATCATAACGACGAGAAGTATCTCCCGATCTTCTTAATTTCATCTCATGATTTATATCATCAATTATACATTGATATTCTGTCGAATACGCCTTTCCATCAGATTCGGTGTTAATACTAATCAAGACAAAACAACCGTCAGGATACAATGGTGGAACACCTATCTTAACCGTATCATTAATATGGAAGGGATGTCCCAACTCTGTCTCTGGAGAAACTACTAACCACTCACCGATCAAGCGATTGTAGTTGAACATCTCTTCTTTAGAGCATGAAGAAAACATGACCATGCTAACACAAAGGCTAACAATAACATATAGTAATAATGAATTACGGTGCATTGTAGAATTACGGAATAACCAGTCAAATGCAACGACATATCTTTCTTTAGAAACTGATCTGCTGGGCACCTTTCCCCGAATATGTTCCCATGAACAGAACCAGACCTGATCCTGCCTCGGAGATAGCATAAACGAAAGGATGGTCTGCATTGAAAACTTCAATAGGATCAGGGTCTCCGCCGGGAGATGTGCAATAGCCGAGCTGAGTAACTGCCGCTGCCGTGGCTCCGTCTTCATCCATCTTGAAAAGAGACTTTTGGGCGAGCACGTTGAACCAGATCGTGTTGTCAAAATCTTCAGAAAGTTTCTTTTCCACCTGGCTGAAGTAGTCCTTGACGAATTCTTCATCCAGGAGACCGAACAGGTTGTTATGCGTGAACTCTGCGTTGAACTTCGGAATCCCAAGATGGAGCTCCTTGCTGACCAACGACGCCCTCATTTTGTTCCACGTCCCTGAATCAAGAGACTTAATGACCTCCTTGACCGGTTTGTCCTGGGAAGGAAGAATGACTGTAAGGTAGTAGGCTCCTTCTCCCATCGGGATGCTGACCGCCCTGAAATCATCGTTCTTGAAATAAGGGTACTTATTCGTCTTCCTCATCATCGGAACCATTCCGACCACTCCTTTGGCATTTGAGAACGGACTCATTGCGGTGTTCAAGGGATCGAACTTGTCAACCCAATCTGCCTTGAAGCACAAGGCATTCAGAAGGGAGTAGCCTTTTGGAACGACCGGCAGGGGAGCCGACTCCATCAATCCTGAAGTCTTATCCTTTACCCAGAGATCCTCCGGGCGTTCCCCGACAGGCTGGTCCTCGAGACTCTTGGCTTCAAATTCAAGGTAATCCGAATAATAGAAGTCCTTAAGGCTTTCGATGAAATCTTCTGGGAAACTGGGCGCTTTGACATCCCTCATTATTGCATTCGCTAGGTTCAGGGAGGATCCTGACCTCTCTTTCACAAGATCTCCGGTTAGCGTCCTGAAATACTCGTTGACTCCTTCTATCCCTTCTCCTTCAAAGCCGAGCATCTTGGACAGGCTCGCCTGGTCTTCCATGAGGTTGCCGAGCATGCCGCAGACAAACTGTACGCTCAAGGGGCTCAGGAACATATTGTCAACATCGTAAGACACCTTGGAACCCGGGGTCTCGAAGACCGAATTATTGTAGACCTTCTCGAAGAACCTGAATGTGAAGTCATTGCCGGGGGCAATGTTCTTCATCTGTTCCTCATTCAGGGAAAGCCTTGTCTCCGGAAGCTGCACTGGGGCGGGCTCTTCAACCTTGGGCTCCTCCTCCGGTGCCACCACCTCAACGACTTCTTCCTTATTATTCTCAACAGGGACAATCAGCTCTTCCTCCTGCTTCTCGCAGGAAAAAGTCAGCAGCGCAGCAGCCGCCACTGCCATCATACTGGTTATTAGGTTTAAAGTTTTCATAATAATAACATTTCTATTTATCTAAATCCATATTATCTAAAATCTTGCATGGAAATTTAAGCAAAATGTGGAAACTGATTATCACTCAAGCGTTTTAATTCTATTAGTTCTTCTCTTCCTTTTCTACGTAAAACAATCGTCTTTCTCTTTAAAAACAAGATATCATAATGACGAGTAATGTCTCCTGTTCTACTTAATCTCATTTCATATTTATCACTATCAACTATACATTGATATTGTGTAGAATATGGCTTACCATTATTCTCAGCATGGCCATTTGTCATTTCATAATAGCCTTTTGGATACATTGCAGGTACATCATTAAACCAAATCGTATCATTAATATGGAAGGGAAGTCCTCTCTCCGTCTCTGGAGAAACCACAAGCCACTCACCGACCAGTCTGTCATAGTTGATCGTTCCTTCTTTGGAACATGAAAAAGACAGGACCATGCTAGCGCAAAGGCCAACAATAACATATAGTAATAATGAATAACGTTGCATTGTAGAATCCATAAATCATTTGCACTTCATCACTAAATAAATAATCGTCAGGATCCCAATTATTTGGTGAAATAGAATAGTATCCATTCCAGCTTCCATTCCAGCCCCAGTTCATGTATAATTGGGTTATATAACTATAACTGTAGTTATGAATGATTTGGTTTTCATAAACATCAGGATAAAGGTATTGTTTTTGTGATTCTGTTAAAACATAATCATAATTAATATTATTGTAATAAGATAAGGAATCAGGAGGCATAATAATCTCTTGAGTTAGCTTTAATCGAAAGCAAAAGAGTTAAGCAAGCAAAACAGAATAAAAAATGATACTTATTTAGGAACATGTTGTGAATAGTTGATTAATTGTTTAATCTTATCAGACTTAACAAAAATACTCGTTTTAAATGGTTTTATGGTGAAACAAACCTAATTTACCCGTTACATTATTACAGTAAAAAAGTGCATCTCAGATAACTGAAACGCACTTTTTGTTAAATAGAATAAAAAATCTGTTACAAAATCATCAATTGCCGTTACAAAACATAAAAAAATCTAGATAAAAGGCCTTATCAGTTACTGAAGAAGATGAGATTTTATTTTTTAATCGACGTTTTAATACTCTTGTATTGCTTGCCGATTTTCCAAGGATCATGGCCAGAGAAGCATTATCGAAACCGGCAAAAATATAACTCGCGAGTAAATATTCATTATCTGCCAAAGAGGGAAAATCTTTTCTGAATCGAATCATGATGTTATCAGATTCTTGATTTAGCAACTCTTCGAATTTAATATGGGCGTTCTTGTCATCTCTGAGAGTTTTGACCTTGTGTTCTATTTCAAGATAGACACGTTGCAGAGCAGAATCGCTTCCATCATCTCCTGAATTACGAATGATTTTATACAAATCTGATAGATAATAAAACTTTGCTTTGACTTTCTCTTTTTCAAGTGTTTTTATTTGATCCTGCAGGGAAGAAACGAGCAACGTTTTTTTCTCGTTTTCTTCTTTGTCTTTCCTTATTTTCTTACCACATAACATTGCAACGAGCACTGTTATTAATAGAGCGAAGAGAATACTTGTCAAGAATGTTATTCTTTGATTCTTTACTGTTAATGATTTATTTAGATTGTCCTTTTCGAGAAATACCCTTTGAGAATTTGCAGCTGACGATATAAGGCTCGCATTTAAAACCGAATCTGATAGTTGCATTGCTTCCCATAGCAAAAGATAAGCTTGTCTAAAATCTCCTTTTCTCAAATGAATTCTGTGCAACCAGTAATTGTAATATAGATCGTTTTGACCGGCAGAAGATCGAAGAGTGGTCATTACAGAATCACATTTGGTCCGTTTTCCTTCTGCATACAAAGAATAGGCGTAAGCACCATATTGGTTCGTATTATTCAACTTTCCAGAACGAGTTAAAGCACTTTCAAATAAGTCGAGAGCAATGTTGGTGTTTGACTCCGAAGAAGTCAACAGCGTCATCGCATAGTTCGCTTCAATACTGGAATACAAAGCCGGAGAAGTAGGAGGGGTCT
>JAEEGI010022798.1_pt1 | contig 12344 bp, 8 predicted proteins | sample 8958751 | NCBI WGS metagenome assembly JAEEGI01 (sample SAMN16246545, study PRJNA631951) | gut metagenome | biome: gut microbiome; feature: rumen; material: KS-attached | host: Bos | place: Iran: Karaj | collected 2018-10 | reverse complement strand
GTGAAGGCGGCCGTACGGTTGCTTCCGGCGTCGTTGCAAGCATCATCGAGTAACATCAAACAGAAAAGAAGCCGAGCGATCGGCTTCTTTTTGTATGCTGAACTTTCTGCGGTCATTCGGAACGATCGCAGCGATCGGAAAGGCGCTTTTTCTCGAAAGAACTGTGTCATTCTGAGCCGAAGGCGAAGAATCTCTGAACGCTTGATTGCTGATCCGTTCCGAGATCCTTCGTCGTTTCACTCCTCAGGATGACATGCATGGCTCCGGACGAATAACGCGGCTCCAGACACCCTTCTTGACAACCTTTCGGCATCCCGGAAGGAAGCCGGGCGATCGGCTTCTTTTTGTATCTCCGCGGCAACGAAATATGTTACGAAAATATGAACTTGGGTATGGATTTTGGAGCCGGTTTCCTGTATAATGGATACGTCATAATAGGACCAGTCCGTGCAGGCGGCCGGTTCCGTTGATAGTATCAAGCAGAAGGAGACAGAGGACACATGAAAAAAGCACTGGCACTCATCCTGTCGCTGATGATGGTTCTTGCGCTGATCCCCGTATCGGCCGCAGAGGGCGCGTCCGCGACATTGATGACTGAGCTTCCCGCGTCCGGCGATCGCGTCGTGATCCACAACACGGCGAACAACAAAGCGCTCGACGCCTGCGGAACGAGCGGGTATTACAACGCGGGTGCGGACATCGTTCCTGCGGACGGCAGCATCACCGGCGTTTCCGAAAACATCGTCTGGGACGTGACGAAGAACGAGGACGGCAGCTACCGCTTCTCGCAGAACGGCAAGTTCCTTTCGATGGGCGATTCGTACAGCAGCACGCCGTATGACGATGTGAACAAGGACTGGACGATCGAAGCGCACGGCGACGGCTACAGCATCAAGAACGTCAAGCGCGAGGTCTATCTCGAGTGGTTTGCGGCGAAGAACTACTTCAGCGGCTACGCAAAGATCGACGACTCCGGCGCGTTCGACTTCCTGTTCTACAAGGTGGAGGGCGAGGTCATCGCCGATCCGACCGCAACGCCCGACGGTTCCGGCATCGTCACGCCCGGCACCAAGGTGACGCTGGCATGCGCCACCGCGAATGCGGAGATCTACTGGAAGATCGACGACGGCGCGTTTGCGCTGTATACCGAACCGGTTACGATCAACGAGACCTGCACGCTCTATGCGTACGCACTGGTGGGCAATTCGAAATCCAACACGGTTTCGTTCGACTATTCGGTCAGCGCGTCCGACATCATGAGCATCAAGCAGGCGCTTGAAGCGGGCGACGTCGCCTCCGCAAAGGTCGTCGGTCAGCTCGTGTACCGCTTCGGCAACTTCGGCTCGATCAACTCCGCGATCGTGCAGGCGAAGATCGGCGGCGAGGTTTACGCGCTGCAGTGTTACAATTCGCTCGATACCGATACGTCCGAGAACGCGATCGAGATCGGCGAATGGCTCGTCCTGGAGGGCAAGCTCGGCGCATACGGCGGCGTACAGCAGATCCAGTCGCTGACGACGATCCGTCCGGCAGAGGAGAGCGAGATCATCGGCGAGGACGCGAAGGACCCGCAGGTGTTTGAAACCTTTGCGGATCTGAACGCGAACCATGCGGGACTGCTTTCCGAGTACGTCATGATCAAGAACGTGACGCTCGGCGAATACAAGGACAACGGCTCCACGACGATGACGGACAGCACCGGCGCGACGATGCCGATCTACCGCGCGGCACCCTATCCGGTCGGCGTGGAAGCGGGCGACGTCGTGAACCTCTACGCGGTCGTTTCGCAGTACAATACGACCAAGCAGCTGCGCAACGGTTCGCCGAAGGACTACGTCCCGACGAACGACACGAAGGCGCCGACGATCGTGCGCGTGGGCAGCGCAGACGCGGAGGTCGGCAAGCCGTATGCCTTCACCGTAAAGGTGGAGGACGCGAGCGGCGTTGCGAGCGTCAAGCTGGATGTTTATAAGGGCGAGGAAGTCATTGCGACGCTCGAACCCGACGGCGAAGAGGACGATGTGTATCGCTTCGTCATCCCGGGCAGCCTGATCACCGGTGGCAACCTGACCCTCGAAGTCACGGCGGTCGACAAGTGGGAGACCCCGAACACCGCGGTCGAGACCTTCGAACTGGTCGTCATCGACCTGCCGCAGATCACGGCATATGCGCCCGAAGCGAACAGCGCGACCGGCGAGAACAAGCGTCCGGAAATCTCCGTCACGTTCGCGAACTGCGGCGAGAACCCGACCGTCGAAATGACACTGAACGGCGGAGAGGTTAAGCCCGTCGTCGAGGGCAACACCGCGGTCTTCGTGCCGACGGAGGACCTCGAGGACGGCAAGGTTACCGTCTGGGTCAGAATCACCCGCGCGGACGGAGAATTCTATGAAACGACCTGGAGCTTCACGGTCGGTCAGGCGACGTATCAGCTCTATTTCGGCGAACTGCATTCGCACACCGCGGAGTATTCCGACGGCACCGGCACGCTGGAGCAGGCGCTCGAGCATGCGAAGAACGCGCCGCAGATCGACTTCCTTGCGGTCACCGACCACTCGAACTACTACGATACCAAGGACAATCCGAACGGCGACATGACCGACGCGAGCAAAGGCAAGATGACCGCGGACGGCACCAAGACGCTGTGGCAGGAAGCGAAGGAAACGGCAGAGCAGTATGCGACCGCGAACTTCGTTCCGATCATCGGCTACGAGATGACGTGGTCCGGTCAGTACGGTCACATGAACACGTTCAACTCGCTCGGCTTCGAATCGCGCAACGTGCCGAAGTACGTCGTCAAGAACGGACCGGGCCTCGTTGCGTACTATGACCGCCTCGTGGAGGTCGCACGTCTCGACAAGGAGAACGGCAGAAAGTCCACGATCAACCAGTTCAACCATCCGGGCACGACGTTCGGCACGTTCGAGGACTTCGCGCACTACACGCCCGCGTACGACGAACTCATCACCATGATCGAGGTCGGCAACGGCGAGGGCAAGGTCGGCGGTTCGATGTACTGGCCGTCGTACCAGTACTATACGATGGCGCTGGACAAGGGCTGGCACCTTGCGCCGACGAACAACCAGGACAACCACAAGGGCGGCTGGGGCGACAGCAACACCTGCCGTGACGTCATCTATACCGACAACTTCTCCGAGGAGGGCATCTACGACGCCATGCGCGCCATGACGATGTACGCCACCGAGGACAACGATCTGGAGATCTACTACACCCTGAACGACAATGTCATGGGTTCGATCCTGAACCTCGAACAGGGCGAAAAGCTCACGATCCGTGTGGACTTCAAGGATCCGACCGACAAGGTGCAGAAGGTATCCGTCATCGCGAACGGCGACGTGACCGTGGCGAGCAAGTCCTTCAACGCGCAGTCCGGCTCCTGGGAGATCGAACTTGACAACAACTACTCCTACTACTACATCCGCGTGGACGAGGTCGACGCCGACATCGCGGTGACCGCGCCCGTCTGGACGAGCGAAACCGTCAAGATCGGCATGTCGCCGGTCGAGAAGGACACCACGATCGAGCTCAAGGGCGAGCCGATCACGTTCAGCGTCCCGCTCTACAACTACGAAGAAGCGGCGATCGGCGAGGATGCCTCCGCGGTCGAATTCAAGATCACCAAGGCGGAATACATGATCGACGACGAGCTCGTGTATACCGACGACGCGCCGAAGTTTGCCGACGGCACCGACGTGCTGAAGCCCGGCAAGCAGGACGACAAGCTGACCTGGACCTACACGCCGACCGAAACCGGCAGATATTCGATGCAGGCGAAGGTCACCGGCACGTTCCGCGGCGCGGAATACGTGTTCTACGGCAAGCTCGGCTTCACGGTCCGCGACGGTGAGGATATGTCGCTGATGCTGATCGACGCATACCACAGCAACTTCTACGTCTCCGGCAACTATGCGGACAGCGACACGGCGTTCATCGAGCTTGCGGCGCAGTACGGCGTCAAGTCGCAGCACATCACCGAGCCGATCACCGATGCGGTGCTTGAGAACTGCGACCTGCTCGTTCTGACCGTCCCGTTCAAGGGCGCGAGCATCCCGGTGGGCGATTCGCTCTACACCGCGGACGAGATCGCGGCGATCGAACGCTATGCGCAGCGCGGCGGCAGCTTCATCGTCTGCTCGAAGTCCGACCGTCTCGAGCCGGACAACGAAGCGGAGTGGGCGAGCAACATCTCGAACGGACTGCTCGAAGCGATCGGCGCGAAGGCGCGCGTGGGCAAGGGCATCGTCTCCGACGCGGTCAACATGACCAACGAATCCTACCGTCTGCACTTCACCGGCAAGGACTTCTACAACTGGAACGTCCCGCTGACCGAGTACCTCATCGAGAACACGAACCTGATGTTCTCCTGCTACAACGCGGCGCCGATCATCCTGAACGGCGCGGAGAGCGTCGTCAACGCGTTCGACACGTCGTTCGTCAGCTCCTATCCGCTGTACTACAACGGCGGCAAGAACGTCACGGCGGACAAGATCTATCAGCCGTACTACGACGCGTGCGGCGATCAGGACGTCATCAGCGTGCTCGCGTACGAAGAACTGCCGACGGGCGGCTTCTGCATCACCTCGGGCGTCACCTTCTTCTCGACGTTCGAAGTCAAGGTCGAGATGGAGAGCGCGGCGACGCTGCAGAACACGAACTACCAGATCGTCGTCAACCTGTTCAAGATGATCCATCCGAACGAGGTCACGCCGATCGCGGACATCCATGCGGCGGGCAAGCTGAATACCTCCTACACGATCGAGGGCTTCGTCACCTCCAACGCGTCCGGCTACAACAAGGACACCGCGTTCTTCGACTGTATCTACATTCAGGACGAGAGCGGCCGCGGCATCAACGTGTTCCCGGTCGCCGGTCGCTATGAGATCGGACAGATGCTTCGCATCACCGGTATGACGAGCGAGTACATGGGCGAGATCGAGCTGAACTGCGGCAATGACTACGGCGGAGAGATCCAGGACATCACGCTGCGCGACTATACCGAGAAGATCGACGGCGAGCTTGTGTCCGGCTATGCGATCCGCGCAAAGCTGCTCGACGTCGACATCACGATGGCGAACATGCAGACGATCGAGACGTATGTGATCGACGACAGCCGTCTGAACGAATACCTCGACGAACAATGCGGGAAGTGGAACCGTTACGCGATTGTCGAACCGGAGCCCGATTCGATCGCCTTTGCAGACTATATCTGTGAATTCGTCAGTACGGCGACGGCGGCGTCGCCCGAAAAGGTCGGCAACCTGGTCGAGTTCACGGGCAAGGTCACCAAGATCGAGAACGACGCGAACGGTGTGCTCGGCGTCATCCATGTGAACGACGGCAGCGGCGAAGTGCTCGTGTTCCTCGACGGCTACATCAACTGCGACGACGGCTGCACGCCGGGCGAGGACGGCTATCACGATCTCTCGTGGATCAAGGAAGGCACGCGCGTCATGGTTCGCGGCATCGCGTCGATCGGTCAGAACAGCTATGAGAACTCCGATCAGATCGGACCGCGCATCCGTATCCGCAACCGTGCGGATATCGTGAAGGTCCTCTACGGCGACGCCAACGGCGACGGCGTTGTGACCTCGGCGGATGCGGCGCTCGTGCTGCGCGCGAGGGTCGGCCTGTCCAGGCTTACGCTGATGGGCGAATTCTGCGCGGACGTTACATCCGACTTCAACCTGATGCCGAACTCGGCGGACGCTGCGGCGATCCTGCGCTACGTGGTCGGTATCATCAACGAATTCGAAGTCGAAGCGATCGAATAACACAAAGGCGCAAGGCGGGGACGAAACGGTTCCCGCCTTGTTTGTTTCCGGAACGAAAGGAGGTTCCCGTGCAGATCAAAAAGCTTTTGCCGTCGCTGACGGAACAATGGCAGGCAGTCTACGACCGCGAGCGTGCGGACCTTGTGCCGAACGCGATCACGGGGGAGGAGCTGTCCCGCTATATTCAGGACCGGTTTCTTGCGGAGCCGAGCGGGGATGAAGCGCTGATTTCGACCGTGCGCGGCTTGCTCGAACAGGATGCGCTTGTGCAGCAGAAGAGAAAGGACGGGCAGCTGCAGCCCGAGGCGTACCGTCTCGACGACGGGACGGTGATCGGAATCGACCGGTCGACCGGCTGCTTCATCGTGCAGGACAATGACCTGCTGCGCGACGAACTGACCTATGTGAAGGGGCTGGATGCATCCGATCTCGAAAACGTGTATCTGACCGTCGACTGGCTTCGCTGCCGCAGCCTTCACGAGGCGAAGGAGAAGGGGGCGAGGGAGACGTTTTTCACCGTCGCGGAGGAGGAAAACGGACGTGCGGCGTACGCCGCCGTCTGCGATGCGGGACGCACGCCGGGAACCTATGCGGCGTATCTTCGCGGGAGAAGATGCAAAACAAAGGCGGGCTTCTTTCGCGAGATCTCCGCGGCGATGCAGTTTCCGGATTACTTCGGGGAGAACTGGGACGCGCTGGAGGAATGTCTGCGCGATCTCAACGAATGGCTCTCGTTCCGGGCGGTCACCGTGGTGATCGACGATTACGGCAAGCTGTTCGGTTCGGGCAAACGGGCGGAGAAGGACCGCGAAACGCTGCGGCGCATCTTCGAGGAAACGGCGGCGTTCTGGGCGGTCAGAGACGTCCCCTTCCGGGTGATCGCGGTATCCCGCGGCGAGGAACAATAGGGCAGCCTTTTCGGACAAAAAAAGAGGACCGGTATTCGGTCCTCTTTTGTGTTGCATCAAATCAATACTTGCGCTTTCTGGCGGCTTCCGCCTTCTTCTTGCGCTTTACGCTGGGCTTTTCATAATGCTCACGTCTGCGAACCTCCGCGAGGACGCCGCTGCGCGCGCACTTTCTCTTCCATCTCTTGAGAGCGCTTTCCAGGGATTCGTTTTCACCGACTCTGATTTCCATTTTTTTCCCTCCCCTCTTGAGCAACAACTTGTCTTTCGACGCTTTTGCTATTATACTCGGGTTTTTTGCTTTCGTCAATCCCGTTTTTTACGAATTTGCGGTTTTTTTTGACAAGCGCGGATTGTTTCGTTATAATGATAAACAAAGGAACACGGCAGGAGAGTACGACATGGCAAAACTGTATTTCCGCTACGGCGCGATGGGATCCAGCAAGACCGCGAACGCGATCATGGTCAAGTACAATTACTGGGAGCGCGGCAAGAACGCGATCCTCATCAAGCCGTCTCTGGACACGCGCAACGGCAGCCGCCGCATCTGGTCGCGCTGCGGGCTCGAGGATACCTGCATCTCGATGGAGGAGCTCGACATGAACAAGGTCAAGGCGGGCTTTTACGACTGTCTGATCGTCGACGAGGCGCAGTTCCTCACCAAGGATCAGGTGGAGCTGCTGGTCAAGATCGTCGACGACTACAACGTTCCGGTCATCTGCTACGGTCTGCGCACCGATTTTCAGGGCAATTTCTTCGAGGGCAGCCACTGGCTTCTGGCGCGCGCGGACGCGATCGAGGAGGTCAAGACGATCTGCTGGTGCGGACGCAAGGCGACGAACAACGCGCGTCTCGACGGCAAGGGCGGCATCACCAAGGTCGGCGAACAGGTCGTGCTCGGCGCGAACGACAAATACATCGGGCTGTGCCGCAAGCACTTCAATCTCGGCGATCCGGGACCGGAGCTGCGCACGCCGGAAAAGTCCGAATAAGTACGGGAGGGCATCCGAATGGAAGAAGTTTTTGTGGTCGTTGAAAGATACTTCGAGCAGGTCGTCGAATGGGCGGTCCTGCTGTGCGAGGTCATCGGCGTCGTCATCATCGTGCTGACGGCGGTTCGCGGCGCGATCGCATGGATCCGCAAAAAGGAGAACGCAAGGCTGATCGCGGCGGAAGGCATCGCGATCGCGCTGACGTTCAAGATGGGCGGCGAGGTTCTGCGTACGGTCATCGTCCGCGAATGGCAGGAGCTTCTGATCCTCGGCGCGATCGTTCTGCTGCGCGTGATCATGGCGGTCATCATCCACTTTGAGATCCGCAGCGAGCATCAGCTGCTCGGCGACCTTGCGGTCGAACCGAAGAAGGAGAAAAAGGATAGACAGCCGATCATCCGGCTGTAAAGGCAACTGCGACCGTGTCAGAAAAGACGCAGCCGAAGAGTCCCGAAACGGAATAAGCCGTGTTCGGAGATTCTTCGGTTTCGGTTCCGTATGACACGGTTTTTCATCCGATTTTGGAAAAGAGGGATCCATGGAACAGATCAATTGGTATCCGGGACATATGGCGAAAGCCAAAAGGATGCTGGAGGACAATCTGAAACTGATCGACGTCGTGATCGAACTCGTCGACGCCCGCGCGCCGGAGGCGTCCCGCAATCCGGATTTCGACGCGCTGTTCCGTCATAAGGCGCGCGTGCTGCTGATGAACAAGAGCGATCTCGCCGATCCCGCATCCAACAAGCGCTGGATCGCGTATTACCGGCAGCAGGGCATCGAGGCGGCGGAGATCGTCTCGACCGGCGCGAACGCCAGGGCGCAGACGGTGCGGCTCATCGAGCGCGCGAGCGCGGAGCAGGTCAAAAAGCTCGAGGAAAAGGGCGTCAAAAAGACCGTGCGCGTGCTCGTCGCGGGCATCCCGAACGTCGGCAAATCGACGCTGATCAACCGCATCGCGGGCGAAAAGCGCGCGCAGACCGGCGACAAACCGGGCGTCACCAAGGGCAAGCAGTGGGTGAAGATCACGCCGCATCTCGAACTGCTCGATTCGCCGGGGCTGCTGTGGCCCAAGCTCGGCGACGACACGCTTGCCGAGCATCTGGCGTTTCTCGGCTCGATCAACGACGAGATCCTCGATCTCGAAACGCTGGCCGGACGCCTGCTGCATACGCTGCGCATCCTTGCGCCGGACGCGCTCTTTGCGCGATACAAGAAACTGACCGCGGACACGCCCGACGGCGCGCTGCTGGAGGCGGTCGCAAGAAGCCGCGGATTCATCGTCAAAGGCGGCGAGATCGACGCGGAGCGCGCGGCGCGGATCGTGCTGGACGAATTCCGCGCGGGTAAGATCGCGCGCGTCACACTGGAACAGCCGCCGAAGGAGGAAACACATGCCGAAGCGCAATGAACGGGAGCGCCTTTTGGCGCTGTCCGAGCGCGACCGCGCGTTCTGGACGCAGGACGGCGTCATCTTGGCGGGCATGGACGAGGTCGGCAGAGGACCTTTGGCCGGTCCCGTGGTCGTCGCCTGCGCGGTGATGCCGCCGGAGCCGCTTTTGGAGTACGTCAACGACTCGAAAAAGGTCACCGAGGCGCGGCGCGAAGCGCTGTACGACCGCATTCTGTCCGTCTGCGTCGAGGTGCAGACCGCGTGGGTGGACCAGACCGTGATCGACGAAATCAACATTTTGGAGGCGACGCGCCTTGCGTTCAACACCGCATTTTCGAAGATGAAAACGCCGGTCACCGACGTGATGATCGACGCGCTGACCGGTCTTGCGATTCCGGCGCGGCAGCATATCTTGATCCACGGCGACGCGCTGAGCTATTCGATCGCGGCGGCGTCGATCGTCGCGAAGGTCGAGCGTGACCGCTACATGCGCGAGCAGGACGCGATCTACCCGATGTACGGCTTTGCGCAGAACAAGGGCTACGGCACCAAACAGCACATGGACGCGATCAAAGAATACGGACCGTGTCCGCTGCACCGCCGGTCGTTTCTCAAACATCTTTTATGAGCACACTGGAAACGGGGAAGAGGGGCGAGCGCGCAGCCGGCCGGTATCTGAAACGGCACGGCTGCCGGATTCTTGCGCGCAATTATCGCGCGGGACGCCATGAGATCGATCTGATCGCCGAGGAGAAGGCGACGGGCACGATCCTCTTCGTCGAGGTCAAAACGCGCGCGGAGGGCGGCATGGGACGCCCGATGGAGGCGGTCAACGCAAGCAAACAGCGGTTTCTGCGGCTCGCCGCCGAACAGTGGCTTTCGGAGCACGGCGCGTTCGGACGCAGCGCGCGGTTCGACGTGATCGAGGTGCTGCTGCCGTCGATGACGGTGAATCGCGTCGAAAACGCGTTTTAAGCTTGCCTGCTTTCCGGGACTGTGATATACTGAATTTTACGAAAATCATCGGAGGATACTGCCTTGCGGAGGTTCAAACGGATCGGAATTCTGCTGCTGACGGGCTTGCTGCTCGCCGGACTTTTTGCGTGCGCCGGGACCGCGCACGGCTCGCCGCAGGCGGCGACGACCTTCGATTTTTCCGAAGGCGAGGACGGTCTGCCGCGCGGCTGGACGGTCGAATCCTACGAGGGCCGGTATGAGACCACGCTCGAAGACGGCGTGTTCGGCATGTCCGTCGATACGGCGGACGACTGCCGCCTGATCCGAACGGTCGACGTCGAGCCCGAAACGCGCTACGTCTTCACCGCCGAGGTCAAAACGCTTGACGTCGGACAGGGACAGGGCGCCACGCTCTCGATCGACAACTACTCGCTCGACGGCAGCTACATCTATTCCGAAAGCATCTACGGCACGACCGACTGGACGACCTTGACGCTCGCGTTCCGCACCGCAAAGGAGCAGGACCGCATCGTGCTCGCGCTGCGGCTCGGCGGGTATTCCGCGGTGTCGGACGGCGCCGTGTGGTTCCGTTCCGTATCGCTCGAAGCGTCGGACAACGCGCCGGTGCCGTTCCAGAACCTGATGCCCTCGTCGCAGAGCGAGACGAAGGGCGAACGCACACAGGAGGACTACGAAAACGTCTTTACGGTGATCTTCTGGGCGGGCGCGATCGCGGCGATCGCCCTGCTGTTCGGGCTGTATCCGCGCGCAAAGACGCTGTCGCTTTCGCCGGAGCCGGTCGGGACGCGCATGCGCGTCTTCTGGCTGATGGTGCTGATCGGCGCGCTCGTGCGGTTTCTGCTGTGCGCAAAGTTCAAGGGACACTCCACGGACATCGCCTGCTGGCAGGGCTGGGGCGCGAAGGTCGCGACGCAGGGCACGCACGCGTTCTACGTCGACAACTGGTGCGACTATCCGCCGGGCTACATGCTCGTGTGCGCGGGGCTCTGGCGCATCGCTTCCGTATTCTCCGACGGTCCCGAATCGCTGCGGCTGTTTGTCTATATGCTGCCCGCGTTCGCCGCGGACGTGCTTTCCGGTCTGCTGCTTTTGAAAGCGTCGAAACGGTTCGGATGCGGCGACCGTCTTGCGCTGCTGCTTGCGGGGCTGATCGTTCTGAATCCGGCGGCGGTGTTCCTGTCCGGCGCGTGGGGACAGATCGATTCGATCCTGACCGTGCTGCTTTTGGGCACGTTCCTTCTGCTCAACGACAGCCGCGAAAAGCCGTGGCTCAGGCTGTGCGCGGGGCTGCTGTACGGCGTCGCGATCCTGATGAAGTGGCAGGCGCTGATCTTCGGACCGGTGCTCGCGCTGCTGTACGTCATGACCGGCGTCGACCAGTTCGGCACGAAGAAGTTCGTGCTGCACGTGCTGTGGTCGGCTGCGGCGGTGATCGGTGCGCTTGTCGTGCTGCTGCTCGGTTCGGTGCTGTTCCGCGGCGCGGATATGCCGCTCACATGGATGGTCGAGCGCTTTATGAGCGCGTCCGGCGGCTATGATTACGCCTCGGTCGAGGCATACAACCTGTTCACCCTGTTCGGCGCGAACTGGACCAAGGCGGGCGTCGAGGTGTTCAACGGACTGAGCGTCGGCGGCATGCTGCTGCGCTGCAACGAGCTGTTCTCGAAGGTCGCCCCGATCATCCTGTTCCCGACGCTCGTCATACGCGCGTGGAACGCGATGCGCACCCGCAGGGACGGCGAACGCAATACGGCGTGGAGCGAGCTTCTCTATGCGGCGCTCATCTGCGGCGTGCTCGCGCTGCTGCACTTTTTGCTCAAACAGGCGAGCGAAACGGGCGGCGCGATGCGCGACATCGCGGAGATCGTCACGCAGATGCCGCTGTACGGCGTGTTTGCCGTGCTGTATCTCTGGTATCTGATGAACCGCGAGCGCGGACAGCGCACGCTTTCGCAATGGCTCGAGACGGGCACGCCGACGGTCGTCGGCGCGGTCACGCTGTTCACCGCGGCCTGCGTGTTTACCGCCATGCTCCTGCTCGGCGCGGGATTCCGCCTGTGCGGCGCGGCGCTGACCTATAAGCGGCTCGGCGTCATCGGCATAATTGCATCCGGCTTGCTCGTTGTGCTGCTGTTCCTGTTCTATTGGAAGAAGCACCGCGCGGCGAAGTACTCGCTCTACACCAACCGCGGGCTGATCTTCCTGCTTGCGGCGGCGTTCTGCATCTGGGTGTTCACGTTCGGGCACTACATGCACGAGCGTTATATCTTCCCGGCGCTGT
>JAEEGI010022797.1_pt1 | contig 12346 bp, 13 predicted proteins | sample 8958751 | NCBI WGS metagenome assembly JAEEGI01 (sample SAMN16246545, study PRJNA631951) | gut metagenome | biome: gut microbiome; feature: rumen; material: KS-attached | host: Bos | place: Iran: Karaj | collected 2018-10 | reverse complement strand
GACTTCAGGTCACTATGCAAAATATGGCAAGGACTCGTTCCAGCCCATACACACGCCCGAGGAGGGTGAGGAGTACATGCTCAAGCCCATGAACTGCCCCCACCACTGCGAGATCTACAAGACTTCGCCCCGCAGCTACAAGGACCTGCCCATTCGCTTCGCCGAGTTCGGCACCGTCTATCGCTATGAGCAGAGCGGCGAGCTCCACGGACTTACCCGCGTGCGCAGTTTCACGCAAGACGACGCACACCTCTTCTGCACCCCCGACCAGCTCAAGGACGAGTTTCTGGGTGTGATGGAAATCATTGCATTCATCTTCAAGACCTTCGGCTTCGAATATGAAGCACAGATTTCGCTGCGCGACCCCGACCATAAAGAGAAATATGTGGGTAGCGACGAGAATTGGGAGAAGGCCGAACGCGCCATCATCGAGGCTTGCGCCGAGAAAGGCCTGGTCGCCAAGCAGGTTACTGGCGAGGCCGCATTCTATGGTCCCAAACTCGACTTTATGGTGAAGGATGCCATTGGCCGCCGCTGGCAGCTGGGCACCATCCAGGTCGACTACAACCTGCCCGAACGCTTCGAACTGGAGTATACTGGCAGCGACAACCAGAAGCACCGTCCCGTGATGATTCACCGCGCACCTTTCGGTTCACTCGAACGCTTTGTGGCTGTGCTGCTCGAGCACACCGCCGGCAAACTGCCCTTGTGGCTCGCTCCCGAGCAGGCCGTAGTGCTGCCCATCAGCGAGAAGTTTAACGACTATGCCAAGCATGTGGTCGATGTTCTCAACCAGAACAATGTGCGTGCCATCATTGACGACCGTAACGAGAAAATCGGCAAAAAAATTCGCGACAACGAACTCAAGCGAATCCCCTATTTGCTCATAGTTGGCGAAAAAGAAGCTAATTGTGAGGAAGTTTCTGTAAGAAAACAGGGCGAAGGTGATAAAGGTTCAGAAAAAATTATTACCTTTGCAGCCGATATTAATCGCGAAGTCGCTCAACAGACGGCTTTCTGATGTGATTATTGGGTGATTACCAACACGATAAAAACCTGATAATGCGCATAATATCGCTTTTTATAAACTATTAATATTACTTGATGGAGAAAAAACCATTTTGGAACGGGCCCAAAAAGCCCATGAACAGCGGTCCAAGACCTCAGAACGGTCGTGGCCGTTTTGACCGGAACAAGAAGGATAAACCCGAGCACGCGGTCAACGACGAAATTCGCGCCTCCGAGGTGCGACTCGTGGGCGACAACGTCGAAGAGGGTATCTATCCCATCGCCAAGGCGCTCAGCATTGCCGACGCTCAAGAGCTCGACCTGATTGAAATCGCGCCCATGGCAACACCTCCCGTCTGCCGTATTATGGATTACCAGAAGTTCCAGTACCAGCAGCGCAAGAGGCTTAAGGAGCAGAAGGCCAAATCGACCAAAGTCGTTGTCAAGGAAATCCGTTTCGGACCACAGACCGACGAGCACGACTACAACTTCAAGCTCAAGCATGCCATCGGCTTCCTCAAAGAAGGCTCCAAGGTGAAGTCGTATGTCTTCTTCAAGGGCCGCTCAATCCTCTTCAAGGAACAAGGCGAAGTGCTGTTGCTGCGATTCGCCAACGACCTCGAAGAATATGGCAAGCTCGACCAGATGCCGGTGCTCGAAGGCAAGCGCATGACCATTATGCTCTCGCCCAAGAAGGCAAAAGACGCCCCCAAGAAACCTAAGGAACCGAAAGAACCCAAGGACGACAACGGCGGCGACGACACCAAGTAATATTTTTCATTGCTGAGAAAAAAGGAGCTCAGGCTTGGTAAGTGCCTGACTCCGCTTATTAATAATTTTTTTAAACAACAACAAAATGCCAAAAGTTAAAACTAATTCCGGTGCCAAAAAAAGATTCACCTTTACCGGAACAGGGAAGATTAAAAGAAAACATGCTTACAAGAGTCACATCCTGACTAAGAAGAGCAAGAAGCGTAAGAGAAACCTCACTCACATGAGCATCGTCGACAAGAGCAACCTCAACTCGGTGCGCGAACTCCTCGTGAAGAAGTAATTTTTACAACTTTCAATTTTTCTTTTTAATCTCAAGAGATTTTTATCATTTTTATTAACCGAATGTTTAGCACCAAAGTGCAAATCTTACTTTGCCGCTAACAGTCAAAATTTTTTAAAAAAATGCCAAGATCAGTAAATCACGTTGCTTCAAGAGCTAAACGTAAAAAAATTCTCAAACTTACAAGAGGTTATTTCGGCGCACGCAAGAACGTTTGGACCGTTGCCAAGAATACTTGGGAAAAAGGTCTTACCTATGCTTATCGTGACCGCAAGAACAAGAAACGCAACTTCCGCGCTCTGTGGATTCAGCGTATCAACGCTGCCGCACGCATCGAAGGTCTTTCTTATTCGCAGCTCATGGGTCTGATTCACAAGGCTGGTATCGAGATCAACCGCAAGGTGCTCGCCGACCTGGCTATGAACAACCCCGAAGCTTTCAAGGCTGTAGTTGAGAAAGCTAAAAACGCCTAATCAGTTTTTGCAAAAGAAACAACTCTTCTGGAAAACAGAGAGTTACCTCGAAAACAATCATGGACTCCTCATTCTCTTGAGGATGTCCATTTTTGTTTTATTTGGTTTTTTCTCACTTAATCACTACCTTTGTCAAAAACCAACTCGCTCGATATGAAAAAGTTCATCATCTCATTAGCCATTATCTGCTCTGCCATATCGGCAAGCGCCATCGAATATGCCGTGTTCAACCTCAACTCCTTCGACGGCTGGATCTATACCCGCGAGGGTGTAACCCTCACCACCGAATACATCGGTGGCAACAAGGTCAAGCTATTCCGCAACAGTGCGGGCAAGGATTTCACACTCATTTCCCCCTCATTCGAGCCTACAGCCTCGCCAACCATCCGCGTGATGTTCGACTGGCAGTCACCCACCTGGGGTGAGGAGCACTACAACCTCACCAAGAACTCCCCATTCGTCGAACTGCTCGACCTCAACGGCAACGTGCTGCAGCAGGTCTATTACCAGCTCAAGACCGGAGAAATCACACGCAACCTCAGTATATTGCTCAAGGTGCCTGAAGGCCATACCGGAGCCGTGAAGGTGCGACTTGCCGCCTGGAATGCCGACGTCAACACTCCGGGCGCCGTCAAGCGAGTCGAAATCATCTCCCCCACCTCTGGCGACGTGAATGGTGACGGCTCCATGAACGTGTCCGACGTCACAAATCTCATCAATGTCATTCTGGGTATTTCTGACCTGCCTAAAGAGCTGGCCGACATCAATGGCGACGGCTCTGTGAACGTAACCGACGTCACCACACTCATCAATGCCATTCTCGGCATTATAACGCTATAAGCTGAATCGGCTGTTAGGAGACTTAGCTCATCAACTTCAGCACCTCTTCCACAAACGCTTCGGCCGGCAGGTCGTAGGGCAACCAGTGTATGGGCGTACCACGACGCTCCATCCCGCGGAACCACGTCATTTGCCGTTTAGCAAACTGGTGTATCGCCGTTTCCAATAGCGTAAACATCTCCTCATAACTCAACTGGCCTATCACATGCTGGGTGATGAATTTATATTCCAACCCATAGTAAATCAGGTCTTCAGGAGGCACCCCTCCTTCAATGAGCCGACGCACCTCATCCACCATGCCCGCCTCAAGACGTGCCTTAAGCCGCGCAGTGATGCGTTCGCGCCGTGCTTCACGGTCAATCGCCACACCCACCACCAGAGCGTCGCTCAAGGGATGAGGCTCAGTTTTGACTTTGAGATGCGGGTTCTCGTGATAATGCACGCATATTTCAATGGCGCGAATGGCGCGCTGACACGTGTCTATATCACTGTTATTGCGCAGCGTCTTGTATTGCTTGAGTATCTCGGTCAATTCCTCGAGCGACTTTGAGGCAAGTTCTTCACGAAGGGCATCGTTTTGCGGCACGGGAGGCAACTGAATGCCCTTGAGCACACTCTCCACATACAGTCCCGTACCGCCACATAAGATGGGTTGTTTCCCTCTTCCGGTAATGTCATCATAAGCCTGCTGATAGTCGCGCAGATACTCATACAGGTTATACTTGTAACCCGCTGGGCAGATGTCAATCATGTGATATGGAACCTCACCATATTCATCAAGATCCTTACCCGTGCCCAGGTCCATACCACGGTATAGCTGGCGCGAGTCAGCGCTGATAATCTCAGCATCCAGCGCACGCGCCAGAGCCACCGCCTTGCCGGTCTTGCCCGAGGCGGTGGGACCAGTGATGACTATAAGACTGGGCCGTTTCATGACAGTCTCACTTCAAGTTGGCATCATAGAAGTCGAGCACCTTCTGGTAGAGCGGATAACGCACCTGACAGCCATTGATGGAGTGGTTCATGTTGGGATACACCATCATGTCAAACTGCACATTCTCCTTATGCAGTTTCGAGATATATTGCATAGCGTTGATGATGTGCACATTGTCGTCGGCGCTGCCAAACATGATGAGCACCCTGCCCTTCAGTTTGTCCACAGCCTCGAGCGGAGCTCCTTCCTTATAGCCGTCGGGGTTCTCCTGCGGGGTGCGCATGAAGCGCTCAGCATAAATGGTGTCATAGTATTTCCACGAGGTCACGGGAGCTATCGCCACGCCACAGGCATAGTTGCTGCCCTCGGTCGACATGGCCATAAGTGCCTCATAGCCGCCATAGCTCCAGCCCCAAATACCTATCTTGTCGGCATCCACATAGGGCTGACTTGCCATATAATTGGCAGCGGCAATCTGGTCAATCGATTCATAGTGTCCCAATCGCTGGTAAACGACGGTTTTGAAGTCACGATGTCTTCCTCCAGTGCCGCGACCGTCAAAGCAGGCCACAATGTAGCCCTGCATGGCAAAGTACTGTTGCCAGTCAAGCACCCACTTGTTGAGCACCTGCTGCGAACCGGGGCCACTATACTGCTGCATGATTACGGGATATTTCTTCGTGGGATCAAAATCAAGAGGTTTAATGATGTAGCCATTCAAGGTGTAACCATCGTTCTCAATAGTCACAAATTCGCGCTGAGGCACCTCACTGGCGGCATACTTGGCGGCATACTTTTCATTCAGCTGCAAGTCGCGCACCTTTTTGCCACCGCGAGCCATAATGCGGTACTGATCGGGAGTTGCGGCATCGCTATAACGCAAAATGTAGTAGTCAAAGTTGCGGCTGAAGGTGGCCGAGTAGGTACCCTCGCCAGCGGTGAGCGGTGTGACTTTGCCTTTCAGGTCCACGCATTTCACAGCGCGGTTCAGCGGGCCGTTGGTCACCTGGTAGTAGAACTGGCCACGGCGCTTGTCGTAGCCATAAAAAGCGGTTACATTCTCGTTGCCCGTTGTGAGTTGTCGCATCAGGCTGCCATCGAGGCCATATTGGTACAGTTGCATATAGCCGCTCTTTTCGCTCATGATCACGATAAAGTCGTCATAGCACTTCACTGCGGTGGGAGTCTCCTCGCCTATCCATGTGTCAGTGGTCTCGCGGTAGATTTCGGTTGCTTGACCCGTTACAGGATTCACGCTATAGAGCTGGTAATCGTTCTGCGTGCGGTTCAGTTTGCTCACCAGCAGCTTCATGGGATCGCTGCTGAAGGCGATATAGGGCAAATAGTCTTCGTCAACCTTAGGCACCGCCATGGTCGAGAGTTGCTTGGTGGCAACATCATAGCACTTCACGCTCACCACCGAGTTCTTCTCGCCCGCAACAGGATATTTGTAATCGTAACTGCCAGGATACAGCGCATAGTCGGCATTGCTCTTGCAAGCGCCTTCATAGAGCGTCATCGAGTACATCGGGACCTCACTCTCGTCAAAGCGAATGAAGGCGAGCCGGCTGCCGTCGGCGCTCCAGGTGAGTGTATTCAGAATGCCGAATTCCTCCTGATACACCCAGTCGGGCACACCGTTAATCACCTTCGTCTTCACGCCATCGTGCGTTACCTGGTCAAGAGCCCCGGTGGTCAGGTCCTTCACCCACACATTATTGTCTTTCACATAGGCGGCACGCCTGCCGTCACCGCTCACGGTTACAATCTCTTCGCCGCCGGCTTCGGTGAGCTTCGTCAGCGTTTTGGCCTTCACATCATAGAGGTAGTGATCGGCGCTATACGAGTAGCGATATATGCTGTTGCTGTTGTTCCACAGCAATATCAGCTGCTCGCCGCCACACATCTTGTAACCGTCGAACGATTTCTCTTGGTTATCGGCTATTGAGGTAGCATCAAACACCACGCTTCGCTTCGACTCGTCGCGATAGGCGCATTTATAGATTTTAGAGCAGTCGCCGTTCTCCTGATAGTAATAATTGCCGTCGGCAGCGGGCATAGTCGATTCAATGCCGCGGGCTCGTGATTGAGACAATACAAAATCCTGCAGCTCAAGCGCTTTCATGCAACCGCACGACAGCACAACACCGCAAATCGTTGCTATAATGGTTCGTTTGTTCATAGGTTTTAGGTTTTGTTCTGCACGAAATTACAAATAATTGCCCAATTATGAAAATTTACACCCTCATTCTCTTCACATTTAACCCAATTCAAGCAGCTTGGGTAATTCTCGTCACATCAGCCATGATGCAAGTGATGCCGCTCCACGATGATGATACCCAGCAGAATCAGGGCACACCCGGCAAGACCCACTAGTCCCACGCGCTCGTCGAGCACAATGGCTGCAGCCACCAGCGACACGATGGGGTCGAGATACAGGTAGGTCGACGAACTGATAGCGCCTATACCCTTTGTCACCCTTCCCCACCAGAAGAATGCCAGCATCGAGCACACCAGCGAGAGGAACAGCATGTGAGCGGCAATCTCAGGCTCGAGCAGCGTGCTCAGCGGCGTGAAATCACTCTGGCACAGCAAGAAGGGCAACCCACTCAAAATGCCATAGAAAAAGGTTTTGCGTGTAATCTCAAGGGTTGTGTGACGGCTATTCAGTCGCTTGATAATCACAGAGTAAATAGCCCACGACAGCGCAGCCAGTACCGACAGTACATCGCCCAGCAAACCGTCACCCCACACAAATCCCTTGTGGAAGGTGAGCACCCCCACACCCAGAAATGCCACAACCGAACCCAGCACCTTGCTCCAGGTGAAGTGTTCCTCCTTCAAGAACATTGCAGCCAGCAGTGTGGTAAACAACGGATTCACTGCAACCAGCACCACCACATCACTCACCAGGGTCAGGTCGAGCGCCACGTTCTGCATGATGAAGTAGGCCGTACCGCCAGTCATGCCACAAATGGCCATCAGCAACTCGTCGCGCCAGCCGCAAAAACGCACCTTGAAGCGGCATATCGCCAGAATGCCCAAATAGGCTATGATAAAGCGATACACATATATCTCCGTAGGAGTCACGCCACGACCCAGCAACACCTTGGTGTTGATGAACGAAACGCCCCACACGAGCACCACCAGCAGCGCCAGCAAGTGATATTTCAGTTTTCCAATCTGCATTTCAACCCACAAAGGTACTAAAAATTTCCACTCTTGTACACTCTATGCCACCTTTATCGTTACAGTCTTTTCCTTGCTGGTTAATCTTCGTTAAACTTACGCATTATAACTGAAAGACTTGCACGATGTCGTTCAGAAAACACTATTTTTGCAATCACAAAGCAATGAAACGCCTGAGTTTAACATACACGTTGTTGCGCATTGTAGCCGGCCTCGCACTGTTGCTGGCTGGCAACACCGCACACGCACAAATCAACACCGACCAGGTGCTGAACATTGGCCGCAACGCGCTCTATTTCGAGGACTATATCCTCTCCATACAGTACTTCAATCAGGTCATTGCCGCCAAGCCCTACCTTGCCGAGCCCTACTTCTTTCGCGCCGTGGCCAAAATCAATCTCGAAGATTACCGCGGTGCCGAAGAAGATGCCTCGCTGTGCATCGAGCGCAACCCATTCATTACCGAAGCCTATCAGGTGCGCGGCGTCGCCCGACAAAATCAGCGCAAGTTCACCGAGGCTGTGCAAGACTACAATAAAGGCCTCTCGCAACTGCCTGAGAACAAGGTTTTCCTGCTCAACAAGGCCATTTGCGAAACCGAACTCAAGAATTATGCCGTAGCCGACTCCACCTATGCCGTGCTGACCAGGCTCGACGCCAAGAACGACCGTGCACACCTGGGCATGGCACAGTTGCTGCTCGCTACAGGCGACACCACCCGCGCGCTCCAAGAGGTGAACAAGAGCCTCGAAATTTCCAAGAACTCTACCATGGCCTATGCCATGCGTGCCGAAATCAATCTCAAGGCCAACGGCGACTACGAGGCTGCCGCCAAGGATCTCGACGAGGTCATCAAGCTCGAGCCCCACTATGCCGGCAACTTCATCAACCGAGCCTACTTGCGCTACAAGCTCGACGACTACTACGGCGCCATGAGCGACTACGACTATGCGGTGAGCCTCGAGCCCGACAATGCCATCGCCATCTACAACCGCGCTCAACTCAATGCCGAGGTGGGCGAAGACCTCAAGGCCATCGACGACTTCTCGCGTGTGCTCAAGCTCGAGCCCAACAATTTCCTCGCTCTCTACAACCGTGCCCAGCTCTACCTGCGCACACAGCAGTTCAAGAAGGCAGTCAAGGATTATGACCGCATCCTCAACAAGTATCCCAACTTCGAGTCGGGCTACATGGCACGGGCGCAGGCCAAGCAGCAGGCAGGCGACCTGCGAGGTAGCGAGCGCGACATGCAGCAGGCCATCGCCATCTTCAAGAAAAAAGGTATTCGCGTAGCCACCTACAACCCCGCCGAGCAAGAGGCGCAAAAGATGGAGAAGGAGGCCGAAGAACGTGCCCAGCGCGCTGCCGATGGCATCGAGGAAGAACTCACCGAAGAGGACATCATGAAAAAGTTCAACTCCCTGCTCACCGTCGAGAACGACAACAGCCTGAAGCCCGAATACGAGAACCGTAGCCGCGGACGCATCCAGAACAGCAATGTCGAAATCGACCCCCAGCCCATGTTCCTCCTCTCCTATTATAACGAGGTGAACAAACTCAACGGCAAGACCCACTACATGAAGGAGATTACCGAGGTCAACGAGACCAGCCTGTTGCCAAAACTCCTCGTCATTGCTAACGACGAGATGCAGCTCAGTGCCGACGAGATTACCGAGCGATTTGCCAGCATCGAGTACTATAACGGGCTCATTACCACCGCCACACCGCGTGCCATCGACTACTTTGCACGCGCCATCGACTTCATGATGGTCAAGAATCCCGCCGCTGCACTTGCCGATGCCGAGCGCACAATCGCCATGAGCCCCGACTTCGCTCTCGCCTACTTCCTGCGAGCCGACGCACACTTCCTGCTCTACCGCCTGGCGCAAAAAGGCACCACGACCGACGATATGCCCGTGCTCAACGAGCGCGACAAGGATGCCGCCGCCATGCTGCACAGCCGCGAGCAGAACGAGACCCTCACCAAGGTCATCGACGACCTCAACGAGGTGCTCAAGCGTTCGCCCAAGAACATCTACGCCACCTACAACAAGGGATGTGTCTATCTGCTGCTCAACGACTACACCAGCGCCATCAACTGCTTCTCCACTTGCATCGACATCAAGCCCGACCTCGGCGAGGCCTACTACAATCGCGGACTCACCTACCTGCGTCTGGGCAACCGCGAGCGCGGCGTGGCCGATCTCAGCAAGGCAGGCGAACTCGGCATTTTGCCCAGCTACAATGTGCTCAAACGCATCAATCGATAATTTTTTTCAAAAAAAATCACTTTTTCGTGTTGCAAAATCATCGATCAACTCGTCTACTATACAAACACGACATAAATAACAACAAAAAACAATAACAAATCAAACACTTAACACAATGAAAAAGATTCTTTTAACCCTCGCATTCGCACTCGCTTGCTGCTGGGCTTCAGCCGTTACTGCCGACGACATCTTCAACAAGTTCAAGGACCTCGACAATGCCAAGTTCATGAACCTGCCACAGGAACTCCTCCAGATGGCTGCTGCACAAGGCTCCAGTGAAAATGCAGAGAAAAACGAGGTGATGAAAAAAATCACTTCGCTCGACATACTCCAGATCGAGAAAGCCGACGAAGCCACCATCAAGCAGGTCACCGACATGGTGAATGATTTCGATGAAACCTACGAAGAACTCGTCCGCGCCAACGAGAATGGCGAGCAGGCCATCATCAAGATGAAACGCGACGGAGACAAGTTCACCGAGATGATTATCGTAGCTATCGAAGCCGGAGAATGTGCAGTAGTTCGCATGAGCGGCAACTTCAGCTCCGAAGACCTCGAGCAGCTCAGCAAAATGAACAACATGTAACACTTCTCGGCCCATCGTCACACAATGGATTCTGAGTCCTTCAAATCACGCTTCCTGCCGCTCACACGCAAGCTGCACTGGACGGCTTTCAGCATCATGCAAAATGAGCAGGACGCTGAGGACATCGTACAGGAGGCCTTCCTCAAACTCTGGAACAAGCGACACGAACTCCAGCACGTGACCAACCATGAGGCCTACTGCATCACGCTCGTCAAGAACATGTGCCTCGACGCTAAACGGGCCTCACACGCCAGCCTCGATGCCGGACCTCCCGACGAACTTCCCATTATCGCCGAGGCTAACCCCGAAAACGAGATGGAACAATTACAGCAAGCCACCCTACTGCGCGAGTGCATCGACAAGCTCCCCGAAATGCAACGCAACATCATCACCCGTCGCGACCTGCTCGACCAGGAGTTTACCGACATCGCTCACGACACAGGATGCACCGAGGCCTACGTCAGAGTCATTCTGAGCCGAGCACGAAAAACAGTATTCACTAGATTTAAAACACTTTTGAACTATGACAACCGAATTTGCACGACAGCTGTTTGACAAGTACCTCGACGGCAACACAACACCTCTCGAAGAGCAGGAATTGCTTAATTTCTTCTCCACACAGCACGTGCCCGATAGCCTCAAGGCCGAACAGACCTATTTCCTCAACATCTTCAACGAGAAGCAGGCGCAGCAACTCCAAGCCACACTCAACCACAAGATCGACGCTTGGGCAGCTGCCGACAAGGCCTTCCAGCCTGCAACAACCCGACGGCCGCGCCGTTGGCTCTGGGCTGCCAGCATCGCCGCTTCGGTTGCCGTAATTGTTACTGTGGGCGCCAAAGTGCTCTCAAAACCCACCATCGACATCAATGCCGACACATTCGATTCTCCCGAACTCGCCTATGCCACTACCGAGCAGTCGCTTGCGCTACTCTCCAAGACCATCAACAAAGGCTGCGACGAACTCGAGAAAATCAGTCAAATTACCAAGTCTATTAACGACAACAAATGAAATTCACTATGAAACGATTCTCCATCTTTGCCTTGATTGTGGCCACCACCATCGCCTTCTCGGCGCAGGCACAGGATGCCATTTTCAAGAAGTATGCTTCAGAGGACGGAGTCACACTTGTCAACATTTCCAAGAACATGCTCCGACTCATGCCCAAGCTCAAGACGGGCAACAAGAAAGTCAAGGAAACTGCCAACAAGCTCGACCACATCCGTGTCCTCTCTTGCGACAAGAAAAAAACCGCAGGCAAAATCAAGAAAGACGTGCTCAACTACTTCAAAAAGAACAATTACGAGGAAGTCATGTCAACGCGCGAGGGCAAGGAACTCGTCCAGATTCTGCAGCGCGAGCTCGGAGGCGGCAAGTTCGAGTATGTGATTCTCAACACCACACAAAACGAAATCAACATCGTCAACATCACCGGTGCTCTCACGCTCGACGAAGCACGCGAACTCGACCTCTAAGTCCGCTCCCACAAAACATTAACAAGGCTGGCCTCGCCAGCCTTTTTTAATATCGATTAGACAGCTGCGACTGATTTATCTGATGGCTTGGACGGCGCAGGGGGGATGCCTCCACGAATTGCCACGAATGAACCATGAATTTTTGGGGATGGAGGGGAAGCGCGGGAACGGTGGGAAAAAGGGGAAATCATGGAAAATTATTGTATTGATGATGTTTTTTAATCTCGAAAAGTGGCGCCTAAGGGCGTCGAAAAGCCGTGCGATGCGCGGTTATTTTTTGCATTGTCGCTGGTTACTCAGAGGTCTCAGAGTTCTCGGAGTTCTCAGAGGACTCGGATTGGATGGATGAGAATTTTGAACCATATTGGAAGATTGGGAAGGATGGGAAAAATGGGAAATTTTGGTGTTTTCATGGTAGTCTCTTTTTAAATTAATGATTGTATGTGCGATAATAAGTGATGAGATGACGGGATGAAATGGTGATAGCATACAAGGTTGAGGGGCTAGGGTTGAGGG
>JAEEGI010022796.1_pt1 | contig 12346 bp, 7 predicted proteins | sample 8958751 | NCBI WGS metagenome assembly JAEEGI01 (sample SAMN16246545, study PRJNA631951) | gut metagenome | biome: gut microbiome; feature: rumen; material: KS-attached | host: Bos | place: Iran: Karaj | collected 2018-10 | reverse complement strand
TTCCCTGCCATTAAAAATAATAGTTTTATTAATAATAAAAATTTGAATCCTATAAAGAAAATTTCTAATAATAATATCATTGAAGATTCTCAATTAAAATTATAAATAATAAAATTTCTGGAAGTAATCTTTCATCCAAAACTAAAATTTTATCTGAATATAAACAATTTAATAAATTATTAGATTATTATATTATTTATCAATTAAATAAAGATGTATCTTTATTAAAATTATTATGTTTAAATAGTTCTACTTCATATATTTTTTATAAATATAGACATAAAAAAATAAATATTTCACCTTTAGATAAAAAATAGAAAAAGAAACTATAGAAATAATAATAGAGAATTAACTGATTTTAATACTTTATTTTTTGATAATATAAATGATACAATTCATATATTAAATTCATTCTGTCAAAAATTATTTTATATAATTTAAAAAATTAAAAATAAAACCGAAGAGTATAAATTAATTATATATATATTATAATATTTTTAAATCACTTAAAATTTGTTATTTTAAAATGATAAATAAAGTTTTTAATATTTTTATATGTTCAAACAAAAAATTCTTAAGATTTTTTTTCTTTTTTTGATTTTACAAATATCAATAAAGAATTAGCAAATATAGTAATTTTGCAAACTTTAATTGTATTATCAAACATTAATTTATCAAAAAATTGTCGAAAAATACTTTTAGATTCCTATAATGGTGAAATATCAAAGTAAATTTAACATTTTTTTAAGGAATTTCCATTTATAATCTTTAATTTAAAATTCAAATATTTTATAAAAATTATTTTGATTAAATAAAATCAAAAAAAAATTATTAAAGAAAATAATGTCAAATGATATCCAATCTTATATTCAGCAGTTAACTTCAAAAATAAATACATATGAAAAAGAAATCGTCAATTTAAAATGTGAATTAAATCAATTAGAATCAACAATTCATAATCAAAATCCTAAACAAAAATATACTTATTCTCATTTAAATTATAATAAAAATAATTGTTTCCCTGATAATAAAAAAAATACAGAATTAGAAGATGAAAATTCTAAATTAAAATCTTTAATTTCATGTCAAGATAATCAAATAAAAAATTTAAATGAAAAAGTTAATGAATTAGAAATGTTATTACAAAATAAAGAAAGTGAAATTAAAGATATGATGAATAGTCAACAAAGAGAAAAAGAAAATAAATTAGATTTTCCAAATGAAAAAACAAATCAAAATACTAGAATTGAATCTCAATACAATAATAATAATATTAGTAATAATAACACTAATAATTATTGTAATAATTGTAATAAATTAAATGAAATGTTAAATGAAGTTAATAAAGAATTTGAAAATCAAAAAATTTATTTTTCAAATGAAATTGAAAATAGAGATAACAAAATAAATGAATTAAAAAAAAATTTAGATATTCAATTAAAAAATTTTGAAAATGAACTTGAAAAAAAAAATTGTGAATTAGAACAATTAAGCAAAAAAAATGAAAGTAATTGTAAAATTTTACAAGATTTATTTTTATTTTTCCAAAGAAATTTAAATTTATTTAATAATTCAAAAATTATAAATTGTGATGGAACAAATATAAAATATGACAATGATGAAATTAGTCAAAATGAAAAATATTCTTCTTTCATTTTAAAAACCTTTAATAATTTCATATGTAAAATTATAAAAGATAATAAAGAAATGTTTGAGTTGCTTATAGAATATAAAAATACTATTGCACAAAATGAAGAAGAAATTGAAAAACTTTCAAATCAAAATAATTGCTTAAAAATGCAAGTTTGTGATTTAGTTAATCAATTAACAATAAATAATGAAAATAATAATAATATAAATACTAATTTAAATAGTCAAGAAAATATTTATAATCAAAACACTAATCTTTCAACTTTTCCATATAATTTTAATAGTCCAATGAAACAATTAAAAGTAAAAATTAATGAATTAGAAAATACAATAAGAAACCAAAATTATGATAATTAATAAATAAATAAATGAAAATTTTTTTTTTTATTTAAAAAATAATCAATAAAATTTAATTTTTTTTAAGATTACATTATATTAATAAATCAAAAATTAGATAATAAAATGTCTAATGAGAATTTTTTACTTTCAATTAGAGCAAATTTAAAAAAAACAAATAGCAATGTAACTGAAAATTCAAAATCAATGGTATTTGATAATACTCCAAAACAAGAAAAACAAGATGATAATAATATAGACAATAGACCAAGAAAACTAACAATAGCAGATCGTGCAAAGGCAATGATGAGAGCTTCAAATTCAAATCAAATTAATAAAAATATTAATCCACCTATTAATACTAATAATTTTGGAGATAAAGGTTTATCTAAACCTATAGATGTTAAAAAAGAAGAAGAAAGTAATAAAAAGATTAATAATAATAATAATAATAATCAATTAAGTAATAATAATAATGCGAATAACAATAAAGAATTAAATAGTAATAATCAAATTTCTAACAATAATAAAAATGTAAATAATGTTTTGAATAGTAATTTAAAACCAAATATTAATCAAAATCAGGGAAAAATTAATAATAATTTAAATCAAAATTTGAATCAGAATCTCAATGAAGGAGTAAATAAGAATATTAATCAAAGTTTGAATCAAAATAAAGGGAATGAAAAAAAGGAAGAAAATGATAATAATAAAAAAGAAGATGATATTGATTTAAATCTTAACATTAATGAACTAATAAGTCCTAAGAAAAAACTTCCTCAAATTGAAAAATTCGAAACAAAAGATTCACAATCTATTAAATCTCAAGCTCAAAAATTTGAGAAAAAAGATTCTGCATTTAAATCTCAATTAGAAATTTTTGATAAAAAAGTAGAAAATAAACATCAAATTCATAATCCTATAATTGAAAAAAAAGAAGTGAAAAAAGAAGAAAAAAAAGAAGAAAAAAAAGAAGAAGAAAAAAAAGAAGAAATTAAAGAAGAAAATAAAAAAGAAGAAAAAAAAGAAGAAATTAAAGAAGAAGTTAAAAAAGAAGAAAAAAAAGAAGAATTTAAAATAGAAAATAAAAAAGAAGAAAAAAAAGAAGAAATTAAAGAAGACAAAAAAGAAGAAAATAAAAAAGAAGAAAAAAAAGAAGAGGAAAAAAAAGAAGCTAAAAAAGAAGAAAAAAAAGAAGAGAAAAAAAAAGAAGAAATAAATCCACAAATACAACAATCAAAAATCGAAGATATGAAAAATAAAATTGAAAAAAAAGAAATTTTAAGAACGAAACCAAATATATTTGAAGAATATTCTAAATCAAAAATGATGAATAATTCATTAGAAAAAAAACTAGAAGAAGAAGAAGAATCCAAAAAAAAAATTAATATTCAACCTGAAAATTTAACAAACATAAAAGAAGAAGACATAAAAAAATTCTTTACAGGACCATATAAGAATTCATCTAATAATCAAAAAGACATTTCTTATGAAAAGTGGGTTTTAAAAAATGAAAATATAAAATTATTATGTCAAGAAATAAAACTAACTAAAAATAAAATAGATAACATTTTTGAAGAACATGACTTTGAATGTGAATTCAAATTATTAAATTGGATAACAAATGATTCTGAACATAGAAACAATTTAGTGGATAATTCACCAGAAATGAAAACAAAAAATAGATATCAAGAAATTCGTCCTTTTAATTTTAATAAAGTTGAATTGAAAAATAATAAATATTTAAACGCAAGTTATATTGATGGTCCTTTTGAGAACATTGACAATAAATTATTTATTGCAATGCAAAATCCACTTCCAGAAGATTTTGAATTATTCTGGGAAATGATTTTAGAAAAAAATATTCAATTAATTGTTTTATTATCAGGTAATTTTGAAGAAGAAAGAATGAAAATAGAATCTTATTGGCCTGAAGAAGGATTAAATTTACAATTTAATTCAATAAAAATTGAATTAGAAAAAAAAGAAATTTTTATAAATAATTTTGCAGGAACAAGACGTATAAAAGTTATTAAAGGAGATAAAATTCATGAAGTAAGTCAAGTTTATGTTCAATGTTGGGATGAAAATAATATTCCTTCTGATATTCCTTCCTTAATATTTAATTATATAATTATGGAAATTGAAAAAGTTGATAAAAAATATCCTATTTTAATACATTCTTTAGGAGGAAGTGGAAGAGTTGGAACTGTGATTGCTATTTATAATATTTATAGATGTATTTTAGCTCAAAAAAAAAAAAATGTTAATGAACCTATTATTAATATTTTCAATGTAATTAGAATTTTAAGAGAACAAAGATTTGGAATGGTAAGCTCAGCTAATCAATATAGATATATTTTAAAATATTGCTTAGAAAATGTTTAAAATATTTTTGAAATAGACTTTAAATTTTGTTTTAATTTTTAATAAAAGGATTTTTTATCTACGTATTTTTTTTATTTATTTTTTTATTGAATTGTATTTAAATGTAATATTTTTATAACATTTATTATATTTTGAAATTTAAATTATTATATTATTTTTGTTTAATAAATTAAACAAATAATATGAGTAATAAAACCATTTCTAGTAATGAAATCAATCAAATATTTTCTCAGTTTAAGTTTTTATTTTATTTAAAATATAAAAATGAAATAATATCAAATCAGCAATCAGAATCAACTTCTTTTTCTTCATTATATCAATCAAATTATAACAATTCAATGAAAGAAACTGAATATGTGAAGTCAGGAAAAAATAAATATATAATTGAAAAGGATTCAGAATTATATTATATGCCAGAAAGTTTTATTTCTAAACAAGATATAATTCAATCTTTTTATAAAAGTTTTATAATTTTATTTCAAAATCTTTCAAATAAAAAATTCATTATAAAAAATAGAAAAATGTATTGTGATACAATATTAAATATTCTTTCAAATTTTAAACAAAATCAAAAAGAAATATTAATTTTTTTGAAAAATTTATATATTTTACTAATTGAAAATGAAATGAATGTAAATCAAATATCAAATGAATTAATAGAAAGATTTGATTTATCATTACAAGGAATTTCAAAAAGAAATTATAATATAGAAAATTTTGCTTTACACAAAGAAGTTTTTGAAGGAAACTTAAGAAATATAACAAAATTATTATCTAATGATTATAAAGGAATAGATAATATTTATAGTGATATTAATGAACCAGACCCAAATAATAATACTCCTTTACTTTTAGCTTTAAAAAGAAATAAATTAGATGTAGTTCAAGTTTTATGTGATTATGGAGCAGATTATAATTTAAAAACATATGATAATGCATTATCTCCTCTTGAATACGCTTTAAAAATAAAGAATATTAAAATGTTAAAAATATTAATTAATTCAAAAAAAAAACAAAAATTATTAGAATGGGAAAGAAATAAAGATACTATTTTTGAATTAATTAAAAAAATTCCAAATTGTTCAATGAGTTTAAAATTAAATTTTGATTCTAATTTATTAAATATTTTTTCTTCATTAACTGCATGTGATGATTATAAAATAAGTAAATTAGATGGAAATATTAAAATAGATATGAATATTTCGTCTTCTGATAATGGAGATGATTTTAAAGGGAAAACAACAATTTTAGTAAAAGAAGAAGATCAAAAAATATATAAAATTGATAATATCAATAAAATAACATATGATTATATTGAACATTTATTAAGTGATAAAGATGAAGATGAAAAAGTAGAAAAATTATTAAAAGATGGAATTGTAAAAACTAAAATATTTATGAATGATTTTGATTTATATGGAAGTTGTAATAGTAAAAATCCTAGTAATCAAAAAATTATAGGTTATCAATGTGATTTATATAAAGTTAGAGGATGTGTTTATATACAAAAAGATAAAATCAAATTTAATGATTTAAGTAATAAGAATTTAGAAGAAGAAAATATTATGGGAAATTCTTTTGAAGAATATTTTAAATTAAAAAAAATAACCAAATTAAAAAATACAGAATATGATAATTCAAATTCTTCTTTAGATAACAGTTCATTTAGGGATAAAAATACAAATATAAAAAAAAAACAAATTGATATGTCTTGTTGGTTAAGTAAAGATTTTCCTTTAACTTTACAACATTTTATTCCTTTAATTCATGTATTATCTTTTTCTTCTTCTCAATTTTCAGAATTAGAAAATGCTATTTCTAAAAGATTTCTTCCTTTTAAAAGTTTTCCATTAAAAATTAGTTTTCCTTTAGGATTATCTTTTCATGCTTTATTAACTATTTCTTCTTTTTCTTTAAAAAATCCTAAAATAAATGAGTTCTCTGTTCCTTATCAAAATTTAAATAATAGTGATGAAATTATAAAATTAAATAATCAATATTTTTTAACTTCTTCTAATTTCTATGATGATTATTATAAAGAAAAAAACATTAATAATAAAAAAAATTTCGATGATGATGATGAAGATGAAATTTTAATTAGAGAATACCATTCAAGAAGAACTCAAAAGGCAAATTTAAAAAATAATAATAATTTAAATACCAATAATTCAAATAATAATAATATTAATGAAAAAAATAATTTTGAAATTAATTTTCATCGAAAACCAAGAAAAATATTAAAAGATATTTCCAATGATGAAGGAAGTACAAATTATAATAATATTCCAGTGACTCCTAAAAAAAGAAATAAAAAAAATATAATTCCTGATTTAGAAAGACAAAATACAATTAAATGCATTACAAAATTAAAAATATCTCCTTTAGCTTTTAATAATCAAAATAAAGGAATAAAAAGATTAAGAACTTCATTAACTAAATTAGATGTTAAAGCAATTTCAGCGAGAGATAAATCAACAGAAAATTTAAGTGAAAATAATTCTGGTTGTTTGATCATGTAAATTTTTAATTATTAAATAAATTTACTTTTTATTTTTTTCCTTGAGTAGTATTAATATTATTAATGTTATATTTTTTCTTTAAAAAAACTTATATATAAAAATAATACATTAAAATTTTTCAAAAGAAAATTATCAATTAATAAAAAAATGTCAGAGAAAATGTCAGAAAGAATTCTTCCTCCAAGAAAAAGGATGAATGAAGAAGTTTCTTTACAAGGGAATTTAACAGGAATGCCAAGAAGAAATTTAAATCAAAATGAAGAAGAAATAAGTTTTAATAAAACCTCAAATTTAAATTTTAAAGAGCATAAAAAAGAAGAAAAAATTCCATCATTCTTAGATAGTTCAATAAGATTTAGTAGAAAAGGTTCAAGCAATTCAAATAATGAAATTTTTATGAGTAATGATAGTAATACATATAATAATAATAGAAAAATTCCTATTCTTCATGAAAATACCAATATAAGAGTATCTACTTCAAGTTCAAATGAAAATTCTTTAAGAAATTCTAAAACCAAAAAAAAATTAAAAAATTCAAATTTAGTTAATTTTGGCCTTGCCTCTGCTTTAGGAGGTTTAGTTACAAATGAAGAAAATTCTAAAAAAAAAGCTGAATTATTAGAAGAAGAATTAAAAAAAGAAAAAGAAAGTCATTTAAAAGATATAGAATATTATAAAAGATTGTTAAAAGAAAAAGAAAATGAATGCAGAAGAAAAATTGAAACAGTTAGAAATAATTATTTAAAATTTCAAAATAATAATTATGTTAATGAAGAAATATATAAGGAAAAAGAACAACAATTAAATAATGAAATATTAAAATTAAAAAATGAAATTGAAGAAAAAGTGAATAATGAAATTGAAAGATTAAATGATAATCATAAAAATAGAATGAATGAACAAGATAATAATTTTAAATTAGAATTAGAAAATGAAAAAAAAAATTTTGAAAATCGAAGTGATTTTTTAAAAAAACAAGAAGAACAACAAATTGAATTTAATAAATTAAAATTACAAGTTGAAAATTCTTCTAAACAAATTGAAGAAATTTATAATAAATTATCAGAAGAAAAAAATAATCAAAATGAATTACAAAGAAATCAAAAAAATAATTTACAAATTTTAGAAGATAATTTAAAAAGAATTGAAGAAAAGTTAAATGATGATAAAGAAAGATTTTTAAAAGAAAAAGAAAATTTTGAAAAAGAACAAGTTGAGAGAAGGAAATTCAATAATGAAGAAAATTTACGAATAAATCAAGAATTAAATAAATTAGAACAATTACGTGAAAAAATGAATGAAAATACAAATGAAAATTATGGAAATGATATTTTTGAACAAAATAAAAAATTGAATGATTTAAATTTCGAAATTGAAAAGTATAACAATAAAATAGAAGATATTGAATCACAAAAAAGAATTTTTAATGAAGAAAAAAGATATTTTGAAAAATTCAAAGAAGATATTAATAAAAATATAGAAATGAAAAAAAAAAATTTAGAAAATCTAAAAAGACAATATTCAAAAGAAGAAGATATTATGAAAAAAAAAGTTAAACAATTAGTCGAAAGAGAAAATGGAATAAATAAAAGATTTGAAGAATATGAAAGAAAAAAAAATGAAATTCAACAAAATAAAGAAAATAATATTCAAAATAATTATAATTTAGAAATAGCATCTAAAAGATTAGATGAATTAATAAAATCTATTCAAGAAGAATCAAATAGATTAGAAATGGAAGATGAAAGATTGGAAAATGAAAAAAATGAATTAGAAGGAGAAAGATTAAATATTGATTCTGAAAAAATAAGAATTGAAAATGAATTAAATGATATAAAATTAAAATTACAATCTTTAGATTCCGTTAGAATGAAATATGCAACTCAACCATTTCAAAATGAAGATAATTTTATTTATCCTTTAATTAATAATAACATTGAACAAAATCAAGGAAATACTTTTAAAATTAATAATAATTATAATTATACAAATACTTTCAATCCCAATAAAACAACAAATGAATTTAATAATATAATTCAACAACCATTAAATCAAACTTTTAAAAGTCAAAATAGTATGAATAATAATTCAAATATAAAACCTTTTAATGCTGATGAATATTTTAATAATTTACAAAATAAAAAAAAAATGTCTCAATTAACGAATGATAATAGAGTTTCTGAAGATGAGAAATTTCTTATGAGAGAAAAAGAATATTTGAGACAAAGTAGTCAAAGTTTTAATAATAATATTAATTTTAAAAATGAATATAATAAACAATTGAATGAACATATGAAACAAATAAATTTTAGTAGTTCAAATTTTAATGATAATGATAATGATAATTTAATCTCTACTTCGAAAATTTAAACATTGATAAAAAAATAATTTTTTAATATTTTCAAAGATTAATATTATTTATTTGAATTTTTATAATTTTTATTATAATAATCAGTACCTCCATTATTACTTGAATAAAAATTTTGAGGGTTGACATTTTTTTTTGGAATATTTCCTATATTTTTATTCATCATCATCTTATTCATATTATTATTATAATTTATTTCATAATTCATATTATTATTCATCACTACATTATCTTTATCATTATAATTCATCCCCATAATATTATTATTTTGTTGAACAGGAATTCCATTTTTATACATTACTTTCTTCCCAATAGGTTCCTTTTCCATATTCTTAAATTCTGTTTCATAAACATCATTCATCATTCCTCCAAAGTCCTGAACACCAATTAAACTTTCACCAAACCATCCAGTTTCAACAGGTTTCCCCATTTTAATCCTTTCTTCTTTAGTGTATATAACAGTCTTATGAGTATCATACCCTTCACCACAATTACAAGTAAATTTGGAACCAAATTTAGTACATTTACAATTATTTCTTTTACATTTCCTATTTCCTAATTCATGTTCCCGATAAGAATGATGACAAAGACATTTAACATCATTAGCTCCATAAACAGGGACATAATCATATAATTTACATTTACATTTTTTATCTTTACAATTTACTTTCTTATCATTCACACTATCAAAATTATGATATTTATATCTATGATTACAAAAACACATTGATTCTGGTCCTATAGCTTTGCATTCGAAACCTGTTGAATTGATCCAGAAAACATATAATTTATTTTTACGGGCTGGAGCTACTTTCTTTTTATAAGCTTCATATTCTTCTTCTGACATTAATTTACCATTGTCATCTGTACCTACTATGTTACGGTATTCGAGGTATGCTTGTATATCTAGTTGATTTTTTGAGGTTAAATTTACTTTGTTATGGGTCGGTATTGGAATGTCATCGTAGTTCATTTTTTATTTTTCTTTTTTTATTTATTTGATTAATATTGATATAAGAAATAGATTATTTTTTTCAATAATAAATAAATTGAAATAATTTATTTAATTAAATATATTTATATTAAGGTTTTTTTCTTATTTGACATTATTATCTATTAATCAAAAGGAATTTCTTTTGAAGCATCTAATAATTTTTGATCTTTAGTATTTATTTTACAATTTTTTATTTTAGAAAAAACCCATCTTAAATCAGTAACCTTATCAGTTTTAAAATTTTCTAAATTTAATTCTTTTAAAGAAGTACATTTTGAAAACATTGATTTAAGAAGAGTTACATTATTCGTATTAAAATTAGATAAATTTAATATCTTTAAAGAAGAACATTCAGAAAACATATAACTCATATCATTAACTTTTTCAGTTTGAAAAGAAGAAATAGTTATATTTTCTAAAGAGGAGCATTTATAAAACATTCCATTCATATATTCAACATTTTTAGTATTAAAATTAGATAAATTTAATTCTTTCAATGAAGAACAATTATAAAACATATAAACCATATTAGTTAATTTAGAAGTATTAAAATTTGATAAATCTAAACTTTTTAAATTAGAACATTCGGAAAATAATTTGTTCATATCAACAATATTTATTGTATTTAAATTCGATAAATTTAAAACATTTAATGATTTATATTGTTCCAACATTCCACTCAAATTTATAATTTCTTCAGTTTTAAATTTTGAAAAATCTATCTCTTTCAAAGATAAACAATTACTAAATAAATAACTTCCATTTTGTAAAGAACTTTTAAAAGAAAATTTGAACTTATAATTTCCCTGATTTGGAAATCTTTGTTCAAAAAAGAGTTTTTCTTTTTTTTGAAACTCCTTTTTTTTTTCATCATAATATTCTATAATACAGTTCTCTTTTATAAATTGAAGATTTGAACCATCTTCATTATAATTTAATATTTGATTAATATAAGGAATATCTTTTTCATTAATTTCATAATCACAAATAATACAATTATTATCATTAGATTTTTTTGTAATACCTTCAATTTGTTTTTCTAATAAATTAATTGTATTTAAATACTTCAATGATTCTTCATTTTTTTTTATCAAATTATCCCTTATTTTTTTAACCATCCTTTCTAATTCTTTCTTTTCTTTTTGTAATTGTTTAATTTTTTTTTCATCTATTTTTCCTTGACTGTCTAAGTTCTTTTCCTCAGATTTTTCAGTTAACAGTTTAAATTTATCTTTTAAAAAAACAATGATTTGTTCTAATTTTTCTTTATTATTTTTTAAATTTTCTGTTTCTTCTATTAATTTATTGAATTTTTCGTTTTTATTCAATTTCATATTTTTTTCATATTCTGATATTTTTTTTTATTCTCTTCATATTTTTTCCCCAGATAATTAGCTAAGTCGGATATTAATTGAATATTTTTTTCTAATTCCTCTTCATTTATTTTTTCTAATCCACTTTCATTTATTTTTTCTAATCCACTTTTTTTTGATTTTTCTAATCCACTTGCATTTATTTTTTCTAATCCACTTTCATTTATTTTTTCTATTCCACTTTCATTATTATTCTCTTCATTTGTATTAATTACAGTAATTGATTCTTTAAGTTTTTGAAGTTCATCTTTTAATTGTTGAAGTTGTTCATTATTTGGAAATTTTTTCGTCGATTCTGATTTTTCCTCTAATTTTTCAATTAATTTTTGTGTTTCTTCTTTAGTATCATACTCTTGAATTCTAATTGAAAAATTCATATCTTTTATTATTTGGTTAAATTCTTTTTCTTTTTTTGATTCTTTTTTTTCCTTATTCATTAATTGTATATTAATTTATTATTTTTAAATAAAATAATCTTTATTATATAAAATAAATGAACATTAATTTGAATTTTAACATTAAATAATTTATATTCAATTTAAATATTATTTCTAATATAACGTAATATATAAATAAATTTATATTAAAGTATAAATAATACAAAGATAATAACTTTATGGTATTATATTTTTTTAAAACATAATTGTAAATTTTTTAATTGAATCTAAACATGGGGATTGGGGATTGGGGATTGGGGATTGGGGATTGGGGATTGGGC
>JAEEGI010022795.1_pt1 | contig 12346 bp, 13 predicted proteins | sample 8958751 | NCBI WGS metagenome assembly JAEEGI01 (sample SAMN16246545, study PRJNA631951) | gut metagenome | biome: gut microbiome; feature: rumen; material: KS-attached | host: Bos | place: Iran: Karaj | collected 2018-10 | reverse complement strand
ATTACTGCCGAGGCGAAGAAGCCCTATAGCACAGACGTTGCTGGCCACAAGGAGGATGGTTGCGCCCTGACGGTCACATTGGATGGTTCAACCACTAATTACGAAACACTGGCTAATGCACTGAATCATATATATAATAAAACTATCGAGGGTACTGATTTCTCAAGCTTAGACGATTTGTGTAACCTGACCATCAACACTACCAGCACTTACAAATTGACTTCAACCGATATTTCGGTCATCAACTCGTTGACTTTCTGGGGCTACGAAGAAGTGGGCAACAATGCCAATCTCTATCGTCAGGCAACGCTGAATCTTGATGGTGCAACACTTGTCGACAACAACCTTCTTGCTTCACTTGCACCGAAGAGTGCGGACAAAACTATTCGCAACATCATTCTGCCTCGTGGTTTGGATAAGAATGTGGTAAATGCAACAACATTTAATAAATTTGCCAGTACGGCCAACTTCAATGGTGCGGTGTCGCTGAATGCTGAACGTACTCAGGTGGTAGGCTATGTGAAGAATCCTGGTTCGTTACGCACGATATTGTACCAAGTTCCGGACTTCCGTCCTAATGTTTACCAGTACATGCAGAATGTCAACCTGCCCAGCGTGACGCTGAGCGGTACGCTGAATGCAGCCGATATTGCGAGCAGCAGTCTCAATGTAGATACGGATGGTAATTATCAGGCAACAGCACCTTCAGTCAAGGGCGAAGTGGCTTTCGAGAACTTGAGCACCCTGCGTAATCTCGACATTAAGGATGCAGTGTTTGTTGATAAGACAAAGGGAGCAAGTGAAACGGGATATTACAAGTGTGACAACATGACTCTGTCTGAACTGGGATGGGGTGGTATTGTCAGCCTGAAGATGCCGACAAATGAAAACATGACAGAGGTTCCTGCACGTTTCCTGCGTAACTGTCAGCAGATAAGATACCTCTGCATCCCCTACTACTACGAGACCATCGGTGACGAGGCTTTCTATCTGGCCGGCACGAACTGGATTACCACAACAGACATTAACGGTGCTGAGATTGACAACGGTATCAACACCTATACCTTCTCGAAGAATTTGAAGCAGATTGGTACTGACCCCGGCAAGTATAATTCAACTGTTTATCCCGGCGTTCCTGTAAATCCCGTATTCGGTGCTGTCACCTCAGCCGAGATTCACGACGTCTACTTCCTAAGTCCTGGAGCTCCCAAGTGCTGGCGCGGTGCGTTTGCCTCGGGTATGACCTACGGATGGGGCGGCTTTGACGGTGGTAACGTTTACTGCCGTGAGAAGTACAAGAACGGTGCTTTCCTGTTCACCGTGCTCAACTTCCCGCAGGGACTGACACCTGAACAAGAGAAGAAGTACACTGACATCACGAAGGTCTATACCAAGAAAGACCAGACGGGTGCCGTCGATGCTAACGGTGAAAGTATTCCTTGGCCAACATTCGCAGAGCTGGGACGTTCGTACAACCAGGCCATCCGCGGACTGGTGTGGCGCGACTGGAATATTGATAGCGACCTGCAAGCAAAAGGTGACATTAACGGAGGAGCTATCAATTTTGATCCTACCGCTAAGCCTGACGGAATCACAAACGAGGTAGGAACTCCTAACTACGATCAATTCTATGACTATGTTGGTTTGCATGAGTTCGTGCTTTCTAAGGCCACCTATGTAGCTCCTGATGAAGAGGTGGTAAACAACGAGATTGTGCGTTACTACATGCTGGATGACTGGTACACATTCTGTATTCCGTTTGACATGACGGAAGCTCAGGTGGCTGAATTGCTCGGTGTACCCGCCAGCAGCACCAAAGTGATTAACGAGCATAGCAGTGTAACATACTCCAACAATCTGTACGCTGCAGACGGCAGAGGTAATAGTGCAGGAAAGGTAACTACCAACATTATGCCTCAAATCATCACCTTGAAAGGTGTTACCCGCAACAGCACTTCTAATTTGGTATCATTACGTTGTAGCTACGACTTGGCATCAGGAGAGAAAGCTAACACGTATTATATGCCGCTTTTAGCAGGAGAAGAGTCTACTAAGTATCAGTCGAATGGAACTGTTGACTTGGGTGATGGAGCTGGGGCTGAAAACGTTGTTATTCGTGCTGGCTACCCATATATGATACGTCCATACGTACTTTGTTCTTCAACAGGTGTTAAACAAGCTGTTGAGAAAAACAACCTTGGTAAACAGGTTCTCACACGCTACACCTTCAAGGAGGCAGCTTCTGGTATCCATCGTGCTGGATGCTATGAGGAGATTGGTGGTGACATAACGCATGAAACTTCAAAGTTTGCCAAGCCCTACGAGGGACATAAAGTTCAGGCTATTAATGATACTCCTGGTGAAGCAGCAGGCCCGCTGGATCACACAAACGGAATGCCATATAATTACACATTCATCGGCCAATTCTGGAAGCAAGACCTGCCTTTGAACAGTTTCTATATGAGCGGCCACAAATGGTATCACTACACCACAAAGAATAGTGCCTACTATTGGAATCCATACCTCTGCATTATTACAGTCAGTAACGAAAACACATCCTCTCCCTATTATTTCCGCACTGATACTGATAACAATGCTGAGGCTAACACAACAACGGCCACCATCCTACCCCAAGAGGTTGCAGCAGACGAAAAGGGACACGCCGTATTCAACAGACAGATGGAGATACGCTTCAGGGATGGTCTGGACGATAGCTTCACCAATAGTGCCCGTATGTATCAATTCGTCTTCGAAGATGACATTATGGACTTCGAACCCGACGGACAGGCAACAGCCATCGAGGTGCTTGACGGCGTGCGCATCGCTCCCGTCCACGGCAAGGTCTACAACATGGCTGGGCAGCAGGTAGGAAACTCTTTAGAGGGACTTTCTAAGGGTATGTATATCGTGAACGGTAAGAAGTATGTAATTAAGTAAAATATTGAGAACGATGAAACGTATATATATCAAGCCCGAAATGGAAGAGCTGGTCTGCGACAACGAACAGTTATTGAGTGCGTCAAAAGACTACGAGTGGGGCATAGATAATGGTGGAGGCAAGGCAGATGGGCAACCTGCTCCCGACGGAGCCCGTACAGAAGACCCGTTCTTCGATGACGAAGAAGAATTCTAATCAATAGTCCTAAGGTGGCGGCAGGTCAACTGCCGCCATCGAAGACTCCCTACCCCAACAATCCCCCGCGCAACAAGGCAACACCCCTTGCGCGGGGGATTTGTAGTGTAAGAAAAAACCGCCTTTTCTTGGATGTTTCAAAATTAGTTGCTATCTTTGCAGCAGATAAAGAGTCTGGGAAACTCTTTTGGCAAACAAAAACATAAAGTATAAAGGTATGACTGCAATTCAACTACGTGCGGAATTATTCCGCGAAATGAGTCCACTGCTGGACAACGAAACGGCAATGGAGAAAATCCTGACTTATGTCAGGACATTGTTGCCGTCGAAAAATCTAAAAGACAATACTGACATCAGAAAGACTTATAAAACCATACCCGTTTCTGATGAAATTAAGAAATGGAGTGGTTGTGTTTCTTTCACTGAAGCAGAGATTGAGAGTGATCCACGTCTTCAAATACTACTGAACAGATGATGCGCGTGTTTATTGACACCAACATTCTCATTGACTATGCCTTGGGACGAGAGCATGAGGTTGGAAGACAACCAGGACAACCGAGACAACTTTCGCAAGCTCCGCTTGCCTTGTAGATAGAAGGAGATAGATGAAGATAGAAGGAGATAAAAGACGATGGTGAGTATCACGAGACACCAATGACTGATAAAAATGTTGTCCCAAGTTGTCTAAGTTGTAGTCAATATACCCCCCAACTACTTTTCCAAAGAAAAGTTTGGCAGAGTCAAAGGAAATGCTTACTTTTGCAGACAATACTAAAAATAATGTTATGGAAGTAAGTTCAATGAATCAGTCCCAGATGATGATATTAGAGTCATTTGCCGGTGCTCAAGATGAGCAAGAGGTAAATGACTTGATGGAGGTTTTGCGGAAATTCTATGCCGATAGATTACAAGCAGAGATGCAACGGCTTTGGGACAACGGCACACTCAATCAAAAAGCCCTTGACGAACTGAAGGGACAGCATTTCCGTACACCGTACGTCAAATAACAGTTCTTTGGCCATGCAACAACCTAAGATTGTTCTTGACACTAATTGCCTACTGCCCATATTAGGTGCTCAAAGTAGATACAACTTTCTGTTTACTGCCTTTTTAGAGTGCCGCTATACGCTTTGTGTTTCCACTGAGATTCTTTTAGAATACGAGGAAATACTACGGCAAAAAGCGTCAGCTACTGCAGCAGACTTGTTTCTGAAAGTAATAGCCCGTTCCCAAAATGTGGTGCGAAAGGATCCGTATTTCCATCTTGGATTGGTAAAGCAAGATTATGATGACAACAAGTTTGTAGACTGTGCCTTTGTCTGTCAAGCAGATATCATAGTCACAAATGATAGTCATTTCAATGATGTGGCAGCGTCTCCATTTCCAATATTCAAGGTTATGTCGCTTGACACATTTGCAGAAATGATGAAATAGCATTCCTTAGACCACCACAGTTATAGCTATGTATATTATGGATGCCCTTTACAATGAGCCGAACAAAATAACATTGGCAGCGATGGCAGAATGTGAATCAGGAGTAGAGCTTGACGATTTTGACCCGTCAAGCCTTGATGAGTATATCAAATAAGACGAAATGAAGCGCAAAAGAAAAGAGACAGGTCTTGCCCCCCGCGAAGGTTGGGCTGCGGCAGCCAAGCAGGCGCATGACGACGGTGAGGACAAACTGATGGCAGCCGACGTATTTGAAGACGAAACAATGGAGGACTGGAAATGGTAAGTATCACGCGACACCAATGACTGATAAAAATGTTGTCCCCAGTTGTCCAAGTTGTCTAAGTTGTAGTCTTACCTATTGCACAGAAAACGACAACATTGTGGGTGTTGTGATGTTTTGTGTATATCAGTTCGGGTATAATAATGGTTGGAATGCAAATCTTTATACCCGATATGGTATATTTTTCTGATACAGTTCCCGCGAAAGTATGTGAAGTAAAAAAGCCGCCTCAATGGGTGGCTTTTAAAATTGGGGCAGGGTCGATACGGGCTTACCCCCACGCGGAAAATACCGGATTAGTCATTTCTGACGATACAAAGATAGGAAGAAATATCGAAAATTCCAAATAATTGAGCTGTTTTCTTCATTTTACGAACTTGTGTTACAGCCATTTCTCTAAACCTTTGATTATTCGGCCACTTTGCCTCTTAACAAAAGAGTCATATTCCTCTACACTTACTTCTGGGAAGTCGGCATCGGTAAGCGGAGCATATTGTGCATTAGGTAACGCATTGTCCATCTTTGGTTTTAGGTTCGTCACCATTCTGACAGCATCATCAATAGCAGCCCTGTCTTCTTCCGTCAGAGGTTTCCAACCCCTCAACTGAGCATAATAGTCAGCTTGTTCTCTCCTATTTTTAAACTTCCTCGCCTCCACAGTCAAAGATGTTTTACTTTTTCTCCCTGCAAAAGTAAGCATTTCCCTTGACTCTACCAAACTTTTCTGTGTAAAAGTAATTGTAGTCTATCCTATTGCACGCAGTCTAGGAAATCCGTTAAAGAATAATAAAAGTTACCTTTGGGTAATTTACCCTTGGGTAACTTTTTGTATATTTGCACCTGATAATATAACCTAATGAATATGAATGCACCATTTCAATACGGAACATTGGCAACAAGAGAGAATTTTGTTGATAGGGTGGAAGATAGGGCACAGTTGAAAAACTTTCTGTCTTCACATATCAACGTGATGTTAGTGTCTCCACGCCGTTGGGGTAAATCTTCTCTTGTCAAAGTGGCTATGGAAGAATTACAAGAAGAGAACAAGGATGTCAGAGTGTGCTATATTGATGCTTTTAGCATCGGTTCTGAGGCAGAATTCTACAGGACGTTTGCCAGTCAGGTGATAGCATGTGCATCAAGCAAGTTAGAGAAGCGCATACAGGATGCCAAGAAGTTTCTGACAGGCGTGGTGCCGCAGGTAGTTATTAAGGACGATGTAACCAATTTCATGGCTTTCGATGTGAAGTTCGTTCCTCAAGAGCAAGACAAGATGGACATCCTTCGACTGCCGGAAACATTGGCACAGGCCAAAAAGATTAAGATCATGGTCTGCATTGATGAATTCCAGCAACTGGCAAATCTTCCCGAATATAAGAATATGGAGGGGAAAATGCGTTCTGCATGGCAGCAACAGGAGCGAGTGTCGTATTGTCTTTATGGCAGTAAGCGACACATGATGTTAGACATCTTTAATAATTCCAACTCGCCATTCTATCGTTTCGGACAACTACTGTTCTTGAACAAGATTCCAAAGGAAGAGTGGATGCCTTTTATTGTTGACACGTTTGAGAAGTCCGGGAAGCATATTTCTGATGAATTTGCCAGCCGTATCTGTGATGTGACAGAGTGCCACTCCTGGTATTTGCAGCAGTGTTGCTATTTTGTATGGAATGCTACAGCGACGGAGGTCTCGGAACAGTCCTTCAATTATGGACTGAAGCAGATGATTAATACCAACTCCCCGATGTTCTTAAATGATACGGAGACTTTGGCTGCCAGTCAGATAGAGATGCTCCGTGCTATTAAGGATGGGGTACAACAATTTTCATCGACAGAGGCAAAGGCAAAATACCATTTAGGCAATCCCAATACTATCAACAAAAACAAGAAGGTTTTGCAAAACAAAGATATTGTGGAAATGAAAGGTGGAAAAATGATGTTCGTTGACCCGATTTATCGCCAGTGGTTTGCAAGAGAGTATGAGTAAGTGATATTCACAGATGTTGTCTAAAGGTACTGCCGCTCGACAATTAAAATGAAAAAAAACATTCTTTCATTTTGTATTGTACTCGCTTATTCTTCCACCTAAAGGTAGAAGCGAGCAAGCTCGTAGCGTACCTCTGACTATGTCGAAGGTACTTTCGCTCGACAATAAAAATGAAAAAAACTATTTTTCATTTTGTATTGTTCTCGCTTATTCGTACCTTTGCACGCGAAAATATGAAAAGGACAAGTTGGTGGCTGCTGACGGCAGCAATTCTGATTTCAATGTCGGCGAGAGCTGATAATATCACGTTTGCTGATGCGAACGTGAAGGCGCTGTGCGTGGCAAACTGGGACACGGACCATGACAAACAGCTGAGTATCGAAGAGGCAGCAGCGGTGACGTCATTAGGCACGGTGTTTCGCGAGAAGACAAACATCACGACGTTTAACGAACTACGGTATTTTACCGGACTGACCAGCATCAACGACTATGCCTTCTACAAGAGCACCATTGAGCGGGTGACATTTCCCACGACGGTGACCGCTATTGGGGAGTATGCCTTCAGTCAGAGCAATATCGGTACGGAACTGGTGATTCCTGGTACGGTGAAGACCATCGGGAACTATGCCTATTACAGTTGCAAGCGTTTGAACCGCGTCGTCTTGCAGGAGGGTGTCGAGACGGTAGGCTGGCACACTTTCTCAGGCCCCATCGCCGTGCTGTCGCTGCCGACAACGCTGACATACATGTCGTCGATGGCCATTGACCCGTATGTGAATGCCGACCCGTCGGCAGGCATCTTCATCCCCGAGGGCGACCTGTGGGTCTACGTCCATAGCAAGACGCCCGCAGCCATTAACGATTATGCCTTCTACTACGTATTCGGAGAGGCTCACTTGGTAGTGCCTACTGGATGCATTGATGCCTACAAGGCCGTGCCAGGATGGTCGCACTTCGGTGAGTACCTTGTATTGGGCGACGTGAACGGTGATGGAGCCGTGAACGTGTTGGACGTGACGACATTGGTGTCGTACGTGCTGAACGAAACATTAGAAACATTCGTGGAGGCTGTCGCCGACGTCAACGGTGACGGCAACATCAACACGTTAGACGTCACAAAACTTGTATCTATCATCTTACAATCATCAAATTGAATATGAAGAAAAGTATAACAACCATAGTACTGGCACTGTTTGCCATTACCCTGCTATCGGCAGAGAATATCGTACAGGTGACGCCATTCCAGACGACGAAGGGGATAACGCCGGACGATGAAAAGTCATTCTTGATTGAGATGACAAATGAGACCGATGTACTTTCGGTGGAGTTCCATATCACTCTACCCGAGGGCATGGAGATAGCCAAATATGACGATGAATTCGATGTTTCACAGCTGAATGAAAGAGTTCCAAAGGGTAAAAACAGCAATTACTACACTTGTCAGGCCAACCTCATGGATGACGGTTCTTACAAGATAGTGTTAGTAAACACCACCAACCAGAGAACCATAGAAGGTCAGTCTGGTGCTATCATTGAAGTGTATTACACGACCTCTGCCACAATGGCCGACGGTATCTATCCCATTAAGATAGACCGGGTGGTGATGGGCGACGTCAACTCACAGGCTATTGAGCTGACTGCCGAAAAGTCGTCGTCGTATGTATGCATCGGTGAAACCTCGCCCCTGAAGACTGACCAGGACCTGAACCTGAACGCGCTGACGGACTATCTGCCGTCGTTTGTGATGGAATCGCTGAATTCGGACATAGAGGCCAACGATAATCTGCGGTCTCTGAAGATGACCGGTGCAACGGCAACGGGTGCAGCACTGACAGTGCCTGAAAACGTTGTTTACGAAACGGCGACGACGGGCGGACTGAAGCGCAGCTTCCCTGGCGGTCAGAAGTCGACGGTATGCCTGCCGTTTGCGCTGAGCGAGGAGCAGGTGACTGCCGTCAAGGAGAAAGGCTGCGCGATAGAGGTGTTGTCCGGCTATAATGCCGAGAAGAGCAGTGTGCAGTTTACTGACGTGACGACGATGACGGCACATACGCCCTACTTAGTGACGGTGACGGGCGAGACGCCCGTGGCACTGTTTGAGGGTCTGACAGGCATTGAAGCCGACCTGACTGCAATGCCGACAGATGTAGTGCAGGGAGCGCTGTCCATGAAAGGATCGTACGAAAAAAGCACGATTTCATCGGAAACTGGTTTAGCCCGTTACGCATACGATGTTGCTGACGGCAGCTTTGTGCGCATCGGAAGCAATGCCACGCTGCTGCCCTACAGGGCCTACTTGGAACTGGCAAGCAGCAATGCCGCCAGCAGACTGGTTATCAGCGACGACGAAACGACGGGGATAGAGGACGTCAACGGGAACGTGAACAGGAACGCTCAGTTCTTCGACCTGCAGGGTCGGCGCATTGACGAGGCCGATGCCAAGGGCGTGTATATCAAGAACGGACGGAAGTTCATCAAGAAATAAGGAAGGGCTATGACACATTCAAGATATGTAAAACCAGTCATGCGGGTGGTGCGGATGACCTTGCCCCACATGTTGTCGTCGTCGGAAACACTGAACGACGCCTCTGACAAGAGTGACTTCGTGATAGGTGCCAGAGAAGATATAGGAGATGCGTTTGAAGAAGACGAAGACTGAGGTCTGAAAGTCTGTAAAAGATAAAAAGAAGTGGAGTCTGAGGATTGAGCCCCGGACTCCACTTCTTGTATGGGGAGCAATCGTTTACTTGCTTTCAGGAGCCTGACCGATGAGGTCCATGAACTCGTCGAGCTTCGGCGTGATGATGATCTGGGTGCGGCGGTTACGCTGCTTGCCGACCTCGGTGGTGTTGGGCTGGATGGGGTTGTACTCGCCACGGCCACCGGCAGTGAGACGCTTGGGGTCTACGCCATAGTCCTTCTGCAGAGCCTGTACGACGCTGGATGCGCGGAGACAGGAGAGGTCCCAGTTGTTGCGGATGTTCTCACGCGAGATGGGCACATTGTCGGTGTTACCCTCGATGAGTACGTCGTAGTCCTTGTAGTCCTTGATGATTTTGGCAATCTTCGACAGGGTCTCAGAAGCACGGCTGTTGATTTCGTATGAGCCGCTCTTGTAGAGCATGTTGTCAGCCAGCGAGATGTAGACGACACCCTTGAGCACCTGTACGTCAACCTCCTTCAGCTCCTCCTTAGACAGCGAGCGCGTCAGGTTGTTGGTGAGCACCATGTTCAGAGAGTCACTCTTCGACTTCACCTCCACCAGGTGGCGGATATACTGGTTGGACTCGTTAATCTGGTCGACGAGCTTGTCGATAGAGATGTTGTTCTGGCTGGCATTGGTCAGACTCTTGTCCAGCGATTCCTGCAACCTGTCGTACTTGGCAGCAGCGGCAGACAAGGCCTGCTGCAAGCCGCGTTGCTGTTCCTCAAGACTGGTGACACGGGCATTGGCGGCAGCCAGTTGTTCTTTGGCCTCCAGATAGTTGGCCTGCAGTGCCTTGTTCTCGTCCTGACAGGCGACAAGGTCTTTCTTGGATGCGCAGCTGGAGAGCAGCAGGGCTGTTCCCACAGCGATGATGATGACATTCTTTTTCATTGTTCTTTTTTTTTAGGGTTATTTCTTTTTAGTGGGTTGTTGTGAATATAGTGGGTGTTGTGGGTTAAGTGGGTTTGACGGGTGATGTGACACCCGATTCGGGTGCAAAGTTAATGATTAGACGCGCATTTCGGTCGAAAGTTGCTGGGATTTATATTATTTTAAGTAACTATGCCTATAAATTTAAAAAAAATCGTACCTTTGCACCAAAATTATTTATTATAATAAGGTAAAAGGACATGATACTCTTTTTTAAAACTCCCCAGAAGAGCGTGATAGCCACACAAACGGACCATCAGCTCGACACACAAGAAGTTAATGAACTATGCTGGCTCTACGGCGACGCGGAACTGCTGAGTGCAGAGACGCTTGACGGCCACTATGTCGGTCCGCGCCGCGAGATGGTGACGCCATGGTCGACGAACGCCGTGGAAATCACGCAGAACATGGGACTGAAAGGCATCCAGCGCATTGAGGAGTATTTCCCCGTGGCATCGGAAGACGCCGAGCACGACCCCATGCTACAGCGCATGTACAACGGTCTGAACCAGGACATCTTCACCATCAACATCAAGCCGGAGCCCATCAAGTATGTGGACAACCTTGAGGCATACAACGAGCAGGAAGGTCTGGCACTGAGCCCTGAGGAGATAGAGTATCTGCACAAGATAGAAAAGGAGAACGGCCGTCCGCTGACCGACTCGGAAATCTTCGGTTTTGCACAGATTAACTCCGAGCACTGCCGTCACAAGATTTTCGGCGGTACCTTTATCATTGACGGTCAGGAGATGGAGAGTTCGCTCTTCGCCATGATCAAGAAGACAACACAGGAGAACCCGAACAAGATACTGTCGGCCTACAAGGACAATGTGGCTTTTGCACAGGGTCCCGTGGTGGAGCAGTTTGCACCGGCAGACCAGAGCACCAGCGACTGGTTCCGCGTGAAGGAAATCGAGAGCGTCATCTCGCTGAAGGCCGAGACACACAACTTCCCCACGACGGTGGAGCCGTTCAACGGTGCCGCAACGGGTACGGGCGGTGAGATACGCGACCGCATGGGTGGCGGTGTCGGCTCGTGGCCGATAGCCGGTACGGCGGTGTATATGACGGCATATCCTCGTCTTGACGACTCGGAGATTAAAGATGAAAAATTAAACATTAAAAGGGACTGGGAGGACATCATACCCGTGCGCCAGTGGCTGTACCAGACGCCGGAGCAGATTCTAATCAAGGCGTCGAACGGTGCCAGCGACTTTGGCAACAAGTTCGGCCAGCCGCTGATTTGCGGTTCGGTGCTGACGTTTGAGCATCAGGAGAACCCCGAAGAAACCGGAATGTCCGGAAAATCCGGAAAATCCGGATTATCCGGCAACACTAAGTACGCCTACGACAAGGTCATTATGCTGGCTGGCGGCGTGGGCTACGGCACTAAGCGCGACTGTCTGAAGAAGGCGCCGCAGAAGGGCAACAAGGTGGTGGTCGTCGGTGGTGACAACTACCGCATCGGATTGGGCGGCGGCTCGGTGTCGTCCGTTGACACGGGACGCTACAGCAACGGCATCGAGTTGAATGCCATCCAGCGTGCCAACCCCGAGATGCAGAAGCGTGCCTACAACCTGGTGCGCGCCCTTTGCGAGGAAGATACGAACCCCGTGGTCAGCATCCACGACCACGGCTCAGCCGGACACCTGAACTGTCTGTCGGAGCTGGTGGAGGAGTGCGGCGGCGAGATTGACATGACGAAGCTGCCCATCGGCGACCAGACGCTGTCGGCCAAGGAGATTATCGCCAACGAGAGTCAGGAGCGCATGGGTCTGCTGATTGACGAGAAGCATATTGAACACGTACAGAAGATTGCCGAGCGCGAGTGCGCCCCGATGTATGTCGTCG
>JAEEGI010022794.1_pt1 | contig 12347 bp, 16 predicted proteins | sample 8958751 | NCBI WGS metagenome assembly JAEEGI01 (sample SAMN16246545, study PRJNA631951) | gut metagenome | biome: gut microbiome; feature: rumen; material: KS-attached | host: Bos | place: Iran: Karaj | collected 2018-10 | reverse complement strand
GTATCTTTGTTTTTCATAGCTTCTTTTAAGTCTTGTAATAATTGTTCTTTCATTATATATTATCTCCCTTCAAAAAAATTATATTAATAACTTTAAGGATTTTGTTCCTTGAAATTATTGTTTACCGTTTCATCTCCTTGTTTGTCTCTTGATCTAATCATTGAGGCAATCCAACAAGTAATAAATATTGTACTCATTGCAACAAGTAGTCCTAATTTCCATACATCTAATGTAATTAGTGATACTGCTATAATGCATAGAGTAGATGTTATTGTGTAAAGTATTAATACAGCTTGACGTTGAGAAAATCCAGCTTTAATTAATCTGTGATGAACATGTCCACCATCTGGTGCAAAAAGTGGTCTTCTTTTTACAGCACGTCTTACCATAGCAAATAGAGTATCAAAAATTGGAACTCCAAGTACTAGCACTGGTGCTAAATATTCTACAGCAGTGTATCCTCTTGAAAAACCAAGTATAGTTACAACTGCCATTGTAAATCCTAAAAAGTTAGAACTGCAGTCACCCATAAATGTTTTTGCAGGATTAAAGTTATATGGTAAGAAACCAATTCCTGCTCCAACAATTGCTGCTGTTATAATTATTGCCTCTAAGCTTGCTGATGTAGATATAAATAGCATTAAAAGAGATAATGCACTAATAGATGTCAAGCCTGCAGCTAGTCCATCTAGTCCATCAATTAAGTTCATTGCATTTTGTATTGTTATTATCCAAAGGAATGTTGCTGGAAATGCAAACCATCCAAGATTTAAACTACCAATGCTATTAATCCTTACACCAAAAATAAATACTACTATAATTGCTGCAAGTTCAAATATGAATTTATATTTTGCCCTAAGTGAGAAAATATCATCTATAATTCCCATAGTAAATATTAAAATTGCACCAATTAAGTATCCTAAAAATTGTCTGTTAAAGGCAATTGAAGGAACATTCATGGTAAATAAATAATATGCAAGAAGTGCAATCATTGATGATGCAAATATTGCAATTCCACCTGCTCTTGGCATAGGTTTTGAATGTACTCTTCTGCTATCTTTTGGAACATCAACAAGTCCATGTTTTTTACACATTTCTATTACAAAAGGTGTAGAAATAATACACACTAAAAATGCTATTACTGTAACACTATAAACTACCGCCATATGCTACACCTTCCTTTTCACATTTTTCAATTTGAGTTATTTTATCTACTCTTCTTTGATGTCTTCCACCAGCAAATTCTGTATTTATAAATTCATCTACAATTTCATATACATTTTCAAGCTCTAATCTTGCACCTAAGCACAAAACATTTGCATCATTATCCTGTCTTGTCATTTTTGCCATGTATTTGTCTGTGCAGACTGATGCTCTTATACCTGTAACTTTGTTACAAGCAATAGAAATACCAATTCCAGTACCACAAATTGCAATACCTAGTGCACCTTTTGTGTCTAGAACTTTTTTACATATTTCATATGCTCTATCTGGATAATCATCTCCAGATTGGTCTTCATAATTTGTTTGGTCTATTACATCAATATTTTTAGCTTTTAAGTAGTTAATTATATTGTTTTTTAACTCAATTCCAGTATGGTCTGAACCTATAATAATCATATACACACTTCCTTTATATTTTTTCTAGAAGTTTATCCACACATTCCACAATTTCTTTTGCACATGTTTCATACACTTGCATACCATATCCCCATGGGTCTGAAATGCTTTTCTTTGGCTCGTTTTCGCCATAGACATATTCTCTTAGTGTGAATACTTTATCCTTGTACTTTGGAAAAGCAGCTATAATACTTTCTTTATGATCTTGGGTCATGCAAAGTATTAAGTCTGTATTTTCTAAATCTGCATCATACATACTAGTTGGTAAATGTCTTCTTAGGTCTACATCATATTTATCCATTACAGCTATACCTTCTCTTGTTGGTCTTTCGCCATACCAGACACTTGTTCCACATGATGATACTGCAATTTCTTCTTCACGATTTAAATCGTAAAGTCTTTTTTGTAAATAGTGATGTGCCATTGCACTTCTACAAATGTTTCCTGTGCAGACAAACATTACACTTTTCATCTGTCTTTTCCTCCATCTAAGATTACAGAAATATCTTATCACAAATAATATTTAAAGTCAATTAAGATAAGCGTTTGAGGGTGCATATATTGAATAAATTTTTAACTTGTGATAGTATAAGATTGTAATTAAATAAATTGGAGGTAATTTATATGATAGAAAGAGTTAAAAATTATGAAAAGGCTTCTATCGCGACTTCTATACTATTAATTATTTTGGCTTTCTTTTTAATTTTTAAACCAGAAGCTTCGCTTAATTTTATAGTTATAGTAATTGGTGCATTTCTTGCACTTCTTGGAATTATTCATATGGTTTCATATTTTACTTCAAATATTGAAAATAAAACTATTAGTACAGAATTAATTCAAGGAACTATATATACAATTATTGGTCTTTTCCTAATATTTAGACCAAGTATTTTAAATGAATTTTTAGGAGTAATAATTGGTGCATGGCAAATTATACAATTTATTGTTAAATTTCAATTTGCTTTTAATTTGAAATCTGCATCTTCTCCTACATGGGTATTAATGCTTGTTACCGCACTTGTTCATCTTGTGTTTGGACTAGTATTAATAATTAATCCATTTGCAACACTTGCAACTATTACAATGGTTACAGGAATAATACTATTAATTACCGAAATTGGTAATATGGTTGAGTCTGTAACAATGCTATTTAAATTAAGCTAAATATACAAATAATAAAAAAGATAGAGTGGTTATTCCACTCTATTTTTTAATTATATCTTTAATATCTTCAATAGCTAAGTCTATATTTCTCATACCATTTCCTACAGGATAAAATACTGCATATGTTGGATATTTTTCTTCATTTATATCTTTTAAAAATTCTTTTTGTCTAACGCTTTTTACGCATATTTTCTCATTTAAGAATATACTGCTTACTTGGTTTCCAAATACTATTATTTTCTTTGGTTTAATTATTTCTATTTCTTTTTCTAGTAATTCTAGATATTCTTTTAGAACTTTATCTGGAAGCGGTCTTGCATCTATTTGTGTACATTTTCCAAGATTTGTAATGAAAACTTTATGACTTGCTATATCTGCATACACTTCGTCTGCAAACTCTTCTGTCCAGTCATTTGGTTTAATGCTTTGAATTGTATTAAATACCTCATCACTTTGAAGTCCTACAGCATGAATGAGTTTCCATATGTTTTTAGTACCAATCCATGGAGATTGTCTCCCATTCCATTCTTTTGTTGAAGCAACATTTCTTCCTGTTGGATTCATAAAGATAAAACATACATCTGGATTATCTTCGCATCCACCATTATATATAGACTTTAATTCTTTTGCTCCATACTCTTTTTGAAGCTTATCATAATATTTATTTAATTCACATATCTTAGTTATTTTGCTATATTTTTTCACATTATTCACCATAAACAATATAACATGAAAGTATAAAAAAAGAAAGAGTAAAAAATTCTTACTCTTTCTCTTATTTTAAAACTTCATTACAAAGTCGTAATACCATGTCTTCATCCTTGCTTTTTCGATTCCAATGTTATGCACAACGTTATAGTATACTAATTCTGGGTTTTGATATGTTTCTTCTATAGGTGAGTCTTCTGACATTATAAATTCATGAACTTTACTATCTGATATATTTCTAAAATATCTATATATGAATCCAAGGTCAGCTTTCTTTTGCTTACTCATTCTTTTTGTTATAGCTTTTAGTCTTTTATCTTCAATCATGATGCTTTCGCATTCTTTAAAACTTTCAAACTCATTGTCTACTGCTGGAACAAATATATCATTACTACCAAATAGGAATTCATCGTCATAAATTCTATTTACTTCATGAACATTCATAAAAGCAGCTTCATATACATATAACAAATCTGTCAATCTTCTAATGCTGATGCATTCTCCATTATCTTGGTGTAGTTTTACCAAGTAATATGAATCTAGTATAATTTGGTTCATAGTCATTCACCTCTCCTTTTCAATAAAATAGTTATTCATTGATGTATATTATTTCGATTCTTGCTAATTATAACACGGTAAAGCCAAAAAGAAAAGAAGAAAACGTAAATTTCCTTCTTTTTATGTTAATTTTATTATATATAAGCTTGTTTTTATCCTCTTTTCTTTTGAGTGTTGTATACAATTTTTGCCATTAGTGTATCTGGTACAACTTTAGCAAAGAATCTTGTACATCTTACACCAAATCCAGGAGTAATATCTGTTTTTCCTTTAAGCATTCTATCTACAGTATATTTTGCAACGTATTCACTAGTTAATGAGCTTAAATTAAACTTTACATTTGCAACTTTGTTGAAATTAGTTTCAACTGGTCCAGGGTTTAGTGTACCAACTCTTACATGAGACCTATCTTTCTTTAACTCTTCATTAATTGATTCAGATAAATTAAATACATAGTGTTTTGTTGCATAATATGTACTCATAAATGGTCCTGGTAAATGTCCTGCAATTGATGCAACATTTAAGATATATCCCTTGTCCTTTTCTACCATATCTTTTAAGAATAGTTTTGTTAGGTAATGTAGAGATTTAACATTTAAATCTACCATTTCCATTTCTCTATCTATGTCTGTAGTATTGAATTTTCCAAATAGTCCAAAACCTGCATTGTTTACTAATATTTCTACATAGCCAACTTTATTATATAATTCTTTACAATTATCTAGATTACTAATGTCCATTGGTATTACATCTACTTTAACATTTGTAATTTCATTTTTTAATTCATTTAGCTTGTCTTCACTTCTAGCAACAATTACTATATCATAACCTCTTCTTGCAAGTTCTTTTGCAATATCTCTTCCTATTCCAGAAGATGCTCCTGTTATTAGTGCTCTCATCGCTACCTCCTAAATTATATGTATATATTACCAATAATTTAGAAAAATAACAAGTCTAAATATACTCATAACTTAATTCATCTAGTTTTGCAAAATATTCATCTAGTATTGATACATTATTTTCTTCATATATCTTTTCAATTATTTCCTCTAATTCATATCTATCTACAAATGTTAATATTGCAGCTCTAGTTAAAAATAATTTTAAAGTTCCAAGTTTAGTATTTAGTGCTTTTTTAAGGCTTATAATATCTCGTTGAATTTTCTTGTCTATTTTCTTATTATATAGGTTATATTTTAACCTATTTAAAGTGATGTAATATCTTCCTTCTAATCTTCTTAGTACTTCTTTTTTATACTCCACATTTATTTGTTCAATCGCCCCATCTATTACTATAATATCTTCATAAAGCTTTGGTGCTTTCTGAGATAATATGTAATATATTTTATCTTGTCTTTCCATTAGTTTTCACCTCTTAAATATGTAAGTATCCCGTCATCTATGTACTCTAGCTTATTTCTTAATGTTCTTATATCTACAACCTCGTCACTTAGTGAATACTTTTTCATATATGCATCTATACTTTTAATATCTTGCTCCTTTGCTATGTTTCTTATACACATATATCCACATGATCGTATAATCCATTTTCTTAATGAACTTAGACTGTTTCTAATTATTGATGCTTCAGAAAGTGATTTAAAATTACTATTTTGCAATAGTTCCATAGCTTTAGAAAAACCAATTCTATCTAGTTCAAAGACATACTTGTCTATCATTATTTTATATACTTTTGTTTGGTATTCTATATTACTACTAATAATTGCAAAATCTATAACATTAATATCTCGAATAACATCACTCATGTAATACACAAACTTGCTCTTAACCATTATTTCATATATACTTTCTATTTTCTCCATATGATCTACCTCCGTCACAAGGCTATTATACTCTTTTGAATTCCCTCTTCAATGCTTTAGACAAAAGTGTATAAAGATAGACAAAGACTAATTTTATACATGTTTTAATAATTGTAGAATTTTGTAGAAAATGACTTTTTAACCTTTAAATTGTTGACAATGTGGATAAATTGTTATAATATTTGAAACGTTGTTACGAAAGAAGGGATATTATGAATGTTTTATTAACATTATTAGTTGTACTCTTTGAAGTATTAATAATGTTTCGTTTCGTAACTCGTTTATACAACAATTTTAACGAAAGCAAATTACCGATAGTTACTAAAATATGTATACTATTATTGCTTATTATTACGTCTTCAAGTTTTGAATTATTAATGGCTTTAAAACATAGTAATTTATCTTTAATATATGCCATATCTCTATTAATAATTCATAAATTTGTACTTAAGGAGAATTTAAAATGCACAACTGCAGGTACTCTTATTACTTGTATGCTTTTGTCTTTAAGTAATAATTTTGCTTCATCTGTGTATTTGGTTTTTGAAGGAATTGTTAATTATACGATATTGTATATGTTACTTCCTACTATTTTCCTTGCACTAATGTCTACACCTGTATTGATGTTTGTAAAAAGAAATAGTAGTAAGCTAAATCTAATAATAGATAACGCTGGAAGTAGCATGGTATCTACTTTAACTTTTTATATGATATTATTTAGCTTACCTATTATTCTTTCACCAGATGTTAATGCATTTAAACATAAAAATTATTTTTTATTTATGTTTATAACTGTTCTGTTTTCCATTTGCATATTTGCAAAACATTATATTAATTCTAAATATAATAAAATCCAATCTGATATCTATTTAGATAACCTAACATCTACTGTAGATAGTTTAAAAATAATTAAGCATGATTATGATAATATTTTGCAAATCATGTATGGATATATAGCAACTAAGCAATATGACGCACTAGATAGCTATTTAAAACATGTAGTTTTAGAATCTAGAAACATTTGCTATGATTCTAAACTAGAACCAAGTCTTGTGAACCAGCCAGCAATATATGGAATTCTTAGTTGCAAATATTGTAAAGCAATAAATAAAAACATAGATTTTAATATAAATATAGATACAAGTATTAATGATATTTCATTTAATTTTGCAGAGCTATCAAGAATACTTGGAATACTTTTAGATAATGCAATAGAAGCAAGTGAAAAAACAAAAGCTAAGATACTTAATATTTCTTTTGAAGATGATAAAGAGAATAATGCAAAACTAATAAAGATATCTAATAGTGTAAAAGATGATAATATTGATGTGGATAAAATATTTGAAAAAGGAGTTTCAAGTAAAAGAATTAAATCTGGTCTTGGTCTTTGGGAGGTTAAAAGACTTGTTGATTCAAAGAAAAATTCTGAAATTTATACAACTGTGAATAACAATATGTTTTCACAAGAATTAATTATACAAAACACATAAAAAAGAAAAGATACATTTTGTACCTTTTCTTATTTTTTTATATGAATGCTTCTATTGAATCATAAAAGTTTTGATTAACTTTTATAAAGCTAGGTTGAATTTGAGATAACAACTCATAATGTAGTCTTACATACTTTAAATAATAGTAATACATTGCATTATCCATTGCGTCTTGAATTTGTGAAGTATCTATTATACTATTTTCTAGATCTACCACATAATCCACCTCGCTATCTCTTGGAGTCCCTGTAACAAAAACATTTGTTGTAATGTTTAATCCGTCTATAATTTCAAACTTTCTATATCTTTTTTCTAAGAATTTTGTATTTCTATATCCAGCTTCACATAATAATTGTTCGTATAATCCTGGGCTTAATCTTAAACCTCTTTTATCTCCAACTGTTACATCAATGTTTAGTCTAGCTTTTGCATCTAGATTAAGAATCCTTTTTACAATACATTGAACTTCTTTATCTATATGCTCATTTGCTTTATCCACTGTGTCAAAATTAAAAGTAATATCTACGCTGTTTTTAAATAAACTTGTTACTATGTTCATGCGTAACTCCTTATTTTGAAAACTGTCAGCTTTAGAAGATAGGTTCCATCCTTTTTTAACAAGTTCTTGCTTGTTCTTTTTGATAAATGAATTATACTTGTCTACAATTTTGTCTGCCATGATATAACACTTAATTCTAACACTTGGCAATCCGTCCATCATAGTATAGTGTTGAATCATTTTGACGACACTCAGTAAAAATTTCTTTTACCTCATTTAATTTTTTTTCACTACATTTAATCATAATAACCCTCCTATAATTATTTTTTTGGTATAAAGTATATTGTCTTACAACGATTATTATAGCATACAATTTACATAAAATAAAGATATTTGTATAAAAAAACAGGAAATTATTCCTGCTTTTTATTATTTTATATATTCAACAAGTTTAGATGATAGTCCTACATAATTTGTAGGTGTTAATTTTAATAGTTTATCTTTGTCTGTATTTGGTATATCTAAACTAGTTACAAACTCTCTCATTGTATCTAGTGTAACTTCTTTTCCACGAGTTAATTCTTTTAGCATTTCATATGCGTTATTATATCCATTTTTTCTTAGCATTGTTTGAATTGCTTCTGCAAGTACTTCTGGATTGTTTTCTAAATCTTGTTTTAGTACATCTTCATTTGGCTCCATTTTAGCAAATCCTTTTATTGTTTGAGTAATACTAATAACAGTGTGAGCAAGTACTACTCCTATATTTCTTAAGTTAGATGAGTCACTTAAATCTCTTTGCATACGAGATACTTGAAGATTATTTGTGAAGTTATCTATTATGCTATTTGCCATTCTAATATTTGCCATTGAGTTTTCGTGGTTTATTGGGTTAACTTTGTGTGGCATTACAGATGAGCCAGTTTCGGTTGCTACTGTTTTTTGCTTGAAATACTTCATAGAAATGTATGTCCACATATCTTGGTTAAAATCCATTGTTATATTATTGAACAGTTTAATGTAGCTCATAACCTCACATATAGTATCGTGTGACTCTATTTGTGTAACAAGTGGATTGAATTCAAGTCCAAAACTTTCTACAAACTCTTTTGTAAATTCTATCCAATCTAAATCTATACATACACTATGTGCTGCAAAGTTACCTGTTGCACCATTAAATTTGCTTTTTAGTTTTATATCCATTATTTTGTTCTTTATATAATTCCATCTATATGCAAACACTGCAAGTTCTTTTCCAACTGTAGTTGGAGTTGCTGGTTGACCATGAGTATGAGCAAGCATTGATAAGTCCTTTAACTCCTGTGCTTTACTTTCTACTGCTTTTATTATCTCATCCATTTGTGGTATAACAATGCTATTTAGTGCATCTTTTAGCATTAAAGAATGTGCAATGTTATTTATATCTTCTGAAGTACATGCAAAATGTACAAAGTGCGAATAATGTTCAATTTCTGTTCCTTTAATTTTTTCTCTAATGTAGTATTCTATTGCTTTAACATCATGGTTTGTTGTTGCTTCAAGTTCTTTTACACGTTCACATTCTTCTATATTAAAGTTTGAAATAATATCTTCTAGAATACTTAGATTTCCTTTAAATTGTGCTATTTCTTTAGTATTTAGAATTTTTTCTAACCACTTTATTTCTACTATAACTCTATACTTTATATATGCATATTCACTAAAATATTCACTTATATTTTCTACAGTTTTTCTATATCTTCCATCTATTGGAGATATACTCAATAATGTGTTTATTTCCATTTTCTCTCCTTATTTTACTACTATCATATCTTCACGAGAAGCGCCTGTTCCAATAAATTTAATTGGAACTTTAACTATTTCTTCTATTCTATTTAAATATACTTGGGCTTTCTCTGGCAAATCTTGTCTAGATTTACATTGAGATAAATCTCCAAAATTTCCTTCAAACTCTTCATATATTGGTTTACATTTAGATAAATACTCACTATTTGTTGAAAAACGCATAGTCTTTTGACCTTCATATTCATAGCCAACACATAGTTTAATTTTATCTAACTTACCAATTGTGTCTACATGGTTAATTGCAAGGCCTGTTAGTCCATCTATTCTTGCTGCGTATTTTAATGCAACAAGATCTAGCCAGCCACATCTTCTTGGACGTTTAGTTGTTGTTCCATACTCATGTCCAAGTTCACGAATTGTATCTCCTATTTCATTGTTTTGCTCTGTTGGAAACATTCCTTCACCAACTTTTGAAGAATATGCTTTAAGTACTCCATATACTTCACCTATATCTTTTGCACCAATTCCTGTACCAGTGCATATTCCACCAATACTTGGGTTAGATGAAGTAACGTAAGGATAGTTACCAAAATCTATATCTAAAAGTGCAGCTTGTGCTCCTTCACAAACAATTTTTCCATCCTCGTCTAAAATATCATGGATCATATCCACACTATCCACAACGTAATCTTTAAGACGAGCGGCATATGACTCATAATCTTTTATTGTGCTTTCAACATCTAGTTCTTCTTTTCCGTACATTGCAAATATCTTGTTGTATTTAGTTATATTTCTTCTTGCTATTTTAGAAAAGTTTGGAGATATTAAGTCTTCCATTCTAATACCAGATCTTTCAAATTTATCTGTGTATGCAGGTCCTATTCCTCTGGCTGTTGTTCCAATTTTATCTCCCTCACGAAGCTCTTCTTGAAGTTTATCCATCATTATGTGATATGGCATAATTACATGAGCCTTATCTGAAATATATAGATTATCTACTGGATAATTATCTGCTTTTAATGCATCTATTTCTTCTAGTAATACACGTGGATCTATTACTACACCATTTCCAATTATTGCTTTTGTTCCAGCATTTAAAATACCAGATGGAATTAAATGGAAAGCATATTTTTTACCATTTACGTTAATTGTGTGTCCAGCATTATTTCCCCCTGTACATCTAATGCTTGCATCTGCATTTTCTGAAAGATAATCTATTATCTTTCCTTTACCTTCATCCCCATAGAAGGTACCTAGTACTACATTTACTTTTGACATATAACATCTCTCCTTTCAAAAGTGAATAATACAATTAGTAATATACTTAATACTTGAATCTTAGAAATAATCTCAAAAAAAAGATAAGAAGGTAGTATTCTACCTTCTTATCTAAAATTTATGTTTTACAAGTGAACAAGAATATTTCATCTTGCTGATGTTTTTTATACGTTTTTTAAACATCGCGACTACTTGCATATTATTCACCTACTCAATACATATTAATTATATTTTATGTATGAAACATTGTCAATAAAAAAATCCAAATTGTTTAAAGAAAAAATAATACAAATATATAACAAAAGAGAGTAGATAATTTCTACTCTCAACCCGATTTATATTATTCTTTTGGTGCTTCAGGCATTATAAGTGCAAACGCAAAATATAATAATATTCCTGTACCAAAACAAAATAGTAATATTAACCATGCAAGTCTAATCCAAATAGAGTCCACGCCAAAATATTCAGCCAATCCCCCACATACACCGCAAATCTTGCAGTCTTTTCTAGATTTTGTTAATTTTTTCTTGTTTTCAGACATTAGTCTTTTCCTCCTTTTTTCTAATTTTTTAATCTTCTGGTAAAACTATACCAGCCACAATGTAGACTAAGACAAATACCCACCATATTTTATGGAAGAATATACCAAGTACTATCCAAAGTGCTCTAACCAAGTTAGAACTCCATCCTAAATAGTCTGCTACACCTCCAAGCACACCAAGTATCCATCTGTCATCTGATGATCTTGCTAGTTGATTTTTCCTAGATTTAAATCTTTTTGACATACACAATCCTCCTTTTTATAATTTTTGAAAAATTGTTTTGCAATAATAATTGCTGTCCTCCTCCCGCTATAATAATAGCTTTGCAAAAAAATCTAGTTGCTAGAGTATTATAACACACACTTTATGTAAAGTCAAATAGTTTTTAATGTTTATTTTATAATATCATTTAAAATATATAAATATAAAAGACTAACAAAAAATGTTAGTCTTTATGATAAAATGTAGTAATGCTAATTTCTGGAGGATTGAAAACTCTAATAGGTATTGTTGAGTTCCCTATACCTCTACTTACTATCATTTTTGTATTTTCTTTTTTCTTCATTCCTGCTCCAAGTCTTGTTATTACTAATCCACTTTTTAATTTAGATAGACAAAAACCAAGAATTCTAATTGCTCCACCATGTAAGTGTCCTGCATAAACTAGATCAAAACCTTCTTTTACATATACATTAAAGTACATTGGATCATGTGTAAGTAAAATATTGTATTTATTTTTATCCAGCTGGCCTAAAGCAGCAACATAGTTTCTTAAGTATTTATTTTCAATTTCTGGTTTCTTAATATACTTTGTGTCATGGTCTTGTGAATTGTATCTTAAACCATAAAGCATAATACTTTCATTATTCTTAGTTAGTGC
>JAEEGI010022788.1_pt1 | contig 12348 bp, 4 predicted proteins | sample 8958751 | NCBI WGS metagenome assembly JAEEGI01 (sample SAMN16246545, study PRJNA631951) | gut metagenome | biome: gut microbiome; feature: rumen; material: KS-attached | host: Bos | place: Iran: Karaj | collected 2018-10 | reverse complement strand
ACCTTTCATATTAGATATTTTGTACTTGTCGCTAATTGATCCCGAAAGGAGAGTAAGGAAATGAAACTCAATCGCAAAAGACTTCTGGTGATGTTCCTGATCGTCGCCATGTCGGTCTGCATGATGCCGGGAGCCGGGCTTTTGACCGGGGCTGCGCCGGTATATGCAGACACCGTTACTTTTACCGGCGGAGTGGTGAGCACCTCTGACATGACCCCTCTTGCGGACTATTACTTCACCGGAGATACAGTCATTCAGGTCGAATCCGATCTGTTTCTGGGTTCCATCACTATCGGCAACGGTGTGGAGCTTACCCTGGAAGGTGATGCTGATCACATCTTATCTGTCAGAAACATCGAGAGCTACAATGGAAACTTTACCATCAGCAGCGGAAAGTTGGAGATCGATTCCTCTGCTTCAGAAGATGTCTGGCCAGCAGCGATCAAACTGACCACGGGCACATTCACCATGGGCGGCGGAGGTCTGTTCATCAATTTCACCTCCAACAGCCCAAGCACAAATACTGCATATGGCATAACTGCCCATGCTGTCAGATTTACCGACGGAACAGCAGAGATCACCTGTAAGGCCAGTGCCAGAGGGTATGCCTTCGGTATAAGCACAAACGACTTCTCCATGACCGGAGGAAGTGTCGGCGTTGACGCCCAAGCCCCGGTATCCGGATTCGCTGCCGGAGGGATCACGGCCGCGGGTTCCACATCAGATTCGACTTTCTATATGAACGGCGGCAGTCTCCGTGCTGAAGGCGATGCCGCTTCAGGTGAAAGTTACGGCATCAACTGGACCGGAGACAGAGCAATAAACACCATGAGAATAGAAGGAGGTAAACTTACCGTCAGCGGTCAGTACTGCGGCCTCCTTTCCTGGATACCTGCATATATCGGCAAAGGGGCTGAAGTGGAAGCCACTTCCGACCGTGTAGCCATATCCATAGAGCAGGCCGATCTTACAGTGAACGGTCTGGGCACCAAGCTGACTGCCCGCACCTCTTCAAGTTCTGCTTCCGCCATCAATGCCTACAAGGGTGACATCCAACTGGCAGGCTATATGCAGTTCCTTGAGCCTGCGGGAGGCCACGTAGGAGAATATGGGTCAGATGGTTCACATACCATATATGACGGATCCGACAACTCTGCAGCCACAGTGAAGCTGGTTTCCGCAGATCCCATACCTTCGAATATCGCAGTGACCTACGATGCCTCCAGGGCCTTCCCAACCACCCGCCTCTCAGGATACGACGTTTCTTTGCATCTTCTCAAGAGCGTGACATCCAACCCGGGCTCAAATCACGCCCATGACGGCTGGTACGTATATTCAGCAGACCCGGACAAAGAGAGCCTTGACACCTCCAGATGGACCTGCCTCGTAGTGAAGAACGGCTCCTCATATACGGAGCTTTACAACAGTCATGAACCTCTGAACACCACTGACGAGTACTATTTATGCTTCAACATCTACCCGGACGGGAGCAGGCCCTTCGATCCAAACGCCACATATAACGTGACTGTAAACGGCCAGCCTGCGGAATTTGTGATGCAGCCCTACGATGAGTCAGGTGAGATCTATGCATACAAGCGTGTGTATCTGGACGAGAGTTCCGACACGATCTGGAGCCTCAGCGTTACCCCCGAGGACTCCAAGATAGTCCCAAATGGCTCCCGCCAGTTCAGCGTTACCACCATCGCCGCCACATCGGACGCGGTGGACTGGAGCGTCACCGGTAACGACAGTTCCTATACATACATTACCAATGAAGGAATGCTTCACGCCGGCAGCGGAGAAAACACAGGCCATTATCTGACGGTCAGAGCGACCTCCAAGGTCGATCCTACAGTATACAACGAGGTGACCGTGGAAGTGGTAGACGAGGCCCCCTCAATCGAAAGCGTGACTCTGGAATGCGACAAGACCGTAGTCTGCAGAGGTTCCAGCGCGAACATATATGCGACTGTTGTCGGCACGGACATCCACGACCTTACCTGGGAACTTTCCGGCTCTGACGGAAGCTCATACTTCAACGGCGGATCCAACACCTCCAGATACCTGGCAGTCGGGAGCAGTGAGACTTCCGATCAACTCACAGTCAAGGCCACATCTGTTGCGGATCCGACCAAGTACGATACGTGGGTCTTCACCGTGACAGATAAGGAACTCGTCACCGGACCCATCGAGATCACATATGACGAATCTGCAGTCACCCTCTCTGAGAGCAAAACAGGTAAAGAAGTCTCTGATGCATTCAGAGCCGCCATCACATCTCCCTTTGGATCGGGGCTTGAACCGGACACCGCTCCCGGCGGATGGTATGTATACGGCAGTCCCTCAGATCCCGGCAGCCGCTGGACCTGTCTCGTCAAAAAGAACGGCAACAGTTACGTCGAACTCTTCAACAGTGATGCGAACCTCAGCCCCGACGACGAGTATTACCTCTGGTTCAACGTTGAACCATGCAGCAGTACCCACCAGTTCGACCCCCATATGAGCATACTGGACCTCGGCATAACGGTGAACGGACACCGAGTGAACGGTGATACCGTGAAAGCCGAATGGGGCGGCACCGTGGAAGTCTATGTGCGCGTGTACCTCCCCGGACAGGAGCCCGATTCCACGGATGTTCTGGAGCGCATCTACGGCAAGAACAGATTCGAGACTGCCTTCAAGGCGGCAGACTGGCTGAAGGCCCAGAAGGGTCTGGACAAGTTCCCCAATGTGGTGATCGCATCCGGTATGGACTTCCCGGACGCACTGGCAGGCGCTTATCTTGCTGAAGTCAAAGACGCCCCGGTGCTTCTGGCCAGCGAGGGCAACGCAGCCCAGGTGGCGCAGTACATAAAGGACAACATGGCTCCCAACGGCACGGTCTACATTCTGGGCGGCAAGGGCGCCGTTCCCGAAAATATGGAAGCGGAGCTCACTGCTCTCGACATATCCAAAGTCGAAAGACTTGCAGGCAAGGGCAGATACGAGACAAACATCCTTATCCTTGAGGCGGCCGGAGTAAACGGACAGGACATTCTGGTATGCTCCGGAGCAGGTTACGCTGACAGCCTTTCCGCGTCTGCGGTGGGCAAGCCCGTATTCCTGGTGGGACAGTCTCTGAACGACGCTCAGAAGGATTATCTCGACAGCGTCAAAGATCAACTCAGCGGTAACTTCTACGCCATCGGCGGCAAGGGCGCCGTATCAGAAGAGGTCTTTGAGGAGTTCAAAGCCTATGGAACCGGGACCTTCGAGCGGCTCTCCGGATCCAACAGATTCCTGACATCCGTCGCCGTCGCACAGAAATTCTTCAAGCCAAAGAATATCGACAGCGTGGTTCTGGCCTACGCCATGAACTACCCGGACGGCCTGGCGGGCGGCCCTGTGGCCTACGCCACCAAGTCCCCGCTGCTTCTGGTCAACAACACCAACTACACCGACGCCAGGGACTACGTGACCAGGACCTACGCACTGAAGATCAAAGTCATGGGCGGAGCCTCCCTCATAAGCGATGAGGTGGCCCTGGACGTACTCAACCTGTAGCGCAAAAAATCAACGAAGGCGGCCCCGCGGGGCCGCCTTTTTGATGTGTCATATTCTGTTTTGCCGCCCCTACAGCAGCACTACTCCCCTCTTCCCGCAGGCTTCCACGGTCTCCTCGTCCCAGACCGCAGCCTGCACCTCGCCGATGTGGGCGGAGCCCATGAGGAACATGCAGAGTCTGGACTGGCCGATGCCGCCGCCGATGGTAAGCGGCAGCTTGTCCTCCAGGAGAAGCTTGTGGAAGTAGAGTTTTTTGCGGTCCTCACAGTGGGCCAGCTCCAGCTGTTTCAGGAGTGTCTGCCCGTCCACGCGGATTCCCATGGAAGATATCTCGATGGGACACTGAAGGGTCTCGTCCCAGAACAAAAGATCCCCGTTCAGGCTCCAGTCGTCGTAGTCCGGCGACCGCATGCCGTGGGGCCGGCCGGACCTGAGGTCGCCGCCGATCTGCATGATGAAGGCGGTGTGGTGCTCCCTGAGAAGCGCCATCTCCCTTTCGTCCGGGGTGAGGGCGGGATACATGTCCTCCAGGGCCTGGGACGTGATGAAGCATATGTCTCGCTCCACATGGGGGGTCAGTTTCGGGAAGCGCCAGTGCAGCTCCTCCCCCACCCGGGAAATGGCGCTGACGATGCGCTCCACCGTATCACGGAGGAAGGCCTCGTTCCTGTCGTCCTTGTCTATTATCATCTCCCAGTCCCACTGGTCCACGTAGATGGAGTGCAGATTGTCCAGAGATTCGTCCCGGCGGATGGCGTTCATATCCGTAAGAAGCCCCTCGTGGCAGCTGAAATCGTATTTCCTGAGAGCGTATCTTTTCCACTTGGCCAGGGACTGGACCACCTCCGAGTCCTGCCCAACCGCGGGCACGTCGAAGCGGACCGGGCGCTCCACTCCCGACAGATTATCGTTGAAGCCCAGGTCGCTCATGACCACCAGGGGAGCGCTGACCCTCTTCAGATTCAGCGCCACCGAAAGCTCCCGCTGGAACGCGTGCTTTATGAAATCGATGACCCGCTGGGTCTCATAGACGTCCAGGGGGGACCTGTAACCTTCCGGTATGCAAACTCTTTCTGCCATATTTCCCTCCTCTTGCTCAAAAAACTCTTGAATCCTTGTCGTTGTGATGATACACTAACTTTATTCAATTTTCTTGTTTAAGTCAACAAAAATATTCGGCAGAATGGAGAAAATCATGTTAAAAGTTGCCAAATTCGGGGGCTCCTCCCTGGCCAACAGCGCACAGTTCCGCAAGGTCAGATCCATCGTGGACTCTGATTCCGCCCGTCGCTACGTGGTGGTCAGCGCCTGCGGCAAGGAGAACGCCGGGGACCACAAGGTCACGGATCTTTTGTACCTCTGCGAGGCCCACATACGCTACGGGGTGCCCTACGACGACATTTTCAGACTGATCGAGAGCAAATACATTCAGATCCGGGACGATCTGGGTCTCACCACAGACCTGGAATCTGAGTTCAGGGATATCCGCGGGGCAATGGACCGCGGCGCCTCCACGGACTACGTGGTGAGCCGGGGCGAGTACCTGGCGGCGCGGCTCATGGCCGAATATCTGGGTGCCACGTTCCTGGACGCCAAGGACGTGATCTTCTTCAACTTTGACGGGACCTTCGATCTCACGAAGATCAGGGAGCGTCTGGCCCTCATGGCAGGGGGCGACCGCAGGGTGGTGATCCCCGGTTTCTACGGGTCCATGCCCGACGGAGCCATCCGCGTCATGCCCAGGGGCGGATCGGACATCACCGGAGCCCTGGTGGCCAACGCTGCGGACGCTGACGTATACGAGAACTGGACCGACGTGTCCGGCTTCCTGGTGGCAGATCCCCGGATCGTGAAGGACCCCCTTTCCATCCCCAGGATCGACTACAGCGAGCTGAGGCTCATGAGCTACATGGGGGCGGATGTTTTGCACGACGACGCCATCTTCCCTGTAAGAGAGAAAAACATACCAATTAATATAAGGAACACCAACGATCCGGATGCTCCCGGCACCCTGATCCTCAATGACTGCACGGAGCAGGACAAGACGGATCCGCCCCACCTGGTCACCGGCATCTCGGGGAGGCGGCACTTCACCGCCTTCACCCTGACCAAGAGCCACTCCAGCACCGAGGTGGGGTTCCTCAGAAGGCTCCTGGCCATCTTCGAGGACTACAAGGTCTCAGTGGAGGGCGTCTCCGTCACCGTGGACACCTTCACGGTCATCGTCCGCTCCGACGCGGTGGCGAACTGCCAGTACGAGATCATGGGCAGGTTCAGCGAGGAGTTCAGGCCTGAGGAGATCAAGGTCGAGGACCATATCAGCCTGATCGCAGTGGTGGGGCGCGGCATGAAGGCCGTTCCCGGCTCCTCCGGGCAGTTCCTGTCGGAGTTCGGCCGGAACCACATCAACATCCGCGTCATCAGCCAGTGCGCCGACGAGCTTTCTGTGGTGGTGGGCGTGGACGACAAAGACTTCGAGAAGGCAATCAACTGCATCTACGGCAAATTCATATACGAGGAGTACAAAGGATGAGAATAGGTATATTAGGCGCCACCGGAGCGGTGGGCGAACAGATGCTGAAAGTCATGGAAGAGCGCGGGATCGACTGCGAGCTCAGGCTTTTCGCCAGCCAGCGGTCCCTTGGGCGGACTGCCTCCTACATGGGGCGGGACGTGGAACTCAGGGTCATCAGCGACGAAGGCCTCCGTGGCCTGGATTACCTGCTGGGCGCGGCGGAAGCCGACGTGTCCCGTGCACTGCTCCCCCAGATCCAAGAAAGCGGCGCGGTGTACATCGATAACTCCAGCGCATTCCGCCTGGATCCGGATGTACCCCTGGTGATCCCCCAGATCAACGGCGGGGACACCCTGAACCACAAAGGCGTAGTGGCCAATCCCAACTGCTCCACCATCATAACCTACATGGCCCTGGCACCCATCCACCGCCTGAGCCCTCTCAGGACCCTGGTGGCATCCACCTACCAGGCCGTGTCCGGCGCAGGCAAGGCGGGGCTTCAGGAGCTGGAGACCCAGGTGGACGCCCTCCGCACAGGCGCAGCGTTCACGCCTGCGGTCTTCCCCAAACAGATCGCATATAACTGCATCGCCCAGATCGGAGGCTTCGATCCGGAGGGCTACACCTCCGAGGAGATGAAGATGCAGAACGAGGGGCGCAAAATACTTCACGCCCCGGACCTGAAGGTCACCTGCACCTGCGTGAGGGTGCCTGTTTTCAGGTCTCATTCGATTTCAGCCACCTTTACGACCGAGGGGCACATCAGCGTGGAAGAGGCTGAAAACGCCATTTCCGCCTCCGAGGGCGTCGTCCTCATGAAAGACGACGTGGCCTCCCCTCTGGACACTTCCGACCAGGATCTGGTCTACGTCAGCCGGGTCCGCCGCGACCTGACCTCTGACAACGGCCTCACCCTCTGGTGCTGCGGTGACCAGATCCGCAAAGGCGCCGCCACCAACGCCGTGGAGATCATGGAATACCTGATGAAACATTAAATCGAAATGAAGGGCGCCCTGCGGGCGCCCTTTTCATTAACAGTCATATCCCGCCGCGCAAAAAGGCCAGCCCCGAAAGGCTGGCCTTTTTTAATTGGTTTTTTGGATCAGGCTATTTGGCCTCTTCCTCACGCTTTTTTGTAGCAAAGAGCGCTACAAGTCCTGCCATGGCAAGTCCTGCCAGTCCGGCCCATCCCCACGGATGGTTGTCGTCGCCTGTCTTGGGCGGCTTGGGCGGTTCGGGCGGATTGTCAGGAGCCGTCACGACCAGTGAGCCCTTTTCGTAGGTGATGTCATAGTTTGCTGTCACGTCTTCGCCGGCAGCATTCTGGATCTTGGCATCTGACGGTGTGTTCGGGCTGGAACCGACCTCTGTCTGTGAACCTGTCACTGTGACGCTTACGAGGGTATCGCCCTCAGCAAGTGCTGTGTAGGTATAGTTGGAGTTGGTCAGCGGTGTTCCGTCATAGACCTTTTCATCGCTTGCTGCGGTGATGGTCAGCGGCATCGGCGTGATGTCGAATTCGCCGTCCACGAACTGGATCTCGTAGTTGCCCTGAACAACTGTCTGAGTCTGAGGTTCGAATGCCCTGAACAGTTTCTGGAACCAACCTACCGGTTGCGGTTCATTGTCTGTCGGGAAGGTGAAGCTGATGTTGTAGCTTCCCACGTTCTCGCCTCTGTCACGATAGAGCTCGTATTCAAGCGTATCGCCTGCAACGACTCCATCCTCAGTGGCTGTGAGTTCGGGATCTGCGGTGCCATAGACCTTGGCCTTAGGATCAGCCGTTACCGTTACGGGCTTCGGATTGATCTTCAGAGTACCGGGGTCAGTGGACAGATTGTCGTAGTTGCCCGAGGTGTCGACGTCGCCTCTGGTCACTGTGTAAGTGAATGTGTTGTTGTCTTCAGCACTGTCGCTTACGTCGGTCACTCCGTCAGCTGTCGGTGTGATGGTGATCACGTCGCCGTTGGGAAGAATGAACGTTACTCCATCTTCCTCAGGCTCGATCTCAACTCCGCCGTAGGTCACCGTGTAGGTCTCATCGGTATGAGTCTCGCCGTCATAGGTCCACTCGTTGGATGCCGAGCTGATAACGACTGCGGTCTCATCCTTTGTGATCTTCAGTGTTCCGTTGGCTGTGGTCACCAGATAGTTGCCTATAGCGACCTGCTGTCCGGTGGTAACTTCCGTTCCGTCAACTGTCGCGATCACGTTGGGCTGTGTACCTACGTCTGTGATCGTGCTGTCCGCAGTCATGGTGACTGTGAATACGTGCTCGTCGCCCTCTTCAAGCGGTGATGCTGTGAACAGCGGCTGTGTCAGCGGTGTTCCGTCATAAGGCTTCTCAGCATCGTTTGCGGTGATCATCACTTCCTTGGGAGCAATGACGAGATCGCCGATGTTGATCACTACGTTCTTGTAGTTGCCGGTGGTTACGACGTCGCCTCTCTTGACAACATATGTGAACGTGTTGTTGTCGGCAGCGTTGTCGCTTACGTTGGTAACGCCTGCAGCTGTTGCTGTGATGGTCAGAACATCTCCGTTGGGAAGTGTGAAGGTCTTGCCGTCCGTACCTGCCGCGACCTCAGTTCCCTTATAGGTCACTGTGTAGGTCTCGTCCTTATGCAGCTTGCTGTCATAAGTCCAGGTGTGGTCAGCTGACTTGATCACGAACTCAGCCTCGTCCTGCGTTATGGTCAGAGTTCCCTCTGCTGTGGTCACCAGGTAGTTGCCGACTGCTGTCGCCTGTCCGGTTGTAACCGCTACTCCGTCGACTGTTGCGATCACGTTGGGCTGTGTGCCCACGTCGGTGATCGTACTTTCAGCTGTCATCACTACTGTGAATACGTGCTCGTCACCTTCTTCAAGATCAGTCACGTCGAACAGCGGCTGTGTCAGCGGTGTTCCATCATACGGCTTGTTTGCATCCTCAGCGGTGATCGTCACCGTCTTCGGGTTGATGGTCAGGGTTCCTACGTTGGCCGTGATGGACTCGTAGTTGCCTGTTGTGTCGGCCGTTCCTCTGGTAATTGTGTAAGTGTAAGTGTTGTTGTTATTAGCGTTGTCGCTTACGTTGGTAACGCCTGCAGCTGTTGCTGTGATGGTCAGAACATCTCCATTGGGAAGTGTGAAGGTCTTGCCGTCTTCTCCCGCAGTAACGGTCTGTCCGCCATATGTCACGGTGTAAGTCTCATCCTTGTGCAGCTTGCTGTCATAAGTCCAGCTGTGGTCTGCGGATGTGATCACGATCGCCTGGGTGTCCTGAGTTATCTCAAGTTCGCCTGCGACGACGGTCACCATGTAGTTGCCTACTGCAGTGGCCTCGGTGGCTGAAACTGTCACTCCGTCGACTGTCGCGATCACGTTGGGCTGTGTGCCTACGTCTGTGATCGTACTGTCATCGGTCATCACTACTGTGAAGGTATGAGTGTCGCCCTCTTCAAGAGCCGTCACGTCGAACAGCGGCTGTGTAAGCGGTGTTCCGTCATAAGGCTTGCTTGCATCTCTTGCGGTGATGGTCACTGCCTTCGGAGTAACGGTGAGCTGTCCGGAAACCTTCACAACATTGGTGAAGTTAGCAGTCTTGTCAACGCCGTTCTGGTCGAAGAACTTATAACCGTCATTCACAACGTTCGGGCTTGATCCGACGTTTGTCTGAGATCCGGAAGCTGTCGCTGTCCATGTGAAGTCCTCGGGAAGACCCGTAGCAGTTACCTTCTTCTCGCCTGTGCCGTCACAGGTAAGTGCTGTGCCGTCATATGTCTTACTGTCGGAAGGTGCAGTGAGCACGATCTTTGCGTCATTGGTCGTAATCTCGAGAGTTCCGAGATCATCTGTTACGTCGTAGTCGCTTTCGACAGCTGTGCCCCAAACGATATCGTAGATGTTGGGTGTAGTTCCAACCTCTGTGATAGTTCCTGTTGCGGTTACGGTTGCTGTCTCGCCGGTTACAAGACCGGTGATCATGGCAGCGACCTCCTCGCCGTCGATCAGTGCTGTGGATCCGAGAAGTGCTGTGCCGTCATAAGGCTTGCTTGCGGATCCTGTTGTAACGGTTACAGGTGCGGGTGTGACTGTGAGGTCGCCCTCTTCCTTATCCTTGTTAGCGTACTGATCGCTGTGCTCGACTGTGTAGTCGAACGCGTTGGTTACGTCGCTCTCAGCAACGTGTGTGATCTTGGCTGCCGCAGCAGGTGTGATCGTTACGACATCGCCTGTTGAAAGCTCGTACTCATACTTGCCTGTCTCAGCATTAAGAGTAGCTGTTCCGGTCTCTGTTCCGTAGGTCACGGTGTACTCATACTTGGTATGTGCGGTACCGTCATAGGTCCATGTGCCGTCTGCAGAAACTACCTTGAGCTCCTTGGTGCTGGCTGTGATTGTCAGTGTTCCCGGCGTGTATGTGATCTCGTAGTTTGCTGTCACATCCGTCTCGCCGTTCTTGATGACTGCTCCTGATGCAGTGTTGGCGCTGGAGCCTACCTCTGTCTGAGATCCGGTCACTGTTACACTTTCGACTGCGTCTGTTCCCTGGAGTCCAACGGGTGCGGTATCCTGCCATCCATCGTCTGTCAGTGCTGTTCCGTCATACTCCTTCTGGTTGGAGTCTGCGGTGATGGTCAGCGGCGCCTTCGTGATGGACAGTGTTCCGTATGTTGCTGTCACGCTGGAGTACTGATTAGCATTAGTAAGAACGTAGGTGTATGTGTTGTTCTCCGCAGCTGTATCTGCTACGTACTTCACGCCAGCTGCCGTTGCCGTGATAGTTACGGTGTCGCCTGTGGGCAGTGTGAATACCTTGCCGGTAGAATCTGCTGCGACTGTGGCTCCGTCGTATGTCACGGTGTAGACTTCGTCAGTGTGAAGCTCGCCGTCATAGACCCAACTCTTGGTGGAGGACGTGATCACAAGTGCCTTGGAGCTCTTGGTAACTGTCAGTGTTCCCGGTGCATATGTGATCTCGTAGTTCTCAGTTACATCTGTTGTGCCGTTCTTGATGACTGCATTGGATGCGGTGTTGGCACTTGTTCCTACCTCCGTCTGAGATCCGGTCACTGTTACACTTTCGACAGTGTCTGTTCCCTGGAGTCCTACAGGTGCAGTATCCATCCATCCATCGTCTGTCAGAGCTCTTCCGTCGTACTCCTTCTGGTTGGAGTCTGCTGTGATCGTAAGCGATGCTTTGTTGATGGACAGTGTTCCAAATATAGCTGTTACGCTGGAGTACTGATCAGCGTTCGTAAGAACGTAGTTGTATGTGTTGTTCTCAGCCTCGTTGTCAGATACGTACTTGACTCCTTCAGCCGTTGCCGTGATGGTCACGGTGTCGCCGGTGGGCAGTGTGAATACCTTGCCGGTAGCATCTGCCGTAACTGCAGCTCCGTCGTATGTCACGGTGTAGACCTCGTCCTTATGAAGCTCTCCGTCATATGTCCAGCTCTTGGTGGACGATGTGATGACAAGTGCCTTGCTGGACTGGGTCACTACCAGTGTTCCGGGTACGTATGTGATGTCATAGTTGGCGGTAACGTCTGTCTCGCCGTTCATGACCACTGCACCGGATGCTGTGTTGGCGCTGGAACCTACCTCGGTCTGGGATCCTTCTACTGTGACGCTTGTCACTGTATCTGTTCCCTGGAGACCTACTGGCGGTGTATCCTGCCAGCCGTCATCGGTAAGTGCTGTTCCGTCGTACTCCTTGGAGTTGGAGTCTGCTGTGATGGTCAGCGGCGCCTGCGTGATGGACAATGTTCCGTAGGTCGCAGTGATGCTATCATACTGAGTGGCATTGGTGAGAACATAGTTGTATGTATTGTTCTCCGCAGCTGTGTCTGCTACGTACTTCACGCCTTCAGCTGTTGCTGTGATAGTCACAGTATCGCCTGTGGACAGAGTGAATACCTTGCCGGTCTCGTCTGCTGTTGCAGCGGTTCCGCCGTATGTCACGGTGTAGACCTCGTCTGTGTGGAGCTCGCCGTCATAGACCCAGCTCTTGGTGGAGGATGTGATGACAAGTGCCTTGCCTGACTTGGTTACTACCAGTGTTCCGGGTACGTATGTGATGTCATAGTTGGCGGTAACGTCTGTCTCGCCGTTCATGACCACTGCACCGGATGCTGTGTTGGCGCTGGAGCCTACCTCGGTCTGGGATCCTTCTACGGTGACGCTGGTCACTGTATCTGTTCCCTGGAGACCTGTAGGCGGTGTATCCTGCCAGCCGTCATCTGTAAGTGCCGTTCCGTCATACTCCTTCTCATTGCTGTCTGCAGTGATCGTCAGTTTAGCCTGAG
>JAEEGI010022781.1_pt1 | contig 12350 bp, 11 predicted proteins | sample 8958751 | NCBI WGS metagenome assembly JAEEGI01 (sample SAMN16246545, study PRJNA631951) | gut metagenome | biome: gut microbiome; feature: rumen; material: KS-attached | host: Bos | place: Iran: Karaj | collected 2018-10 | reverse complement strand
AGCGAGCGCTTGGAGAACGTCTTCAAGCACCAGATCAGGCGAGGCCTGAATCCCTATCCCGGTAGCGCTCTGAGCAGTCGCACGGATTCCAGCCAGCAAGTGACGCCCGACTTTGACGTGGAGTTGGAGGAGGATACGGGCCGATTGACGGTGACCCTGCGCAACAATATCCCTGCATTGCAGATCAGCGAGAGCTATGTCCTGATGAATGACCGCTACAAGAGTTCCGCGCCACTGAGCGTCAAGGAAAACAAGGAGAAAAAGCAAATTCAGGACGCCTACCAGCGCGCCAGCATGTTCATCGAGGTGCTCAAGCAGCGTCAAGAGACCCTGTTCAACACCATGAGCGCCATTGTCAAGTGCCAGCGCGACTACTTCCTGCACGGCGACGAGCGTGACCTCAAACCCTTGGGACAGCAGCAAATCGCCGACATGATTGGCAAGGACGTCTCGGTTGTCTCGCGTGCCGTGAGCAACAAATATGTGCAGCTGCCGTGGGGCGTGAGAAGCCTTAAATCATTCTTCAGCGAGGACATCAACGGCTCGTCGCGCCATGAGGTGTATGACGACTTGAAGAAACTTGTGGACGGCGAGGACAAGAAACACCCCTTGAGCGATGATGCCCTGTGTGACCTGCTCAAGAAGATGGGGTACAAACTGGAACGACGCACCGTGGCCAAGTACCGCGACGCCCTTAAAATCCCCAGCAGCACCATCCGCCGCAAAATGGCGCGATAGTTTCTAGTCCCTAGTTTTTAGTTTCTGGTTCATTATCAACTTAGGATATTAAACGAACATGAACAGATACTCTGTCAACAAGTTTATCGCTGGGCTGGCCCGCTTCCTGACCACGGCACTGAGCCCGCTGCTGATGCCCACCTATGGCGTTTTCCTGGTCTTGTGGGTGTCGGTACTGTGTTTGTTGCCCTATGGCCGTCGCGTGGCCGTGCTGCTCGTGTGCATGGGCATCACGTGCATTGTGCCCTTGATTTTCCTGAATGTGTTGCGCCACTTCAACCTGATTAAGGACTTGAACGTCGAGGTGCGTGAGCAGCGCCTCTATCCTTACCTGTTCACGGCCCTGTGTAGCGGTGTCGCAGCCTACTACTTGTATTTCAACTGCCACGCGCCGCAGTGGTTCGCCATGTTTATGGTGGGAGCGTGCCTGACGATGCTGGTGATGGCCCTCATCAACGTGTGGTGGAAAATCAGTGCCCAAATGGCAGGAATTGGTGGCGTGATAGCCTTGATTTATCAGATACACGTTCAGGGCTTGAGTGCCTTTGACCTGTTGTGGCTGTTGTGCTTATCGGTCATTGTTGCCGGTTTGCTGGGCACGTCCCGACTGGCCCTCAGGCGCCACGATATCTGGCAACTGCTGGCTGGAGTCATCGTGGGTTTCCTGTGCGTCTCGTTAACCATGCGTTTTTTTGGCTGATTGCTGATGCCTCTTTGAACTTTAAACACTTAACTCTAAACTAGAATATGTCCTTCAACTATAAGCGTCGCACGACCGTGAGTGTCAATGTGGGTGGCATTGCCATGGGCAGTGAGTGGCCCGTGAGAGTACAATCGATGACTAACACTTCTACCGATGACATTGAAGCCAGTGCCGCTCAGTGCCAACGCATCGCTTACGCCGGCTCCGACTATGTGCGACTCACGGCCCAAGGCGTGAAACAGGCCCAAAGCATCGGTGAAATTTCACACGTGTTGCGAGCCCAAGGTTGCGACATCCCGCTCATTGCCGACATCCATTTCAACCCTCAGGCCGCGCTTGCCGCAGCTGCAGTGTGCGAGGGCGTGCGCATCAATCCGGGCAACTTTGTGGACCCAGCCCGCACGTTCAAGCAGTTGGAATATACCCAAGAGGAATATGACGCCGAGTTGGCGCGCATCCGTGAGGCCTTGTTGCCGTTTATCGCTGTGTGCCGCGAGCACCATACTGCAGTGCGCCTGGGTGTGAACCATGGCTCGTTGAGCGACCGCATTATGAGCCGTTACGGCAACACTGCAGCCGGTATGGTGGAGAGCGTCATGGAGTTCCTGCGTGTGTTTGTCGAGGAGAATTTTCTGGAGGTGGTCATTTCGATGAAGGCGTCTAATGTGGTTGTCATGGTCGAGGCCGTGCGTCGTTTGGTTGACGCGATGGACCGCGAAGATATGCATTTCCCGTTGCACCTGGGTGTGACCGAGGCAGGATTTGGCGAGGACGGCCGCGTCAAGAGCGCCGTGGGCATCGGTGCCCTGATGGCAGAAGGATTGGGCGACACCATTAGGGTTTCGCTCAGCGAGGATCCCGAGTTGGAAGTGCCCGTGGCACGTAAACTGGTGGACTATATCTCCCAACGTGAGGGCCATGAGCCCATTGCGGGAGAGTTCAGCGAGGGCTATGACCCCTTGTGCCCTCTTCGCCGCGAGACGGTCGTCGTGGCCGACCGAATTGGCGGCGCTCGGCAGCCCGTGGTCATCGCCAGTTACCGTCCCGACGAACTCAAGGACGCGGCATTGCAACCCGACTTTTACTACAGTGAGAGCGGCCTCATCGACGGCATGCATCAGTTCCTGGTGCCGCTGGGCAGCTGGCGCGGTGAGCGCAACGTCTATCCGTTGCTCACGCTGGGCGAGTGGAGCCGGTGCCCCGACGCCCCGATGCGTTTCCTGCAAGTGCCTGCCACCACTCCTGTAGAACGTTTGGAGTTTCTGCGTGGACGCAACGATACCGTGTTGGTCATTACCCCTGTGGGCCTGAACATTCCCGGTGAGCAGCAGGCTTTGACCCACGCACTCGATGCAGCAGGTCTGCAGTGCCCCGTCATTATGCGCAACACCTATGCCGACAGTTCCAACGAGTGGCTACAGGTCAAGGCTGGGGCCGACCTGGGTGCTGTATTGCTCAACGGTCGTGCTGATGGCATCTGGCTGGGCGCTCCCAACTGCCACAGTTGCGGTGATGTCGTGCGATATGCTTTTGCCATCCTGCAGGCTGCACGCCAGCGCACCACCAAGACCGAATTCATTTCTTGCCCAGGCTGTGGCAGGACGATGTTTGACCTCCAGACCACCGTGCAGCGTGTTCAGCAAGCGACGGCCCACCTGACACACCTCAAAATCGGTGTCATGGGCTGCATCGTCAACGGACCTGGCGAGATGGCCGATGCCGACTATGGCTATGTCGGGGCTGCCGCGGGACGCGTGAGCCTCTACAAGGGCAAGCAGTGCATCGAGATGAATATCCCCGAGGCCGATGCTATCGACCGCCTCGTCGCCCTCATCAAGCAGCACGGCGATTGGCGTGATGTGAATTAAAACTAAGGATTAGAAACTCAATGAATAAAATATCGTTTTTCATACTTTTGATGGTGGTCTTGTGCTCATGCAGCAGCAACGAGTTCAAGATCGACGGCAACATCTCGGGTGTTGACGGCCTTAGGATTGTCTTCAGTGGCGACTCGGGCTTGGTCGACGAGTGGGTCAACATGGATAAGAAGGGACATTTCTCGTTCAAGGGGACTGCCCAAGAGCCCGTGCTGGTCAGCCTGATGGATGTGCGCGGTGAGCCATTGGCGATGGTCGTGGCCGTGGACGGCAATCACCTCAAAATCAAGGGCGATGCCAGCAAGACAATGGGCATCAAGGTGAAAGGTAACCGATTGAATGAGGATTGGCAACTGTTTCGTGACGAACATGCCGCTTTCTATACCGACCCCAACCCCAGCCGCTTGGATGCCGCCATCGAAAAATATGTGCGTGAGCACCCCGACGATATGCTCTCTACCGTCCTGTTGCTGGCCGATTACAGTGACTATAGCGACCGTGACAAACTGGACAAGATGCTGGGCGGAATCAAGGCCGAAGCTCGTCCAGAATCGTTGACTCGTATCCTTACCAGCGGCCCTCAGGCCCGCACGCGTTCCGCTTTACCGCGCCTGATGACCCTCACGCTCTTCAAGCATGATGACACCGCCGAGGAAATCTCCCTCACAGGCCATGGCACTACTCTCATCAGCCTGTGGGCCAATCCCCAGCTCGATCGCCAGACGGTCATCAGTAAGTTACAAATGCTGGACAAGGGTGTGCGCGTGATAGATGTCCTTGCCGAGGGCGATACCCTGCGGTGGGGACAGACCACAAGCACCGACCCCGAAGGTTGGCAGCACTACTGGGCTCCCGGTGGTCCCCTCGAACCTGGCATCCAGACTCTGGGTATCACTTCTCTGCCCTGGTATGCCGTCACCGACAGCACAGGCCTGGTCACCTATTCGGGTCCCAACCTCAGCACCGCGCTCAAGTTGCTCACACCCAAAGCCCCTTGAGTCCTATGTTAAGAGGGTGTTGCAAAACTCATGTGACACAACCATAAATCGGCCTACGGCCGAGAAATTAAACAAAATTTAGTATAAAATTCAATCAAAATAATTATTTATTCTGATTTTGTTAATGATTTTGTTTAATTTCTCGAGCGAAGCTCGATTAAACCTTTCAGGCGTTAGTTTTGTAACAGCCTGTAGTATCAATACTTTTATTTTTTCTGAATTAGAGCGATTTAGGCGATTTGCTCACCTAGTCGTTCCGCAACTCTTGTTGCCCTTCTCTAGGTCGGCGACTTAGTGTGAAGTAAGGTCTTTGACGGCTTGTTCGAGTTGCTCGAGGGCCTGCTGGATGAGGGAGCGGGGACTGCCCACGTTGCAACGCATGTGGCAACTTCCGGCTTGGCCGAACATCGTGCCCTCGTTCATCGCTAGCCCGGCCTTGTTGCGAATGAGGTCGATGACTTGCTCGTGGCTCAGTCCCAGCCCCGTGCAGTCGAGCCATACCAGGAAACCGGCTTGCGGCTTGATGGCAACGACACCAGGAATGTGTTCGCGGCAGTATTGTTCCACAAGGTCGATGTTGCCCTCGATGTAGTGCAGGCACTGGTCGAGCCAAGCGGCACCGTTGCGGTAGGCCGCCTCGGTGGCGATGATGGCGGGGAAGCCAGCGTTGCACAACTCGTTGGTCTCAATCCACTTGAAGAACGGTTCGCGCAACTCGGGATTCTTGACTACGCACCACGAACTCTTGAGTCCGGCGATGTTGAATGTCTTGCTGGGTGCGCCACAGGTCACGGTGATGGCGGCAGCCTCGTCGCTGACGGTTGCCAGCGGCGTGTGGCGGTGGCCGTAGAGCATCAGGTCGCCGAAGATTTCGTCAGAGAAGAGGATGACGTGGTGCTTATAGGCCAAGCGGGCGACCTCTCGCAGTACGTCGGGTTCCCAGGCAATGCCCACAGGGTTGTGAGGATTGCACACGACCATCATTGTGGGGTGCTCCTGTTCAAAGATGCGCTCCAATCCCTCCAAGTCCATGCGGTAGAAGTTGTCCTCGGTGTGGATGAGGGCGTTGTTGACTGTGATGCGGCCGTTGCCGTTGATGACGTCCTTGAACGGGTAATAAACGGGTTCTTGGATGACGATTTTGTCGCCCGGACGGGTGAAATGGTTCACAGCGAGGCCAAAGCCCGTCACAATGCCGGCAACAAAGGTCACCTCGTCGCGCGTGAACTCAAAGCCGTTGCGCTCCCGTTGCCAGTCGATTATCGACTGCCAGTACTCGTCGTAGAGGCAGGTGTAACCATACACGGGGTGCTGGGCGAGTCGCTGGACGAGAGCCTGAGTAATCTCGGGGCAGACAGCAAAGTCCATGTCGGCGATCCACAATGGCAGCAGGTCGTCGCGTCCGTAATCTTGTTTCAACACTTCAATTTTCTTGCATTGCGTTCCATGGCGGTCAATGCATTCATCAAAATTGTAATGTGGCATCATTTAAGGTATTAATGCGGTATTAAATATGAATTGGCTGCAAATGTACACCATTTTTCTGACGTGAGGCAGAAACTGGAGCGGTTTTTATTGTAAATCCGCATCAAAAGCGCTATCTTTGCAGCCTAATCATCTGTATCCATGAACATGAACAACACCAACCAAATCCACTTCATGAAGATGCACGGTGTGGGCAATGACTATATCTTTGTCGATACCGCTGTCAATGATGTGCCCGATCCCGTAGCGGCGTCTATCGCCTGGAGCCGTCCCCACATGGGCATCGGCAGCGACGGCCTGGTGCTTATCGGACGTGCCGAAACACCTGACGCCGACTTCACCATGCGCATTTTCAACGCCGACGGGTCCGAGGGACTGATGTGCGGCAATGCTAGTCGATGCATCGGCAAGTATGTGTATGAACGTCGCCTGACCGATAAGACCTGCGTGAGGCTATTGACGGCCTCGGGCATCAAAGTGCTGAAATTGGCCGTCAATCCCGATGGCACGGTCGATAGTGTGACTGTTGATATGCTGGCTCCCGCACTGGAAGATGATTCACAATTCTTGCTTGAAGGCGAACCGTTGCCCGACGGTGTTTTTGTGTCGATGGGCAACCCCCATTACGTTATTTTTGTCGATGACCTCGACAGTGTGGACGTGGCAGCGCAGGGTGCCGTGCTGGAACGTCATCAGCGCTTTCCCGAGCGCTGCAACATCGAGTTTGCCCAGGTAACCCCTGACGGTATACGCATGCGTGTGTGGGAACGCGGCAGCGGCATCACCATGGCCTGCGGCACTGGTGCCTGTGCCACCGCCGTCGCTGCGGCAGTAACGGGCCGCAGTGGCCGCCAGTCGCGCGTGATGATGGATGGCGGCACGCTCGAGATTGAATGGAGTGCCAGCGACAATCACGTCTATCTATCGGGTCCCGCCACCTTTGTCTATGAGGGTGATATCAACCTCCCCGGCTGACCCAACGCCATCTTCACGACCGATATTGAAGTCAGATAACCGAACAATCGGATTGCTCTGATAGGCATACGCATAGAGCCAACGCCCTCCTCGCCCACCACAATGGATGGTATTAGGGGAATAATGGGCGTGGTTTTTTTCTATGTGGGAGAGTTGCATTATCTTTGTGGAGTTACTTTCAATGCAAGGAAATATGAAGAAGTTGATTTTTTTATTGACTCTGGTGCTGGCGATGGCCCACACGGCAGTGGCGCAGCGGAGCTATGTGAATGTGGTGGCTGACCATATCTATTCGTCCATCTATCAGGAGATTTATTTGACGGGTGATGTTCCCGCGGGCATCAAGACTCATTATGACAGCTATGGCAGCGAGGCAATGACCGTGGGCCAAGTCCTCAACCTGCTCTCCAAGGAGGGCTTTGTCGTTGACCAGATGAGTTGCAGTGCCGAGGGCGAGGTCATCGTGCTCTCGCGGGTTGCCTTGTATCCCGACGCTATCGAGCATGTCGATGTCGATGATCAGGAAGCCGTGGAAGTCGCTCGCTACAATTTGCAAGGGGTGCCAGTGGACAAGAATGAAAAAGGCATCCAGATCGTGGTTTATTCCAATTACACGACTAAAACCGTTATTGTCGAATGAAATTCTATATTGTTGACGCATTCACCGATGAGCCCTTCGGGGGTAACACTGCAGGAGTTGTGCTGCTGAATGGGGACTTCCCCAGTGACAAACTGATGCAGCAGGTAGCCGCCGAGTTGCGCTATAGTGAGACGGCCTTTGTGCAGCAACAGGGCTATGATGAATTCACCGTGCGCTATTTCACGCCGGCTGGCGAGGTGGACTTGTGTGGCCATGCGACGATTGCCACTTTCAGTCTGTTGAATCAATTGGGGAAGGTCAATGACCAAGTCCCTGTCGTTAATCACACGCTGGCGGGTGACCTCAAGGTCAAGTTCGGTTGCCATGTGATGATGCAGATGGCTGCGCCCCAGGTCCTGGAGGTGCCGATGGACATCGATAGGCTGCACCGCATCATGGCGGGGGAAAAACCACAGCACTGGCCTGAGATGCCTATCGAGGTCGTTTCTACCGGCCTGCCCGATATCATGATGCCCATGGCAAGCGTGGAGGCTCTGAACGCCATGCGTCCCGACATGGCTGCCCTGGCCGCCTACAGCATCGAGCTCGATGTAGTGGGAGTCCATGCCTTTGCCCTGTCCGATGACGGCTACACCGCCCATGTGCGCAACTTCGGTCCCCGATATGACATCCCCGAGGAGTCGGCCACCGGCACCGCCAATGCCGCGTTGACACACTACCTGCAGCGTCGCGGGCTCGTCAAACGTGGCGATGACTGCCGTTTCCTGCAGGGCGAAACAATGGGCCGGCCGTCGGTGGTTGCCACGACAGTCGACCCAGATGGAGTCATTTGGGTGGGAGGCAGCAGCTGTATTGTCGCCAAGGGAGAGCTACTGCTGTAGTGTCTTAGTTGACAGGAGCCATTTCGAAGCCCAGTCGCACGCCATCGTACTGCTTGCTCAGGTCGCCAACGGTCTGCAACGTGCTGTTGCCGCTCATGGCTGCGATGGTCTGCAGCACCTTGAGCAGGTTCTTGCTCTCGAAGGTGAAGCCCAGGCCGTGAGTGGTGCGGGTCACATAGACGTTGGAGCTGAAAAGCATCGTCTTGATTTTGATGGTCGCGTTGTTCGGGTCATAGGTGTAGGTGCCGCTCAGGGGAATACCCTTGACGTAGGCGCTGAACTGATGATCCTGTGTGAACTGGAATTGGGTGTTTTGTGCGCTGATGCCCAAGCTGTTGTAAACAGGAGCCAATTTTTCCTTGCAATTCTCGGCTGCCACGGCGCCACCGGCCTTGGCAAGCAGGTTCTCGCTGGTGAATGCGCAGCCTGGTGCGGTGTAGTACCAAGCGCCATAGAGTTCATTCTCGTTGACCTTGACGCTACCGATGACCAGTCCGAGCAGGCCGTCAACGGTATTTTGCGAGCCTAACACACCCAGGATGCCGCCGAGCACGTTTCCCAAGGTGCCGCCACTGGCAGTGCCGTCATCGCCTCCGAGCCCACCGAGTCCGCCGAGTCCTCCCAGCAGATCAGTGTTACACCCCGAACACAATAGCATCACTACTGCTAATAATGCACTGTAAATCTTTTTCATCATATTAAAGCGTTTTAGGTGAATAATGGTTTTATCTGTCGCAAATATAGACAAATAAAACGAAATAAAAACCGTTATGGCAAAAAAAACGGCTTGTAGCGGGTGTGAGTAACTGAAAACTGCCTCAATTGGCGGGCCTGAATGTGGATAGCGTGAAGTCGAAGCGCAAGCCTTGGCCCTGTTGGGACTGGACCTCGATAGTGCCGCCATGAAGCTGGACAGCGTTTTTGACGATAGACAGGCCCAATCCGGTACCTCCCAGGGCACGACTACGGCCCTTGTCGATGCGGTAGAAGCGCTCGAACAGGCGTTCCAGGTGCTCGGGCGCGATGCCCGAGCCGTTGTCGGCAAAGGTGAAGTGCCACTTGTCGCCCATTTGCTGTGCGCTGATGCGGATGGTTGTTCCTTGCCCCGCATACTTGATGGCATTATCGATGAGGTTGCGGAAAATGCTGTAGATCAGTTGCTCGTTGCCGTTGATGACGATGTCCTCGGGCAACTGGTTCACTATGGTCATCTGTTTGCTGCTGGCGGCAATGGCTGTCTCCTGGATGATGTCGGCCACGATATCGGTGACGTTCAAGTCTTCGGTCTTAATCATGTCGGCGGCATAGTCCATGCGGTTCAGCGTGGAGATATCCTGCAAGAGTGATGTAAGGCGTTGGGCTTGGGATTTAGCACGTCCTATGAATTGCAGGCTCATTTCCTTGTCCATGTCGGGATGCTCCAGGATGGTCTCGGTATATCCCAGGATGCTTGCCACGGGGGTCTTGAGCTCGTGAGCGATGTTTTGGGTAAGTTCGCGCCTCATCTGGTTCTCCTTGTTGGCCTGTTCCCGGCTGATGCGCTCGTCCATGTGCTTGGCGTAGCGGTGCAACAGTATGCCCAGCCCGATCATTACCACAAGCGAGAAGATGAGCATGTGCCAGTCGGTCGCTTCCTCGAACGGGCTCAGGAAGTTGCGGTCATAGTCGTCAAAGAGGATGAAGATAATGGCATAGATGGCGAAGATCACCATCACGCTGAGGAACATCTTGTTGCCTTCGGTCAGTTTTTTCATCTCACGTCAAACAGATAGCCATAGCCATGACGGGTGGCGATGCATGATGAGTAGGGGCCTATCTTCTTGCGCATGCGGGTGATGTTAACGTCCACCGTTCGGTCGGTGACAACGACGTCTTTAGGCCAGACTTTCTCCAGCACCTCCTGTCGGGAGTAAACGCGTCCACGGTGCTCGAGCAGTAATTTGAGGAGTTCAAATTCGGTTTTGGTGAGCGAGGCAGGCTCGCCATCGACGGTGACCGTCATCTTGGTGCGGTCCATCCTGAGGCCTTCATAACGCAGGATGTTGGACCGGTCGCCCTCTTCGCTGGAAGTGCGGCCCAGCACGGCCTTCACCCTCGCCCTGACCTCCTTGATGGAAAAAGGCTTGGAGATGTAATCGTCGGCGCCCAGGTCAAAGCCCTGCAGGATGTCGCACTCGTCACCCAGGGCGGTGAGGAAGATGATGGGGATGGTCGCCGTGGCCTCGTTGTTCTTGAGTTGCTCAGCCAGTTCAAACCCCGACATTCCAGGCATCATCACATCAAGTAATAACAGGTCATAGCGCGCGATATCCTTGCGTATGGCTTCCTCGCCCGAGAAAGCCGTGTCCACTACATAGCCAACCGCCGTGAGATTGAACTGCAAAATCTCACACAAGTCTCTCTCGTCGTCAATGACCAATATTTGTTGCCGTTTCATAGTCAGTATTGATAATACGTTGCAAATTTAGGCAAAACTTAGACACGATACATTACAAAGCTATTACAAATGCTTGAAATACTATACATTGGCTCTTTTTGAGGCATGTTTACGGATAAAAGTAGGTGCTGTTGATTGAACAATTTCAATAATTGATTGAATTTCGATTAAAATAACAATTTAAAAACTTGTCATGCGTCAAAAAGTATATAATTTTGCAAGCCAATGGAGTCCATTATCAGGACATATGACCCGATTTCGCTCGATGAAATGGGCGGTATCAAGCTGATGAACCGCACCGACACCAAGTTTGTCACCACGGTTGATCGGCTGAAACTGTTATTGCAGCTTGCCAGGAATGACTATCGTTCCCAGGAAATTAACGGGAAACGTATAGCGCCCTATTACACAGCCTATTTCGATACCCCCGACAACAACATGTACATCGTTCACCAGAACGGGCATGCGGGTCGCCAGAAGCTGCGCATCAGGTCCTATATGGATACGGGTCTCAACTACCTTGAGGTGAAGACCAAAAACAACCACGGCCGCACCAAGAAAAAACGTGTGGACATGGTGGGGTTTGACCCCGTGCATCCCGACCACGGCATCCGTTTCCTGCGCCAGGACGAGCAGTACAGGAGTTATGACGCTTTCCTGCGCAAGCACTTGCGCTATGACCCGACGGTGTTGAGTGAGCAGCTGGAAAACCATTTCCACCGCATCACGCTGGTCAATAAGGCCAAGACCGAGCGATTGACCATCGATAGCGACTTGTGTTTTCACAACCTGGTCACCGGTCGTGACGTTGATTTGACGGGCCTGGTCATTATCGAACTGAAGCGAGATGGCCTGCAGCCGTCACCCATTCTGGGGATGCTGCGTGAGTTGCGCATCAAGCCTAGCGGCTTCAGCAAATACTGTATGGGGTCGGCTTTGACGAATCCATCGCTCAAGCGCAACAACTTCAAGGAGCGCTTGCACTTGATAGACCGTTTATTGAGCCGAGTGAATTGACTTTATTGACGAAAATTGATATTAACTACCTAGGATACAACATGATATTATTACAGGATTTATCGGGACTGGAAGATGGCGCTGCCGACGTCGTGCAAGACGTTGTCAGCAAGAACATGAACATGAGTTTGCTCGACACCTCGGCTTTGACCGAGATGCTGTTGCGCTTCGGCTTCTTCATGGTCGTGCTCTTCTTTATCGTGTATTTTCTTTATTACCGCAAGACACATCGCCGTGACTATTTCTTCACGCTGACACTGCTGAGTGTGAGCATCTTTTTCCTTATTTATCTGCTGGGAAGTGTAAAGGTCAAGATCGGCTTTGCGCTGGGATTGTTTGCCATCTTTGGCGTGCTGCGATACCGTACCGAGACAATTCCTGTCAGGGAGATGTCCTATATGTTTGGCGTCATCAGCCTGTCGGTCATCAATGCGCTGGCCGACTCGTTGAGCGTTGCCGAGCTGCTGGTGCCCAATGTGGCTATTGCTCTGCTCATTTGGCTGTTTGAGGCCCTGGTGCTGAAGGGCAGTCTGGCGAGCAAGCTGGTGCTGTATGACCGCATCGAGTTGATATCGCCCGAGCGGCGCGAGGAGATGCTTGATGATTTGAAGAAACGCACTGGCCTGAACATTACTAAG
>JAEEGI010022778.1_pt1 | contig 12351 bp, 10 predicted proteins | sample 8958751 | NCBI WGS metagenome assembly JAEEGI01 (sample SAMN16246545, study PRJNA631951) | gut metagenome | biome: gut microbiome; feature: rumen; material: KS-attached | host: Bos | place: Iran: Karaj | collected 2018-10 | reverse complement strand
TTTTTCTTGTTTATTTTACAGCATTCTTATATATATTTGCACATGAAGGCTCTATGCTGCTTTTATGGCTTCTCTTTGCTTTTTGTTATGGTATTTATAAAGGTTGATGCCTTTTTATCCTTGCCATCTGTCAAGTATAAGCTACCATCCTGTAGTGTCAGATATTTGCCAGGCTGACTGACACTTTCAAAGCTTATGGCATTTTTGCCTCCAAGGCCTGTGACAGTTTTAAAGGTTTGACTGGTAGCTGTTGCATCAGATGCCTTTGTGTCCTGGCTAAGGGTTACGGAGCCGTCTGAAGTAGCTGTGATGTAGAGGCCAGGCTTGTTTTCAGATTCGATTGATACATAAGCCTCATTAGATGTATCTGCCTTTCCCGGGCGGATGACCCACTGCATATCTTTTGTTACTTCACCAGCATCAACAGATAAGAGCTTTACATCTTTATATGGATAGTCACTGTCGATTAAGGAATTTACAAATGCCGCATGGCCAATGGCAGAAGAGCCATCAAGAGTACTGATAACGTTTGTCTTACCAGATAATCCAGCTGCACTTTCCTCGAATAAATCTATGGAGCCATCCTCTTTAATGTTTAGCTCCACAATGCAGGCGCTTCGTCTGTAGCCACCTCCAGCAGGCAGAGAGCCGTTGTGATATACAAAATACGTTTTGTCCTTGAAATCAAAAACAGCCATATGATTGGTGTTTGAGGTAGTGGTAGGGTTCATAATAACCTTGGTGTCGCTCCACTTTCCAGAAAGCAAATTGTCTGTGGTGGCGTAGGCCATACATTCTCTCCATTTATGGGCAAAGAATAGATAGTAGTCGTCACCCTTTTTATAAATCCAAGGGGCCTCGGTGTAGCTATCAAGGCCATCGGTTCTAGTGATAATATCATTTGTAGCCACATCTGTTCCGTTAGTGATTTTGCCATCTCCATTCAGGTCTTTGATGGAAATCATATCCTCATTAAGCTCACAGACGAAAAACATTCCATTTCCCCAGGCAAGGTATCTGTGTTCCTCGCCGTTTTCATCGGTCTCAATCCAACCGGTAGGGTCGATATCATTGAAGGTGCTGGTGTTAGGCTTGGTCATAGTGCTTTTAACTAGAGGCTCGCCTATGTCTACAAATTGTCCGTTAGGAGAGTCAGAAACAGCTACGCCAATACACTGCTTACCAGTTTTATCCCAGCTACAGTAGTAGAGATAGTATTTATCCTTTCCGTCGACTGGATCAGTGTGTTTGAGAACCTGGCTTGCCCAGGCGCTGGTGTCATTGCTATCCCATTTCACATCTGACATGGACATAACCACGCCTTCTTCTTTCCAATTCACCAGGTCTGTGGATGAATAGCAGAGATATTCCGGAATGTTGTAGATGGCTTTCCCCACCTCTTCATCGGTGGAAGCATCGTGGCCAGTGTAGAGATAGACAGTGTCCCCATCTACTAAAACAGAAGGGTCACCCCCAAAGACCTTTGTGGCGATAGGATTTCCCAAGGTGCTTTTTTCGACAACCGTTTCCTTTGGCGAACCACAAGCGGTCATTGAGATGGCGCAGATTGCCATTAGAATAATAGAATACATTCTTTTCTTCATTGTAAAAATTCCCCCTAAATACCTTTAATATAATCTAAAATAATTTAATAATATATATAACACTTTTAAGATGCGGTGACAAGAACTATTCCATCTAACCGGCCATGAAGTGCATGGCTTTGCTTAGTGACTCCAATTTTTATAATTATAGGGGCAAAAGAAAATCCAAAAACAAAATAAAAGAGGATTCAGGGGCTATCCGAGGATAGTCACTGAATCCTGTCCTTTTTAGGGGAGTTTTTTACAGCCCCCTTTATTTTTGTGTATTTTACTTTACCTTTTCCTCTTCCTCGTCTTTTCTTCTCTTGAAAATTGCAAAGAATGCTGCTAATCCTCCGAGTACTGGAAGAGTTGTACCGTTCCATTTTGTAACAGTCTTTTCAACATCTGCTTTCTTAGCGATATCTGCTTCTGCAATAATTGTAGTCTCAATTTCCTCTGGGGCCTCTACATCTACAACTGCAAGAGGTGCAGATACATCTTCAAGTCGCTCCATTGTATTTGTCTGTGCAGGTGCAGACTGAGAAGGAGTCTGGTTTCTTGCTGGTTCGCTGAAATCAACTCTGGTCTGAACACCAGCGGCAGGTGATGTAACAACATCATCAATTCCACCTACACTTTCAAGTGTTATAGCTACCTGAGCAGTTGGCTGAGACGCTGCTGCCTGAGCTCTTGCTGCTCTAGCCCTTGCTTCCGCTTCTCTTGCCTCAGCTTCTTTTGCAAGAGCCTCAGCAATACGAGCAGAAATTACATTAGCCTTATCCTTAAGATTATTGATTGTAGAATCAAATCCGTCAATCTTTGAGCTAACATCCTTAATGCTTTCCTGGATAGTATTAATCTGATCAGAAATGTGCTCTAAGGATGTAGTAATGTTATTAATTCTTTCGTTAAGAGTAGTAATCTTAGTAGTGATAGCCGCTACAACATTAGGATATTCCTCACGATTCTTTACATCCTGCTGATATTCCTTCTGGCTATACCAATCGGCACCTTTCTTGTGCTGTCCTTCTTCTGCATAGAAGCCATCTGTTTCATCTCTCATAGCTGCATGGAAAGTATAACCAAAAACCTTCTGGTCCTTAATCTTTCCAGCAATATTTTTCTCATAAGTAGAAACCTTATGTGGATCCTCTGTCCATACTTTATATGTAGGAGTCTTTTCAACTACATTGATTCCTGCCACAATTTCAGAATCATTTTCATTTACACCATCTCCCTTAAAGAGAGAATTGCCATCTGCATCGCAGGTAACATAATCAAAATAGCGTTCTACATAAACAGGCTGTCCATCTATTTCCTTTACATACTTTACGCAGAAATGCTTGTTATCATAATCCTTATTGAAATTCTCACCAAAGAATACCTTGTCGGCATCCTCTGCCTTAACTTCTCCTGTAAGAAGAAGCTTGTAAAGAATCATTTCCTTTGCAAGAGAACGACCTTCTTTTTCGTAGTAATTTCCAATGCTAAGATTCTTGTGCTGCTCTTTTAATGCCTCTCTGGCAGCAGTTTCTTCATCCATCTTGTCCTGTACATCTTTCTGCTGCTCATCAAGTCCTTCGTGATTATATCCAGCATCTTCGTAAGCCTGATTTACATCAGCAAGCTCCTGCTCAGCCTCTGCTCTTTCAGCCTGTGCTGCCTCCAGCTCACCAGTCTTAATCTGTTGCTGTTCCTAAGCGTCAGCAAGCTCCTCTTCAAGTGCGCCCAGCTCTTCTTCTGCTGCAACCTTTGCTTCCTCTGTGGCTGTTATTTCTGACTCTATCTCTTCAACTGAAACATTTTCAATTTCATCAGCAACAACCTCTGTAGTTGGCTCTGAAACTGATTCCGAAACTGCCTCAGTAACTGCTTCCTTCGTTACCTCTGTAGTAACCTCGATTACACCTGTCTCAGAGATGCCCATACTCTCTTCAACATTCTGCGCATAAGCTAGATTTGCATCACCAAGAGCTGATGCGCCTCCTACAGATGCACCTGTAATAGCTACTCCTTTTAATACCTTAAAAATTTTCTTACCCATGTACTACTCTCCTATTCTCATACATTTACATTCGAAAATATTATCGGCACCAACATCATTATATTAACCCTGCTCGAAAGAAATAATTGCCAAAATTTAACTTTTTACGCCAGAGTCTTTTACGATAACGTTTAATAAGTTATTTCATCACACTGAAGGCCATGTACTGTAAATCTCATGCCCTCAGAAGAGCAGGTTGAAAGGGTGATAATCTTATCAGAAGAGGCAGGACTTAAGCCTGTTTTCTTATATGAATATCTAACTAAATCATCAATATATTTCTGGAATTCCGGGTTGTCATAGTAGGGGACTGTATATACCCAGGAAGCTGGCTCAGTATCAAAATAAGAGAATATCTCAAATCTTCTTTTGCCATCCTTTGTGATAATTTGAAAGTATTTATGCCCTTCATAGAAATCTTCTTCCGTCTTATAGAATTTTAGCTTTCCAAACATTGAAAGATTTCTCATGTTATGACCATAAATAATATTGTGACAATCACTTAAATCCCCCAGGTTATATCCCTCCAAAAAGATACTTCCTGCAGTGGCATATTCCTTATCAAGGGTAGTTCGCAAATAAGTCTCGTCATCCCCTGAGAATAAAATAGGATAGCTTATATCTGTCCCCTCCACATAAAGCCAACCAATGACATCTGGATTTATATCAGAAAGTGCAGCTAAATCCACATCTATCATATCTGTCCAATCCTGCACCACAGCAACGTCCTCAGCCTTTTTCACATAGGACTGCTCCAGCGAATCATAGAGGTTTTCAGATTTCTGGTATCCCATATATATGTATGCAAAGCCTCCAAGAGAACCGCATACAATAACAATACCTAAGGCTAATATTATCTTTGGATTTATTCTGCCAGTTCCTTTTGTAGAATCGGTTTTTTCTGATTGCCTTTTCTCTCCAATATTAGAAAGCAGAATACCCACAATCAAAAGAATAAATGCAACAATCTTCCCTGTAGTTTCAGAAATAAGGGCAGCCAACTTTCCATATAATGGAAAATGAGCAATCACCCTGCCTCTTACATTTGTATAGGCTACCGGCATAAAATCAGCTGCTGCATTAGCATCACCTTTTGTATGAATAAGCATATCCGCGGCGTCAATTGACTCTATTCTGTGCGTCACCACGCTGGCACCGGAATCGAATGCAATCACATCCCCCCGCTGCAAATCATTAAAGGCTACGGGCTTTACATATACTATAGAACCAATAGAAATTTCCGGCTCCATAGAACCTGAAACAACATTAAACTCCTGAATTCCTACAATTCGTGGAATAGCCAAGGGAAGACAGCATGCTATAATTAGTACAATTATTAAGTTCCCCAATAGCTTTAAAATCTTTACCATAAAATAATTTTACCACAAATTTATAGGGACGACCAATAAGTCGTCCCTAATACCCTAAATTTAACATTAATTGTGATTATTCTTATCGTAATTTGCTCTGATTGTACCTATTACAGCAATAGTTGCAATCAGCAATCCGATAATGGCTATTAAAATTAGATAACGCATATATCTTGTAAATAGAGCTGCATTATCAACAGCCTCTGGTACCTCCTCATCAGGAATCTCTTCTATTTCCTCAATACCCCTAGGCACCTGATTATCATCGATTTCTGTTTCCTCATCCCCTGCTGCATCACCAGCCGTTTCGTTATTTGCCCCATTGTCACCAGCTGCTGCATTGCCACCGGCTGTAGGATTTCTGTTTGTTACGATACCAGCGTTTTCTGCCACCTGACCTGGAATAATCTGATATGTATACTGAGGATCACCAACTACTGTAGAGTACTCTGTATTTGTAGTCTCTGTATAAACAGTATTGGTTCCAGCCTTTATCTTCTTATAAGTAAACACCAGCTCCTGATCCTTTTTCAGGCTCTTTACATGGATGTTTAACATCTGAGGAACGTATCCTTCCACATATCTATAAGGAACGTATACCTCTTCACCTTCTGCTCCATAGTATGTAACAGTATCAAGTAATGTGGCACCTGCTTCGTCCTGGTATTTTACTGTATAAGGAACTACATCGCCTACACCATAGGCTATTACATAAGTCTCATCACCAGTAACCTGAATTGCTGAAGGAGCAAGTTCCTTATCTCCACTTCTACGGAAGCCCTTTACATAATATTTAGCCAATTCAACAGGATTGCCCTCATCATCAACTGTAGATGTTGGAGTTATCTGAACAGCTGTCTGAGGAGTAAAGTTGAAGGAATCTCCGTAATTAAGACCTGTAAATTCCAAGCAATCCTCGCTGATTTTCTTGTCGCTAACAGCGTCTGTGAAGGCTGCTCCCTCTTCACCTGTACCACCAAGAACAACCTTAATGGTGTAGGTGTATTTGGCCTCCTCAGCGGAAGCCACTGTAGAAAATGAAATCATACCTGTAAATGCAACTAATAATGATAGGATTAAGCCGATAATTTTTTTTGTTGTTTTCATATTAGGCTACCTCCTCCCGTTGTTTTTTAGCAGCTATGAAATATAATCCAATAAGTAAAATACCAATGAGTAAGGTTACTGTACAAATGATAAGTGGTAAAATGCTGTCGCCAGTTACTGGGCCACCGCCTGCCAGCGGAATTGAAGGATCGTTGATTGCAACTACCTCTGTACCACCTGGGATTGTGTAAACCACTCTTCGTGTCTTGGTATTAGTAATAACCTTTGTCTCTGGCTTTGGATTTGGTGTATCCTCTACTCCAAACTTGAAATCTATCTGTGCCAGCTTCTGCATATAATCACTGTTCTGAGTGTTTCCATCCAAACTGATTTCAAGAGTAACCTTTCCTGATCCACCACCTGCCAGTGTACCTATACCAAAGTAAGTTTTCTCATCCGCTTCAAGATTTCCCTGTACCTGATGTAAACCTACGATAGAAGATTCTCCGCCAACTAAATCATTGCTGTAGAGGTCTGTTTTCTTACCGTTAGCCTCGTAATACAGTTTGTAAGTATAGGCACCGCCTGTTGCATCTCCTTCATCCTCCAGAGAATCGATAACATCTGTGCTAAGGTAAAAGTCTGCAGATTTTCCAGAATCATTCTTATAAGTAACCTCGTATGTAAATGTATCTCCTGGCATTACATTCTGGATAGTAGCCTTATCAACACTATAAGATGAATCATCTAGCTTGCTTCCAGTATATATTACATTCCAGCTTGCCTTTGCATCGTCTTTAGCATTTGCTGTTAGCCCCTGTCCTAAAAGTCCTGCTACAGTCAATGCCAGAGCAAGGACCAAATTCATATATTTTATTTTCATGGCTTGCTCCTTTCCACTACTGTGTAATAGATACTATGTCGCCGTCGTCTATAGCTGAACATGTTGCCTTTACACCCCAGGCTGCATATATTGCTTCCTCAGCGTTGTGGGTCTGAACTGCATCTGCTCTTATTGAAACATCTACTCTCTGTCCATCGTATACATATTCGTGAGTGATAGTGGATTCTGTTGTAACATCCTTTACTATCTGTGTTACCTTATTATCCACTGTGATTCCTGTTATAAAGGAAGCTTCCTGTCCACACTCAAGAGGCTTTTTCAGATAATACACTGTCTGTTCCTTATATTTATCATTATTATTAGATTCAGCCTCATTGATTAACCATCCATCTGCAACCTCTAGTTTGATTAATGCAGGGTCTAAGGTCTGATTCTTCTTTCCATCTGCATTTTTCCAGCTCTTCTGAACCACGACTCTTACATATTCCTTGTAACCTGTATCCTCGTTAGAGTTATTAACAATCTTTACTGTCTCAGGATACTTTTTCCCAATGTCTATAAAGCCCTTTTCCTTTATATCATTTTCGATTGCCGGGAAGGTAAGCTTTCCATCAGCAATATCACCTGTAATATCTACCGAAAATACTGCAGTAGCGAAGTTTACATGTTCTGCAGCTGTCTGATACATAATCGCTGCTCTTGTAGCTCCAACGCTGCTTGCTCCTAATACTATCAACCCTAATGCCAAAATCATTAGAGGACTTTTATAAAATTTTTTCATATTCATCCCCTCCTATTATTGACCAAGATTGTAGTTGCTCTGACTAATTGCTACTGCATCCCAGATTACATTTCCATTTTCATCGTAGGCAACCTTTGTGGCTTCCTGAACGATGATTACGTTAAATGTACCTGTATCTCCAACCTTTCGGGTAATGGCTAATGTTAAAGGAGTATCAACTGGAGTAGATTCTCCAGGAGCAATTGGATTTGCGTAGTAGTAATATCCATCTCCTCCATCTGACCAACCTTCTGTTACAGTAAGTGTAACAGTGCAGTTGTCAGGATAGATTGCCTTTGCTCTTACGAAGATTGGATAATCACCAGTATTTTTGATGGTGATTTTCTTTGTAAGATCCTCCACTTTTTCATCAATCTCAGGAGTACCATCACCTACGCTGATTTTGAATCCTCCCTGGGTCTGAATAGTGTCTGTAAAGAATGCCATTGCCGGTTTTACAGCAACCGTACTTATTACCAAAGCAATGGCTGCAATTATAAATAACAACTTTGTTTTCATAATAAGTTACCTCACATTCTATCTAGGACTATTATCCTGCCATACAGGATTGCCATCTTCATCGTCAACAAATACGTTCTCTGCTGCAATACCGCCAACAATTAAGTTGCCGTTTGATTCGTTTTCAAAAGCAGCTTCTTTTGTTTCGTCTGCTACGATTGTTATATCCGTTACTGTGTCTTTTCCATCCACTGGCTTGTAGCTTGCGCCTGAGTATGTTTCCTTTACTGTAACAACTGCTGTTGCCGGGAACTCTACATCAAGAAGTCTTTCTGCTGTGTGATTATTTGAAAACTCCTGTGCTGTGAAATCAAGCTTATATACGTTGTTAATTACTTCCTTGCCATCTAATACTGCCTTTACCTCGTAAACGAAGCTTGCATCTCCAAGGCTAACATTGTAATTCTTAAGGGTCTTTACTATCTTTAGCTTTCCAGTTCTTGGTGTATCGCTAGCCTTAAGCTTGAATGTCACATTGTATTTCCACTCATCCGAACCTTCGCCTGTAGTAATATATGTACTTTCTGGAGCGAGAATCACATAAGGAGTGAATTCATACAGGTATCTGTCATCAGTGGCATCCTCAGGAACATATAGATACAGGCCGGCTTCTGAAAGCGTTGCTGTTGCTCTGCTTTCTCCCTCACCTCTGTTGATAGTAAGTGTTTTTACTTCTGTAGCATTAGCTGATGCTGTAACAGCTCTGCTTACTATCTCTGACTTGATTGTATCAACAGTTGGCTTGTTTCCGAGAACTGTTAGATTAACTCCGGAATTTTCAAATCCTTCTGCCAAAGTCAGGTCTCCTGTTTCGCTCATTTTAGCAACCTTATATAATTTGATGGTTACAGTGCCCTGATACTTTGTAGCGAATGTTGAACCATCTGCGGTATCAACCTCCGCTGTTATTGTCACTGGCTTTGAAAAATCAACTCTTTCTGCAGCCTTCAGGCACTGGGCTCCAACTCCTACGATACATAGGGCTAAAGCTAAACATATTCCCATCAGACCTTTTTTTCTTAAATTTAACTTAATCACTGGCGACTCCCTTCCAAGCCACTAGGCCTTCATACATTATTACTAACCACTAACCTACATCACCTAGAAGAATGCATCATTTAAATGCCCTCTTCTTGTTGATGTATTTCGGATTATCTCCCCGCCGTCGTTCCATCGGCGACGGGGAAACAATCCTTATATCCTACTTAATGGATTTGTTCTTCTTATTTTTGTTGATGAAGTATAATGCTGCTGCAATACTCATAAACAATACTCCAAGTCCTGTGAAAGCTGCTGTACCGCTACCACCTGTAAATGGAAGTTGGATAAGTGTTGTATCACCAAGACTTCCTGTAGCTGTCTGTACAGTATTAATTTTACCATCGGTATTTGTTTCATCTGTGACCCAAGTAAGATCTATTGGAGTATCCTTTACTGAGTATCCTGGAGGTGCTGCATACTCAACTGCCTTGTACTGTTCATCACGATCGAAACCATAAGCAATTGCTTCACCATCACCACTTGTTGTAATCTTTGTTGCCTCTTCAATTGTATCTACCCAACCTGTTAACTTCTTGCTGTCATCAAGTGTTGCGTACTTATTACCCTTAAGGATTACGAACTGTGCCTCTGCTAAAGGCTTATTTTCTTCGTCTGTCTTTGTGATAATAATTTTACCTGTTACAACTGTGAAAGAAGTTTCCTTATCCTCGTGTCCCCAGTAATTAGGAACTGCTTCGTTGTCCATTACTTCTGCTGTAATATTTGCTGTATATGTAAGAATAATCTCCTTACCAGCGTTACCATTTTTACCGTCAGTTGTAATGAACTGATCTAAAGGAATAATGCAGCTTTCTGTGCCATCTGCATTTGCGATTACATCAACTTCGATTGTTCCTGCAGTACTTCCCATTGTATAGCCAACAGACATCTTATTATTTGTTGCCTTATACTTACCACCTGTTAATGTATCTTTAATACTTACTAAATATCCTGTTGTTTCATCTGCAACTGCTCCTGCTGGAACGTATGGCATTGCAGTTTTTACTGTATAAGTAACTTCATCTGTCTGCTCAATAAACGTAACATCAGCTGTCTTTTCAATCTGGTTCTTCTGCATCTTTGCATTTACAACTGCGTTTGTAATCTTACCAACACCGTTAGCACCATATTCAAATCCTACATAAGCGATCATATTCTTATAAACATATTCGCCTGAAGTATCTGTTGCCTGGATAAGATATAATCCAGCTTCAGTAACTGTAATAACATTTCCGTTTACACCACTAGTATTATCGCAAGTAAGATCAGCGAAGGCATCTAATCTGGCACTTTCACTAGCCTTCTCATAAGCTTTAATTGGATCAGGGTATTCAGCAGTTGTAAGTTTATTAAATGCTGCCTTAACGTCATCATTATCAACTATCTCCCAACCGCCTGTATCAGTATTTCTTAAAATCTGCATATAAGCAATTGTTGCGCCCTGAGTCAAATTCTGAACTGTAATTGTTACTGGCTCTTCAATGGTATCTGTTTCTGTCGCAGCTGCTGTAATGGTCATTGCGAACATCATAACCATTGCTAGTGCAAGTGTTAATAGTTTTTTTATACTCTTCATAGGTTTACCTCCTTATTCGATGAACCATTTACTAACGGTGTACTCTAACCTTTTTTCTGTTTCTGTAGAATAGGAATACTGATGTAAGCATCATCATAATTCCACCTACTGTTGTTACGTAAATTCCTCTTCCACCTGTCTGTGGTAAGACATATGCCTCACCCTTCTTAAAGTTCTTGTAGTAGAAGGTGTAAGTAACTTCATTTCTGTTTTTCAGCTGTGGCTGAACCACGATTGTTTCTTGTGCTGTTCCATCAGCATCGTAAGGTGTTATTGTAGGTACGTTTTCTTCATCAAGTGCTATCTTCCAATACTCCCCTGTATTGATGTAGCCAAGTGGTGTTGCGGTTTCTTTAATTACATATTCAGCGTTTGGTTCAATTTCATCCTTGTTCCAAATAATGAGTCCTTCTTGTCCTTCCTGGTTTGTACTAGAGCCTGTAGTGTATGTAGCATTTGTATCAACCTTAATCATTTCAAATGCTGCATTGCTAAGTCTCTGTCCAGCCTCTCCATTTTCATCTGTCTTGTAGATTTCCCAAGAATTTTTGAAATGAACTGGTACTACTGGCTTAGGGAATAATTCTTCTTCACCATCAACACCTAAGAATGTAAAGGTTGTACGAGCATATTTACCATTTTCACTACTGTCATTGGTGTAGAATCCAGGTTTAAGTGATGAAATCTGATTTGATGAAATTTCCTCGCCCTCATCCTCTGGTCTTTCTTCACCTGTATCATTATTGTAGTGATCTGTTAAATCATCACCTACATCTGGATAAGTCTGGTTGTTGAAATAATATTCATAAGCTGAATCAGTAGGTTCAATCTTGAACTTAACTGAATACTCATAACCTTTGTCCAGGTAATAATCCTGTGGGAATATTAAAGTAACTGTTTTACCTTCAATTGTTGCTTCCAGCGTGACTCCCGAACCATCAGGTATTGTGTATGTGGCTTTGTTACCCATTACACCATTTTCATTAATAGTACCATCTGTCCAGTAGCTTTCATCATTTGTAAGTGATTGACCATTTAAGCTGACATTAATATAGAAAATGCTGTTCTTTGTGAACTGAACATTATCACTTATTTTATCAACCATCACTACCTTATTGGCATATGACTTAACTGGCTCACCAAGAACTGTTGCACCTGTATGAATTGTTGAAATAACACCTGCAAGGCCTTCCAATGTATTACTTACATCTGTAATGTCGATATTGTAAGCAGCCTTATGATCTGCTGGTGCTGGGTTGGAATTCTTCAGGTTATTAAGAAGCTTTTCACCTTCGATGTAGTTATTTGTTGCCACATAGCTTCCGCCCCAAAAACTCGATTGATAAGTGTAGTATCTCAATGAGCCTAAGCCAATTCCTATAGCGTAGAAGTAATCACACTGTAAATTTGCAGCAGCTGTATATGAAGCATTCTCGGTTTCAGTTGTTAAATAACTTCCGCTACCATAAACATTGTTACCAACTCCATTACCATAATATGTTGGATGTCCGTCTGTAAGGAATAAAACGATCTTCTTTGCTCC